>WNGJ01004240.1_pt1 | contig 14899 bp, 18 predicted proteins | sample 5400611 | NCBI WGS metagenome assembly WNGJ01 (sample SAMN13153375, study PRJNA577476) | soil metagenome | isolation source: 40 cm soil or saprolite under Garry oak tree replicate 1 | place: USA:California | collected 2016-06-15
ACCGCGGCGTGGTCGCGTCGTACAGGTATCCCGGGGGCGCCGAGCTCGCCCAGTCGTGGCGGCCGGCCGCCTGGCGGACCAGCTCGACGATGCGCGAGAGATTCGAGGTACCGAGGATCCCGTCGACCTCCGGCATCTCCTTCAAGATGTCGCCGCCGTAGCGCTGGGTGAGGCAGCCCGTGACGATGAGGGCGCGGCAGGACCCTCGCTGCTTCAGCTTCGCGAGCTCGAGGATCGTGTCGATCGATTCCTCGCGCGCCCGGTCGATGAAGGCGCAGGTGTTGACGACGAGGCACTCGGCGTCCTCGGGACGCTCCGCGAGCGGAAACCCGGCCTCGGTCAGCATGCCGAGCATCACCTCGGAGTCGACCTGGTTCTTGGGACAGCCGAGGGTCGTCAGATGGACCTTCATAGGACGGGAGCAGTATACCTGGCCCCGCGGGCTAAGTCGCCGAGGGCAAAGGGTTGGGCCCGGGGCGCCTCCTGTCGATGATTACCCACGAACTACCCGAGACCGCGGAGGATCGCCCGTTCGACCGCGCACACCGCGGCGCCGTCGTGAAACGCAAACGGCTTGTGAAGCGCGATCGCGGGTTGGGCGATCATGCGCGGTCCGGAACCGAGATGCGGCCACGTGGCGCGATGAACGAGGAATGGATGGCAGACATACACATCACCGGCTCGGCCAGTTGCGCGGACACACGAGCGTTGGAAGGTCGAAGCAGGGAGATCTCCGGCCACGTCGCCGAAGAACACACCCCGGACGCCAAAGGGTGCGAGCACGCGGGGAACGTCGAGATGAGACCCCACCAAGATCTCCGTCGGTGCATCCGCGTCGCCGACGTCCGTGAACAGGAACAGCGCCAAGAGTCCACGGCCTCGACTGTGCACGTTGACCCACCACTGTCCGTCCACGTCGTAGCTACCGTCGATGTGCCACCCCGCGTCTCCCGGATCCTTCTTGCTTGGGAAACGAACCGGAACGGTCCCACCGACTCCTTCGCGCTGAATCCAACCGCCCGGTCCGAGGAGCGCGTCGTACGTTTCACGGAGCGCTGGCGACGTGGCCGCGGTTGCGAAAGCGGGACCTTCGGGGCAAGGGAGACGGACGACGGGCTGGGTCCAGGTCTCGGGATCGCGAGGATCGACAGCTCGCGCCCGCAGCTCGTGTTCGATGACGTCCACGCAGGCCCGCACAGTGTTCGGCGCCACAGCACCCCGGACCACAAGGAAGCCGTCCGCACAGAAATCGTCAATGGTCGCCGTCATCTCGCTCACCGAACTGGTTCGTATCGTTTCCTTCCTCCTTCCTCGCCGGATTCTTGCGGCGTCCTGCTTCAGGAGGACAAGGTCGGCCAAGTCGGTATTGGAGGGAACGCTTCAAGAGCCGCTCGAAAGGCACCCCAGAGCCACGTGTTGTTCCCCATGCCCGGTCCTATCAGACCGCCCGTGTGGCCAATTTGCGTGATGGCTACTTTGGACGCTCGCCATACATCCTCCAACGGCTCAAACGTCCCCCGTCAGCTTGGCGGCGGCTGAAGACCGGGGAGCTTTCCGGCCCGAACCCGAGCAGGTACTCGTGTCCGTCGTTGCCCTCGATGAGAATGCCCTTCACCTTTCCTTGACCCTTCATCGCAGCCCCCTGATATGCGAGCCATTCATCTCCGAGTTCGTGCGGGTGAACAGCGAGGCTGGACGCTCCGCAGAATATTCACGCCAGATGACCGGGAAGGAGAGCGGGACGACGGTGGGGCAACCACTCGGGGCTCCCAAGGTCTCAGACGCTTCGATAATTCGTGAACTGGAGCGCGATGCCGAGGTCCTTGTCCTTCAGCATCGCGATGATCTTCTGCAGATCGTCGCGGTTCTTGCCGGCGACGCGTACCTGGTCTTCCTGGATCGAGGCCTGCACCCGGACCTTGCTGTCCTTGATGAGGCGCACGATCTCCTTGGCGCGCTCGATCGGGATGCCCTGCTGGAGCGCGATCTTCTGGCGTAGCGTGCCGCCCGAGGCCTGCTCGACCTCCCCGTAGGTGAGCGCCTTCAGCGGCACGCCACGCTTGTGTAGGCGCGACTGGAGAATGTCGACGACCGCCTTGAGCTTCATGTCATCCGGCGCCGTCACGGTGATGTCGGCTTTCTCGATCGTCACGCCGCACTTGGTGCCCTTGAGGTCATAGCGTGTCTCGATTTCCCGTCGCGCCTGGTCGAGGGCGTTCGTCACCTCTTGCATGTCGATCTTGCACGCGATGTCGAATGAGTTTTCGGCGGCCATGGTCCCCCCGCTTACTTGAGCGGCACGATCACGACACCTTTGGGCGCGACGAAGGTGAACGTCCGCTCCGGCAGCCCGCTGTTCACCACCATCTTCGAGAAGCGCATCGTCACCGTGTTCTCGAACTGATCGTGCACCACGGCCTTCCTGATCTCCCAGCTCTTCGGGTCGATCGACAGGATCAGCCGCGTCATCGTCGGCAACGGTTGCTTCGGTGCCAGATCGAGGGCCCAGTTGCCCTCGGTGTCTTTCGGCTGCGCCGGGTTCAGGAAGCGCACCTGGAACTCCGTGCGCAAGCGTCCGAGCCCCGCGAGGAAGCTACCGGCGGGGCCGGCCAGCGCCTCGGGCGCGTCGGCGACATTGGCCTGGTTCAAGGTGGGCGTGTAAACCCAGAGCTTCTTGCCGTCGGAGACGATTTCCTGGGGCGTGGGCTCCGTGTACTCCCAGCGGAGCTTGCCGCCCTTCTTCAAGTAGACCGTGCCCTTTGCCGGAATCGTCTGATTGAGGCTCTTGTTGAACGCCGTCTGCGTGAAGTCGGCGCGCAAGTCGGTCATGCGACCGTACACGGCTTCGATCTCGCGGACGACGTCGTCGAGCGACTGCGCCGCCGCCGGGACGGCCACCGCCGTCACCAATAGGGTGAGGATCAGCACCGCAACCGCTCTGTTCATGCCCTCACTCTACACTAGAGTTCGGACCATGCCCGCGAGCCGTTGGGCGATAATGGGCCACCATGATTGCCCCGAGGATATCGGCGAACCCGAGCTTCTGCGCGATCCTGCCGCGCGAGGCCGAGGACAAGTTCAAGGACTTCAATCATCCCGACTCGGTTATCGGGACCGGCCCGTTCGTTCTCAGATCCTACGAGAAAGGCGTCCGTGTCGTCTACACGTGGCTCGACAAGTAGCAGCCGCGGGAAATCCCGCGTGTCCACGCTCGGCGATTCGGCTACCCTCTGGCACATGCTGGGCATGAGATGAAGCGTTACGTTCTCCGCCGCGTCGCGCTGGCGATTCCCACGCTCTTTCTCGTGAGCGTGATCGTCTTCGCGATGATGCGGCTCATGCCCGGCGACGTGGCCACGCGGATGGTCGAGGGCCACGCCTATGCGCCGACGCTCGCCGCGCTCCGGAAGGACCTCGGCCTGGACCGGCCGGTCTACGTCCAGTACGCGGAGTGGATCAGCGGTATCGTGCTGCGCGGTGATTTCGGCAACTCGTACTGGACGCGCCAGCCGATCTGGGACGAGTTCGTCCGGCGGTTTCCGGTGACGCTCGAGCTGGCGGTCCTCACGATCATCGTCTCGGTGGTGATCGGGGTCCTGGTCGGCATCGTCTCGGCGGTGCGCCAGGACACCGCGTCCGACTACATCGGCCGCATTCTGGCGATCATGGCGCTGTCGGTCCCGTACTTCGGCCTGGCCGTCCTGGTCGTGGTGTTGCCGTCGATCTACTTCAAGTGGATACCCGTGTGGACCTACGCACCCCTCACGCGAGACCCGCTCGAGAATCTCAAGATCATGGTCGTGCCGGCGCTCGTGTTCGGGGTGACACGCGCCGGCCCGATCATGCGCATCATGCGCTCCTCGCTGCTCGACGTGCTGCGCCAGGAGTACATCCGGACCGCCTGGTCCAAGGGGCTCAGCGAGCGGACGATCGTGCTCCGTCACGCGCTGAAGAACGCGTTGATCCCGGTGATCAGCCTGATCGGTCTGCAGATGCCGCTCTACATCGGCGGCTCCGTGATCATCGAGGCGATCTTCCGGTTGCCCGGCGTCGGGCTCTTCTTCTTCGAGGCCCTCAACAAGCTCGACTACCCGGTCGTCCAGTCGGTGAACCTGATCATCGCGGCGATGGTCGTGGGCCTCAACCTCCTCATCGATCTGTCTTATGCGTTTCTGGACCCGCGCATCCGCTATCGATAGCCGCCGGCCCGTCCTGGCCACGTCGTCGGTGGGCGCCGCGCTGGCCGTCGCCGTGGCGGTGCCGCCGCGCACGCGTCCGTGGTACGCGGACGTGTGGATCCAGATGCTGCGCAAGAAGCCGCTCGGCACGATCGGCGGGGTCATCGTCGTCGTCATGCTGGCGGCGGCGGTGCTCGCCGACATCGTCGTGCCCTACGGCTTCGCGCAGACGAGCCTGTCGGAGCGGTTCATCGCGATGAACGGCGCGCACTGGCTCGGCACCGATCAGCTCGGCCGCGATCTCCTGACGCGCCTGATCTACGGCGCGCGCATCTCGCTCTACGTGGGCTTCGGCGCGGTGCTGATCGGCTGCGTGCTGGCCACGGCGATCGGCGTGCTGTCGGCCTACTTCGGCGGCCGGTTCGATCTATGGCTCCAGCGCGGCGTGGACGCGTGGATGGCGTTCCCGCCGCTCCTGCTCCTGATGTCGATCATGTCGCTGCTGGGTCCGAACGTCTGGAACATCACGGCCGTGCTCGGCGTCGCCTTCGGCATCCAGAACTCGCGGATCGTCCGGGGCGTCGCGCTGTCGATCAAGGAGTACACGTACGTCGAGGGCGCCAGGGCCCTCGGCTCGGGGCATCTGCGCATCACGATCGGTCACATCCTGCCGAACGTGCTGCCGACCATCATCGTGGTCGCCACCACCGGTCTCTCGACCGTGATCCTGACCGAAGCGAGCCTCTCGTTCCTCGGCCTCGGCGTGCCCCCGCCCTACCCGACGTGGGGCGGCATGCTCTCGCTCGCGGGGCTCGACCACATGTACCAGGCGCCGTGGCTCGCGATCTGGCCGGCCGTGGCGCTCTCGCTGGCGGTGTTCGGCTTCAACATGCTGGGCGACGCGCTCCGCGATCTGCTCGATCCGCGGCTCAAGGGCGGCTAGGCCAGCGTCTTCGCCCCGACACACTTGACGCGACGGGCGCGGCCCGTCAGAGTACCGATGTGGACCAGGAGCTCATCGCTTACCTCGACCAGCGTTTCTCGCAGCTGAAGTCCGAGCTCAGGTCGGAGATCGGGCTCGAGCTCCGCGCCGACATCGCGGCGAGCGCCGCGGGAGTGAAGTCGGAGCTTCGCGCCGACATCGCGGCGAGCGCCGCGGAGACGCGGCGGCACTTCGACGTGGTCGCCGATCGTCTCACGGACAAGATCCAGCTCGTCGGCGAAGGCGTCATCGGCGTCGATCAGAAACTCGATCGCTTCCGTGGCGAGGTCGCCGAAGAATTTCAGCGGGTCGACCGCCGCCTGCTGCGGCTCGAGGCGCGTACGATCGGCTAGACGGTTAGCGGCTAGGCGCCATCTCCGCCACGATCAGCCGGTAGTCGGGGCGCGGCTTGAACGCGACGCGCCGGCTCACGCCGTACACGATGGTCTCCTGGAACAGCTCGAGCCACGGCTTCTCGTCGTGGATGATCTGGGTCGCTTCCATGTAGAGGGCGCGGCGCTTGGCCGGGTCGAGCGAATACCGCGCCTGCTCCATCACATCGTGGAAACGCTGGCCGGGCTGGCTGCCGGCCCAGTACTTCCCGTTGAAGCCGTTCGGGTGCCACAACCGCCAGAGACTTCCGTCCGCGTCGAGGAGCGTCGACTGCGGGTTGCCGAGGAGAAGCCCATTCGGCGGGACGGTCCGCTCGTTGAGCATGCGCTGGCGGGCTCCCATCTCCATGATGTCGATCCGGGCGCGAATGCCGGACTTCGCCCACATGTCGGCAATCGCCTCGAGCAGGAACTTGTCGTTGACCATCGTGCCGCTCCCGGCGTGGAGCGACACCTCGATGCCGTTCGGGCGCCCGGCCTCCGCCAGCAGCTGCTTGGCCTTGGCCGGATCGAAGGGATACGGCTTGAGCGAGGCGTTGTAGCCGAAGTCGGTGTCGGCGACGCCGCCGCTGAAAGGCTTGCCCTGCCCCGCGTAGAGGTTCTTGATGATCGAGCCGATGTCGAGCGCGTAGTGGAGCGCCTGGCGCGCACGCTTGTCGGCGAGCGGCGGCTGCGTGCTGTTGATCGAGAGCGTGACGATACGGCTCGACGGTATGGCGAGGATCTGCGTGGCGCGGCCGTCGGCGATGGACTTGATACGATCGGGCGGGACGTTCGTGATGATGTCCGCTTCGCCTTTCTCGAGTGCCACGATCCGCGGGAAGTCCTCGGGGATCGGTTTCCAGATCACGCGATCGATCGCCGGCGCCCGGCCCTCCCAGCCCCACCAGTCCCGGTTGGCCTCCATGACCAGGCGCTCGTCCTTCACCCACTCGACGAACTTGTAGGCGCCCGTGCCCACGGGGCGCCGGGCCAGCTCCTTCATACCGTCGTCGGTCGTCAGACGCGCCGGAAGGATCTGGGCTCCCATCTGCGCCACCCGCACGAGGAGCAACGGATCGGGCTTCTTGGTCACGATCCGGATGGTCGTCGGGTTCACGATCTGGACGGCTTCGATCGTCGCGAAGCCGGGCTGGACCACGGTCTTGCCCGGCTGGAGATTGCGCTCGAGGGTCGCCTTGACATCCTCGGCCGTCAGCGGTGCGCCGTCGTGGAACTTGACGCCCTGGCGCAAGCTGAACTCCCAGGTCGTCTCGTTGACGTTCTTCCACGAGGTGGCCAGGCCCGGCTGCAGGCGCAGCGAATTGTCCCAGCGCGTGAGCGCGTCATAGAGGTTGTAGAAGTAGTTCACGGTCAAGACCTGCGTGCTCCGGCCCGGATCCATCGTCGTGGCCTCGGCGGGCTGCGAGATCGTGATCTGGACCTGAGCGTGCGCGGTCGACGCGAGCGCGGCGAGCAGCGTGATGGCGACCATGAAGAGCTTCATCGGGCTCCCTCGTTTTTAGGCGGCTAGCGGCTGCGCGAGTATAACGCGCCGACGTGATAGGGTATCCGCCATGCCGACGACACCCGGCGGCTCGGCCGATCGCAAGATCGTGATGGTGCTGGGCACCGCGACGCCGGGCGGCGGCTTTCCCGTCTACGGCGCGGCGGTGGCGGACACCATCCACGAGACCGAGCCCGCCCTCGCAATCGAGCAGCGCAACACCAAGGGCAGTACCGAGAACGTCCCGTTCCTCGAGGCCAGGCAACTCGACATCGCGCTCGTCCAGGGCGAGGTCGCGCACGAGGCGTTCAACGGGATCGGCCGGCTACCGGCAAATTTGAAGATCGTCGCCGCGATGTACTCGACGCCCGGAATGTTCGTCGTGCGCGCGGACAGCCCGTACCGCCGACTCGAAGACCTGCGCGCCAAGCCCGTTGTCTTCGGCGCGCGAGGCTCGGGGTTGGTGATCCTGGCCAAGTACGTGCTCGACGGGCTCGGCCTCGACCAGGAACGCGACTTCCAGGCAATCTATCTCGACCGCGCGGGAGACGGGCCGGCGATGGTGCTCGACGGCCGCGCGGCGGCGCTGTGGGGCGGAGGCCAGGGCTGGCCCGGTTTCGGCGCGGTCGGCAAGGGACCGGCCGGTGCCCGGTTCATCGCGCCCGACGCGAACGGCATCGCCAAGATTCTCGCCAAGCACGCGTTCCTCAAGCCCATGACGGTTCCGGCCGGGGCCTATCCCGGCCTCGCCGCGCCGCTCGCGTCGGTGGGTTCGTGGAGCTTCATCCTCGCGCGCCCGGACCTCCCCGACGACGTCACGTATCGGTTGGCGCAAGCGCTGCATCGGGGCGAGGCCGCGCTCGCCCGGCGACTGCCTCAGGCGCAGGAGACAACCGCCGCCAATACCCTGGCCGCGGCGCCGCGCGCGGATCTCATCCACCCGGGCGTGCTCCGCTACCTCCGCGAAGTCGGGATCGCGCGTTAATCCTCAGCCAGGGTCGGCGCATCCGCTCGTCGAAACCATTTTCCCGCGGCCTCAACGGCGGGGTTCGGTTTCGTCGATGAAGATCAACAGGTCGAGGTCGCCCGGCGACTGGCCGAGCTGGGTCAAGGTCGCGGCGACCTCGCCCCGATGATAGGTTGCGTGGTTCACCTGGTGGACGACCTGCTGCCATAGCGGGTATGCCCAGCGCTCACCGCGGGTGTTGCGATACTCGCCGACCTTGGCGAGCTCGGCGTCGGTCACGGTCGCGACGAATCGCTGCGTGTCGGCCTCGATCTGGTCCCAGCGCGCGCGAATCGACGCGAGGTCGGGAAATTCCCGCGGGTCCAGCATCGACGTGGGCGAGGTGCCGTTCCAGCGTGAGAGCCAGATCCACTGGGCGGCCATGATGTGAACGAGCGTCTCGCGCACCGAGCTGAAGCTGGCGCCGCTCGGCGACGCCAGCTCCGCGGGGCTCAGTCGCGTCGCGGCCTGGAAGATGCGCGCGGTCGCCCATGCGCTGTAGCGATAGAGAGTTCGGACCATCTCGGCGGTCATGCTCCTCCCCATTTTTCGCGGTAGTGCGTCCGCAGCTCGCGGCGGAGCGCGTGCCGCCGCGTGGCTGAGATCGGCCGCGGAAGGTCCAGGCTGACCCAGCCCTGCCTTCCCTTGATGTCGCCGCGCCGGCGTCCACCCTTCAGCAGGTGGAAATGGAGAAACGGCTGGCCGCGGACGTAAAAGACGCCGGGCTTGTCTTCCCTGATCCCGGCCCAGCCTCGCACTTCGGCGAGCACGTCGCCGAGATCGTCGAGCAGCTCGGGCGGGCAGTGCGCCATCGATTCGCCCTCACGCCGGGCGACCGAAGCCCAGGATCCGGCCGAGGAATCCGATCCTCGCGAACTCGTCTCGCGTGCATCGCAGTTGGGTGACGAGCGGATGCGGCATCGCCACTGTCCTCTTGCCTTCGGGTTATCCGCTGTAGTTGGCGACTACCCTGGAGACTTTGCCGCTCGGGCCGATCTCCATGTACTCGCCGGTCTTCGATCCCTTCTGGTTCGTGTAGTAGAGGACGACGCTCTCGAGCCCCCACATGACGTCCACCAGCTGGAAGCTCAGGGTCGGGTATACCTCGAGCGCACGCTCGAAGTAGGAGCGGAGCGCAGCCTTTCCGGCCACCTTGCCGGATGGATCGCCGAGCATTTTGGCGGCGACCGGCGAGATCAGCACGACGTCGTCTTCGTAGTGCGCCATGATGCGGTCGAGGTCGTGGCTGTTCCACGCCTTCACCCAGTGGTCCGCCAATTCGTGCACCTGGTCTTCCCTGAGCATTCGGATCCTTTCAATCGAGAGTCGCGCCTCGGCTGGCCGGCCCCAGCCCCGCGACCACCTGCAGCCCGAAACACTCCAGCCCGGCCGTTCCGCGACCGGCTCGCGGTGCCGGCGATCGTCGGCAGTATAAGCTGCTGGTGCGCCCCCGCAACGCGTCGCCGGCGCTGCTCGTCGAATTTGGATGTGAGGGAACCCTGGGCGGGCGGTATGGTCTAACTGGATGGAAGGGCGGACCGGTGATGATGCCTCCCTGGTGGACCGGCTCCGGCGCGGCGACCCTCGAGCCTTCGAGGACCTGGTGATCGCCTACCAGCACCGCGTCTTCGGCGTGGCGCTCCGCATGCTCGGCAACCGGGCCGAAGCCGAAGAGCTCGCGCAGGAGGTGTTTCTACGGGTCCACCGGGCCATCGGCGAGTTCCGCGGCGAGGCGAAGCTCTCGACGTGGCTCTACGCGATCGCCTCGCGCCTGTGCCTGAACCGTCTGGCATCCGGCGAGTGGCGCATGGCGCGCCATGGCGATCAAGCGCTCACGCGGCTGGCCTCGCGCGAGATCAGCCCCGTCGAGGAGGTCGAGAGAAGTGAGCTCGAGACAGCCCTGCACCGCGCGATCGCCGAGCTCGGCGAGGAGCGGCGGATCGTGGTCGTGCTGCGCGATCTCGAAGGTCTCTCGTACGAGGAGATCGCCACGGCGCTCGAGCTGGAGCTCGGCACGGTGAGGTCGCGGCTCCATCGAGCCCGGATGGATCTGCGCGAGAAGCTCGAGCGATTCCTGCCATGACCTGCCACGACGCCCGCGAACAGTTCTCGGCAATGATCGACGACGCGCTCGATGCGGCCGAGCGCGCCGAGCTCGACGCGCATCTGGCGACGTGCGCCGAGTGCCGGCGCGAGCTCCAGCGCTTCCGGGACACCGTCGCGCTGGTGCGCGCGGCGGCGCCGGTACGCGCGCCGGCCAGCTTCGTCGACCGCGTGCTCGAGGCGGCACGGCCGGTGCCCTGGCCTCAGCGTCTCCTGCGTGGCCTCTTTTTGCCCTGGCCGGTGAAGCTTCCCATGGAGGCCGCGGCTGTCGTGCTCGTCGCCGTCGGAGTAGCCCTGGTGTATCGCGGGTCGCCCGAGCTGCAGCAGGCGGCCCGGCAGGAGCCGGCCGCGCCCGTGGTCACCCAGGCGCCCAGCGTCGCGCCGCCCGAGGCGCAAGCGCCGGCGCATGAGAACGACGCTCCGCGAATTCTTTACGGCGCCAGGGGAGAAGAGAAGGCACGCGAGCAAGACACACCGCGAGAGGCGGAGAAGGCGAAAGCCGCGCCGCGAGCGCAGGAGCGCGTGGAGGGGTTCGTGAAAACCCCGGAGCCCGGCGCTCTGGTGGACAAGAAGAGGGCCGAGGCGCCGACGCCGAGCGCTCCGCAACCCGCGCCCACCGCGCGCGACGCGGATCTTCAGAAGGGGACGGAGAGTCACGACAGGCAGGCGCCGGTCGTCGGCAAGCTCGAGGCCCCCGCGTCGAGAGCGGAGCGCCAGCGGGCCGCCAAGGACGACGTTCGGTCCGGGGCCACTCAGCAGACCGAGCTGCGCGCCGATTCACTCAAGGCGCAGCGGCCGGCCAGCGCGCCGCCGAGCGCGACGTCTGCGTTGGTGCCGCCCGACATATCGGGCCAGCTGGCGGTGAGCGATCGCGAGCTCGCCCTTCGCAGTCTCGCCGAGCTCGTCGCGCGGCTCGGCGCCGCCCAGACGCGCCGGTTCGATACGTCCGATGGGCCGATCATCGAGATCGCGGTCCCGCGCGAGGTGTACGCGGAGCTGAACCGTGGCCTCGCGCAACTCGGTCGCTGGCAGCCGGGCAAGGAGCCGTCCACGCTCCCCGCCACGGTCCGCGTCGTCGTGCGAATCACCGGTTGACCCCGCGACCCGCGCATCGCGCGGGAACTTTCGTCGACCTCTCCGGTCTAACTCGACAGTCGCCGAAATCCGGAAGACCGGGAGGAACGACGTCATGAAAACGCCCTTGATCGCCTCGATCCTGATCGCGGCGCTCGCCACCGGGCAGCCCGCCGCCGCGGCGCCCGTCAGCGTGACGCGCGACGATCAGCGCGAGGTCATGGTGACGATCTACAACGGCAACCTCGGGCTCGTGAAGGACCTGCGCGAGACGCGGTTGCCGGCGGGTCAGAGCGAGGTGCAGTTCATGGACGTGGCCGCGCTGATCGATCCCACGACCGTGCACCTCAAGTCGCTGACCGACGCGTTCGGGCTCAAGATCCTCGAGCAGAACTACGAATACGATCTCCTGACGAGCCAGAAGCTCATGGAGAAGTACGTCGGCCGCAAGGTGCGGCTCTATCAGAGCGACGGCGCGTATCACGAGGCCACCCTGCTCTCGACCAACGGCCCGGTCTTCGAGATCAACGGCCAGATCCACATGGGCCACTACGGCCGGCTCGTCCTGCCCTCGCTGCCCGAGAATTTGGTATCCAAGCCGACCCTGGTGTGGCTCCTCCGCAACCAGACGGCACGGCCCCAGCGCGTCGAGGCCTCGTACCTCACGAGCGGGATCACGTGGAAGGCCGACTACGTCATGGTCGTCAACGCCGCCGACAAGCTCTCCGATCTCACCGGCTGGGTGACGATCGACAACAAGAGCGGCGCCACCTACGGCAACGCCGCGCTGAAGCTGGTGGCCGGCGACGTGAACCGAGCGCAAGACGCGCGGCGCGATCAGCGCATGATGGAGCTGGCGGCCAAGGCCGCGTCCCCGGCCAGCGCGAGCCAGGATTTCAAGTCGGAGGGGTTCTTCGAATATCACCTGTACACGCTCGACGGCCGCACGACGATCAAGGACAACCAGACCAAGCAGCTCTCGCTGATGGCGGCGAACGAGGTGCCGATCACGAAGGAGCTCATCTACTACGGCGCGCAGGACTACTACCGCAATGCCTACGGTGTGCCGGTCTCGAATCAGAAGGTTGCGGTCTACTTCGAAGTCAAGAACAGCAAGGAGAACCGGCTCGGCCTGCCTCTGCCGAAAGGCAAGATCCGGGTCTACAAGGCGGACGCCTCGGGCAGTCAGCAGTTCATCGGCGAGGACTGGATCGACCACACGCCCAAGAACGAGAGCGTGAAGATCAAGATGGGCAACGCCTTCGATCTGGTCGGCGAGCGCACCCAGAAGGACTTCAAGAAGATCGCCTCGAACCTCTACGAGGTCGAGTGGGAGATTGCGCTCCGTAACCACAAGAGCGAGCCGCAGACGGTCACCGTCATCGAGCCCGTTCCCGGCGACTGGCAGGTGCTCACCTCGAGTCACGCCTACGAGAAGATCCAGGCTCACACGCTCAAGTACCAGATCCCGGTGCCCAAAGAGGGCACGACGAAGCTCGCCTACCGGGTCCGGATCCGGTTCTAGCTGCCGCGCCGGCTCTTCACTCGCCCGCTCCGGCGATTTTCCGCAAGAGCCGGCGCGCGACCGGCTTTCCGTCCTCGCCGTAGTGGGTCAGCAACAGATCGCCCGGGAGCCCCGGAATCGAGCTTCGCGGGTCGCTGACCTTCACGAGCAGCACCTGACAAGCGTCGATCTCCGGCGCCGCCGCCCCATTCTTGCGGGTCAGCAATCGCCCCTTACCGTCGACCGTCCACGTGATCGTCGGCGGCGCGGACAGGATCGCCCGCTGCTCCTCAGGGCCGACGGGCGCGGGCGCAGTGAGGTGGCGCAGGCTCGCGTCGGCGCGAAACACGAACCGCTGATAGGGATAGAGGCTCGGGTCGGTGGGGTCGACCCGGACCGAGCGCGCCGTGCCCAGACGGATCATCGCCCAGACCCCGATCAGATCGGCGCGCATGCATGGACGAAGCGCTTCGTTCGGGTCATCGGCCGCGACCGCATGGTCGGCCGGCCCCGCGATGAGTGACGCGGCGAGCAGAGACAGGACTAGGACCAGGGGCGCGCGCCGGGGTAGCGTCATGTCGCGCCGTATTGTAAGCGCGGTCGAGCGACCCGCGTTTCGCGCCGGGCGCTACTTGCCGCGCTTGGCGAGATACTCGGGGCCGACCAGGACCTCGCGGGGCTTGGCGCCGTCACCGGGACCGATGACTCGATCCTGCTCCATCATGTCGATGAAGCGCGCGGCCTTCGGATAGCCCAGGCGCATGCGCCGCTGCAGGAACGAGATCGAGGCCTGGCGCTGCCCGATCACGAGGTGCACGGCGTCCCAGTAGAGGTCGTCGCGGTCGGCGTCGGCCCCGGCGGCCACTTCTTCCTCGGTCGCCAGCACGACCTCCTCGTAGACCGCGGTGCCCTGCTTGCGCAGGAAATCGCAGATCGCGCGCACCTCGTCGTCGGCGACCCAGGCGCCGTGCACGCGCGTCTGCTTGTTGGCGCCGGGTGGGACGAAGATCATGTCGCCGCGGCCGAGCAGCTGCTCGGCGCCGTTGCCGTCCAGCACGGTCCTCGAGTCTACCTTCGACGCCACCTGGAACGCGATGCGCGTCGGGAAGTTCGCCTTGATCAAGCCGGTCACGACGTCGACGGAGGGGCGCTGGGTCGCGATGATCAGATGGATCCCGACCGCCCGCGCGATCTGGGCCAGGCGCACGAGCGAGGTCTGGACCTCGCCGGCCGAGACCATCATGAGGTCGGCCAGCTCGTCGACGACCACGACCCAGTATGGAAGGCGCTCCTCGGGACCGACCACCTTGTTGTAGCCCTCGATGTTCCGGACCTGCTTGACCTGGAGCGTCCGGTATCGTTCGTCCATCTTGCCCACGATCCAGCGCAGCCGCGCCGCCGCCTCCTTGGCATCGGTGACGACCGGCGCCAGCAGATGCGGAATGCCCTCGTACACGCTGAGCTCCAGGCGCTTGGGATCGATCAGCAGGAACCTCACGTCGGCCGGTGTGGCCTTGTAGAGGATCGAGCAGATCATCGAGTTGAGCCCGACCGACTTGCCGCTTCCGGTGGCGCCGGCCACGAGCAGATGGGGCATCGAGGTCAGGTCGGAGACGACCGGCGTGCCGGTCACGTCCTTGCCCAGGGCCAGCGGGAGCTTTCCCTTGGACTCCGCGAACTCCGCCGAGACGAAGATCTCGCGCAGATAGACGGTCGCCGCCTCGGAGTTCGGCACCTCGATCGCGACGGTGCCCCGCCCCGGGATGGGCCCGACGATCCTCACGGAAGCGGACTTCAGCGCGAGCGCCAGGTCGTCGCCGAGATTCACCACCTGGCTGATCTTGACGCCGGTCGCCGGCTCGAACTCGTACGACGTGATGACCGGGCCCGGGCTCACCTGGACGATCCGACCGTCGACCTCGAAATCCTGAAGCTTCCTGCGGATGGTTTCTGCGTTGTCCTGGAGCTCCTCGCGCGTGCGCTTGAGCTCGGACGCGGGCGGCACCTTGAGCAGCCCGACCGGCGGCAGCTGGAAGGTCGCGGCGCCACCGCGGCCGAAGTCGAACGTCTCCTGCCACGCGAGCCCCTGCTCCGCCAGCCGCCCGCGCGGCCGCGAGGGCTCGACGACCACCGGCAGCGCCATGACCTCCGCCGCCTGCGGCTCGACCGCCAGC
>WNGJ01007509.1_pt1 | contig 14899 bp, 11 predicted proteins | sample 5400611 | NCBI WGS metagenome assembly WNGJ01 (sample SAMN13153375, study PRJNA577476) | soil metagenome | isolation source: 40 cm soil or saprolite under Garry oak tree replicate 1 | place: USA:California | collected 2016-06-15
ACCGGCGATCACCCCAGCTCGAGGCTGGCGGTTCCGCTCAGGTCGAGCCAGGTGCGGTGCGGAACTCGTCCCACGTTCAGCTGGCGGGCTCGGAGCCGCCCTGGATCGTGAACGTCCACTCCTCCAGCGGCGTGCGCGGCGTCGGGGCCTGCCGAGAGAACCGGGAAGTCGTCGGTCAGGTACTGGCCCGGCGGCACCCGGTCGGGCGGGCCGTCACGCCTCTTGCCGCGGAAGCCTCGCGAGAAAACCAAGGGCGAAGACTAAACGGCCATGCCGGCTTTGCCGGCACGGCCTCTCCTGGTCGGCGTTGCAAGCAAGGGCCTCAGGTCCTCAGCTCGCGGCGAGCCCGGCCACCGTCGCGGGCACGCCCTCGAACTCGCCGACGAGCTCGAGGTGTCCGTCGTCGGCGACCGTCCACCCGAAGACGCGCTGGTGGTCGGCGTCGATCGCGTAGAGGAAGCGGCCGTCGCGCGTGATCGCCTCGTCGCGGATCCCCGGCTCGTCGAGGCCGGTCGAGCCGGCGACCGGCTCGAGCAGTTCGAGCGTTCCGCCTTCCCGGATCGCGTAGCTCGAGATCGTGCCGTCGCCGAAGTTCGTCACGTAGACGAAGCGGCCGTCGTTGGTCGTGACCGCCCAGCAGACCTCGCTGCGGGTGTCGCCGATCGAGGCGCTGACGGGTGTCAGGTGCCCGGGCTCCGCCAACGAGTACGAGGAGGCAGCGGCCTTGCCGATCTCGCCGCCGAAGGCCTCGGTCACGATCACCGAGCCGTTCGCGAAGTCGAACCCGTACGGCGTCGCACCCGAGCACGGGATCGTTTCTGGCCCCTCGGCGATGCCGCGCCGGTCGACGGTGTACGAGCTGATCGCGTTCGTGCCGCGCTCGGTCACCACGAGCGTCTTGCCGTCCGGGCTGAACGAGATCTGCGCGGGGTCGGCATTGCCGGCGCTCAGCGGCCGCGTCGAGCCGTCGATCGGGGCCAGCCCACTACTGGCGAGCGTGAACCCGGTGATGTTCGGCGTGCCGCCGTTGTTGAGCGCGTAGACGAGCTCTTCGCGCACCGTGATGCTCGTAGGAGCGCTTCCGCCGGAGGCGATCGTGGCTGCGAGCTCGAGTCCGTCCGACTCGACGGAGAACAGCGTCAGCTCGTCGCTGCCCGCGTTGGTCACCAGCAGCCAGGCGCCGTCGTCGCTGAGGACGATCGAGCTCTGTGAGGCCAGGTGCGGCACACCCGTCCCCCGTCCGCCGGTCTCGAATCGGCCGAGCTGGTCGAGGCGCCCGTCGCCGGAGCGGTCGTAGGCGATGACCTCGTTCGTGTCGGCGTCGTTCGTCTGTACGTAGATGCGTTCGTTCATTCCATTCCCTCCCGCGACCCCTTGCTTGTCGAGGGACAGTCTAGGAAGGATCGAGAGCGTTACGCCTCGGACGGCGGAGAGGCACTGGGCGGACGGGACTCGAACCCGCGACCTCCGGGGTGACAGGCCGGCGTTGACGCTCGAGTACGGAATTGGGGCCCGCCTGGCGGATTTGACGACCGCGGCGAAAGCGCCGTCTCGGAAGCCACGGAGGGACTCCAGGCTGCAAGCATTCTGCAAGCACTCGGCTTCCGCAGCGATGTCACCGTGTTCCGTCTAGATGCGCGGCCGCGGCTGAAAACCGGCTCGGAGTCTGCGTTTCGGTGGAATACGGCGGAACGCGTGCACACAATCGAGGCGGCTCATAACCCGGAGGTCGCAGGTTCAAATCCTGCCCCCGCTATTCGGAAAGGCCCTGAAAACAGGGCCTTTTCTTTGTCGGTTGAGCGACACCGCAATCGCTTCTGCAAGCCAGAGAGAGCCCTTGAGGGCTCTCTCTGGCGAGCTTGCTGGCGATTCGTAGGGTGGCGTCTAGCCGGCCAGCGGGTGCGGCCCCCAGTCGGGCTGGCTGTCCCCGCGCGCATTCGTGACCTGGGAGAGGCTGCTTCCGTCGGCGTTCACGGTGTAGATGCTCGACGGCGTCCCCTTTGTGGCTCGGGTGAAGGCGATCTTCGTCCCGTCGGGCGACCAGCCAGGATCGCGGCAGCTGATCGACCTCGCGTCCGAGAACGCGCCGCCGCACGAAGGTGTGATCGGCAGCTGGTGCAGCGCGCTGCCGTCCGCGCTGACGACCCAGATCGCGAGCCGGTGGTCAAGGTCGGTGCGAGCCGCGAAGACGATCTTGTTGTCGGTCGGCGACCAGCTGCCGCCGAAGAAGGTTTGAACGATCAGGCCCGGCGGTGTGATCCGCCGCAGCCCACTGCCGTTGAGCTTGATCACGAAGAGCCCGACCGGCCCATTCTCATCGAGTCGGACAAAGACGAGGCGTTTGCCGTCCGGCGAGTAGTCACCGGGAATGTCGTCGCCGCCGGGGGGGCTGGAGGTGATCCGGGTCAGGCCGCCGCCGTCCGAGGCGCGGATCGAGTAGACGCCGTTGCGGCTCGGGTCGGTCACCCCGAAGCTCTCGCAGGCGAGTCGTTGCCCGTCCGGTGACCAGCTGAAGCCGCAGTGGGTCTCGAGCGTCGGGTCCGGCGGCGCGACCTCACGGAAGCTGCCGGTGTCGGGGTTGACGAAATGGGCAGCCATACCGTCGTCGCAGCAGAAGATCGCCACCTCACTGCCGTCGGGCGACCAATGGGGCGTGTTCGAGGGGTGGGCGGAAAACAACTGCTGCACGTGGCTCCCGTCCGGGTTCACCGTGTAGGTGAAGGTGTCGCTCGCAGCAGGGTCGAATCGTGCAAAGACGATTCGGCCGTTCGCGCCCGGCGATTTCGCCCCGGCCGGGAGCGCGAATAGCGCCGCCAGCGCGAGACCGGCGAGCAAGCCGAGAACGATCAGCTTGCGCATTGAGTTCTCCTTTCGTCGGTGGAGTGCATTTGCCGACCGACGCTACGAATGGCGGGCGCGCCGCGAAACGGGGCTGGCCACAGTCTTCGCTCCGTGCCTACACGGAGATCGCGCGGGCGCAACTGGGGCTAGCCACAATGCGCGCGCGCGCAGCCTCTGCGACGATCGCGGGCGTGCGCACGACCGTGCTGATCGTCGACGACCACGAGGCCTTCCGGCAGTCGGCGAGCGCGCTGCTCGAGGCGGAGGGGTTTGTGGTCCTGGGAGAAGCCGCCGACGGCGGGGCGGCACTGCTCGAGTGCGAGCGGTTGCGCCCGGACGTCGTGCTGCTCGACATCCAGCTTCCCGACCTGGACGGCTTCGCCGTGGCGGAGCGGCTCGCCGCAGCGCCCGAGCCTCCCGCCGTGGTCCTGATCTCCAGCCGGGAGGCCGAGGCGTACGGGCCGCGCCTCGACGCGGCGGCGGCACAGGGCTTCATCTCGAAACGGGAACTCTCGGGTGCGGCGCTCGCCGCCCTGATCAGCTGAGCGCCGATGCGCCGGTTCCGGCTCGTGCTCTGGCCGGCGGGCGCGGCGCGCTGGGAATCCTCGCCGAGCAGCTCTATTTCGGCTGGGGCGACGCCCGCCACTGGATACCCGACCTCGTCACGGGTTGGAGCCTGATCGCGTGCGGGCTCGTCGGCTGGTCGCGGCGGTCCGAGAGCAGGAGCGGGGCGCTGATGGCGGCGACCGGGTTCGCGTGGTTCGCCAGCAACTTCGCGACCGCCGGTCTCGGTTCGCTCGACTGGCTGGCCGCGCACGCGCTCTACCTCTACCGCGGGCCGCTCTTCCACCTTGTCCTCTCCTATCCGCGCGGACGCCTGGCGGGCCGGATCGAGCGGGCGGCCGTGGCCGTCGGATACCTCGCCGCGATCGTGACTCCGGCCTGGCGGAGCGGGACGACGACGATCGTGCTGGCCTCGCTCCTGCTGGGCGTCGCCGGCCGTAGCTACCTTCGCGCCGCGGGCCGAGAGCGCCGGGAGCGTCTGGCTGCGCTGCAGGCGACCGCCTTCCTTGGAGCCGTCTTGGCGGCCGATGCGCTCGTGCGCCTCGCCGTTTCGACCCCGGAGGCGAAGGACGCCACGCTCTTGGCGAACGAAGCGGCGCTCGTGGCCCTGGCGGTCAGCCTCCTCGCCGGTCTCCTCCGCTGGCCCTGGGAGCGGGCAGAGGTAACCGACTTCGTAGTCGAGCTCGGGGAGGCAAGGTCGGGGACGCTTCGCGACGCGCTCGCCCGTGCGCTCGGGGATCCGACGCTCGAGCTCGGCTACTGGCTTCCCGAGAGCGGCGCCTACGTCGACGCTGCCGGACGCCCACTCGAGCTTCCCGCCGCGGGCTCCGCTCGAGCTGTCACGAGGGTCGAGCGTGACGGGCAGGCCGTCGCCGTACTCGTTCACGATCCGGCCGTGCTCGACGATCCTGGGCTCGTCGAGGCGGTAGCCGCCGCGGCGCGGCTGGCGGCCTCGAACGCGCGCCTTCAGGCCGAGGTGCGTGCGCAGGTGAGCGAGCTGCATGAGTCGCGCCGGCGCCTGGTGCGGGCGGGCGACGCGGAGCGCCGCCGGCTTGAGCAGCGCCTTCACGAGGGAGCGGAGCGGCGGCTGGTTGCGCTCGGGCACGTGCTCGGGCGAGTGTCGGGAAACGCGAGTCGTAGCAGGATCGCGGAAACCGAGCGTGCCAGGGCGCAGCTCGCCCGCGCGCTCGCCGATCTCCACGACCTCGCCGGCGGCCTCCACCCTCGGGTGCTGACCGAGCACGGACTCGCGGCCGCACTTGCCTCTCTCGCGCGGAGAAGCCCGGTGCCCGTCGAGCTGACGGTGTCGGCCGAGCGCCTACCGGCGGAGGTCGAGGCCGCTGCCTACTTCATCTGCTCGGAGGCACTCGCGAACGTCGCCAAATACGCGTCTGCCTCTCGTGTGATCGTGCGCGTGACTGCGGACGATCACGCGGCGCTGGTCGAGATCGTCGACGACGGCGTTGGCGGCGCGGATCCCGCACACGGCTCTGGCCTCCGCGGGCTGGCGGACCGCGCTGAGGCGCTTGGTGGCGCCTTCCGCCTCGACAGCCCACCCGGCGGCGGGACACGCCTCTCCGCCGAGCTTCCCCTGCCCGGTGAGGGCCAGTAACCGTCAGGGGATCTCTCGCACCGGCGGGCCGATCCGCTGCCACGGCGCGCTCGACCACACCCCGCGGTCGCCCGGCTCGACGGAGGGGGCGGGCCTGAGGTGCAGCGTCCCGTCACGGTCGCGCGAGAAGGTGAAGATGAGCACCGAGTTTTCGCTGGGCCAGATGAACGTGATCCGGTTGCCGGTCACCGCGTAAGTGCCCTCGATCGCGTCGGGGCCCTCTCCGTTCTGCCACTTCCGATCGCGGAGTGTCATCGTGGAGACATTCCCCGTCGTCAGCAGCCACCGGTAGGTTCCGTCGAGCTTGCTGGTCGCCTGAGGCGCAGTGCCGCCGGTTGGCTCAGACTCTCGGGGGACGGAGCAGCCTCTGGGCACGCGGAGGGCGGGAGCGGGAGGGAGAGATCGCTTCAGCGCTTGGATCTGGCTGATCAGGCTCTTCGTGTGGGGATCTCGCTCGAGCTCGGAGTAGACGGGTCGCGTCGCACGCACGAGAGCCGCGCGCTCGCCTCTGCTCGCGAGCACGACGCGACCGCCGCCGGTGGCGGAGGCCGCACGGCCGGTCGAGCAGAACCGCTCGATCGCCTCCGGTGCGGAGAGACGCGTCGCGACGGCGTTCGCGAGCGTGCGGGCGGCTGCCTGCTCCAGCGCCGCCCGCTCGGCATCCGTCAAGGCGCGAAGTGAAGCGGGATTGGCGAAGAGCGTGTGGAGCGCCGGAAAGATGCTGACGTTGCCCGTAACGATGTCCGGGCTCAAGTAGGCGACCAGCGACTCGAGCAGTCCGTCAGCGACGGCGAGGTTCTGGGCCTTCCCCAGTCCGTGCACCGGTCTCGCCCCCAGCGCGCGGAGCGCCGCGTCGGTCGCCCTCGACGGCGTGACAAAGAGACGTGCTCCGCGGAAGCTGGCGAGGGAGACGAACGGCCGCCGGAGGCCGACCGGATTGCGCAGCGATTCCGGCACGACCGCCAGCCCTTGGACGCCCGCGTCGCGCAGTCCGCCGAGCATGGTTTCGGCGAGCGGGCCCGTGGCCACCCGGTCGAGGAGAACATCGTTGGTGACGAGGAAGGGCGCGTGGAGCGCCTGGAAACTCGTTATCCCGAGCTCGTCCCAGGCCGCCGCGCCGACCCAGCCCAGGTCGAAGCTTCCGTCGCGAACCTTGCGGGCGACCTGCGCCTCGACATCCGGCCGCTCGTGGCCGGCGGCGTCGTAGATCACGCGGACGCGCAGCGTGCCTCCGGAGAGCTTCGCGACCTGGTCGCCGAAATCGTCGAGCACCGGCGTCGTGTTCGGATCATCCTCCGCATCGACGTCGCCGAGACGGAGCACAAGGGGGGCATCTGACCCGCCGGCCTTGTCGGCTCCGCGCACGCGGTGGCTCGTGGCGCAGCCGGCGAGCACCGCGACGGCGAGGGCGGACGCGAGCGTCGATGCCGTGAGCTGCCTCGTCTCTCTGACCCGTCTCATGTCACTCCTTCGCACCCCGAGACGACCGCATCGGCCGGGTTGCGCGCACGTCGCGGCGAGCCACGGATTCTGGCGCAGAGCGCTCCGTCGGGCAAGAGGCTTGATGTGATACTCGCCCCAATTGCTCTGGAGTGCTTGCTAAGACGCAAGACGCCGTTGACATCGACTTACGCGAGCAGCACGACGTCCGGCACACCGGCATTGTGGCTAGCCGCAATGCCGCCCTGTCCGAAGTCTCGAGCTAGCACGGAGGCACAACTGTTGCTGGCAGCGTTCTTTTCCCTTGGGGCGCCTTCTACCGTCAGTGGCGGTGTCAGAGACAACCGAAGGGAGAAAAACCGTGTTCATGCATCTGTCTGGGCTGGATGCGTGCAAGCCGACGTATCTAGCCCATATCACAATGAAGAAGCTGCTCGTCTTCGTAGCGTCGCTCGGGGTATTCGCGCTAGCGGCGATTCCGGCGGGCGCGAAGGTGCCCGGCACGAATGGGCAGATCGCGTTCACCCGTCACGACCAAGCGACCGACGAGCCGCACACCTTCATAGCCAATCCCGACGGGACAGACGAGCACGAGCTTCCTCTGCCGCTCTCAGGCGGCGATCCCGTCTGGTCACCCGGCGGGAGCAAGCTGTCCGTCAACGTCTTCCGACCGGAAGGCGCGCCCCGGCCCGCGACCGTCAATCCTGACGGGTCCGGCTTCACCGTTCTTGATGTTCCCGAGCTCCCACGAGATACCGACATGGGATGCAGAGCCTGGTCCCCCGACAGCAGCAGGCTTCTCTGCGGGGTCATCGACTTCACCGGCCACAACGAACTGGATGGCATCTACACGATCCATTCTTCCGACGGAGGCGGCCTGACGCGGCTCACGACGAATCCGTACCCGCCGGCGGAAAATTTCGGCGGCGGTGACATCCCCGGCGATTATTCGCCCGACGGCACACAGTTCGTCTTCACGCGGGCGAAGCCGGGATCTGGGTCCGGTCTCGACCAGACCGGCGCGCTGTTCGTCGAGAACACCGACGGCACCGGCCTGCATCAGATCACGCCTTATGGCCTCGCGAACTCACACGATGAGGGGACCGCGCGCTGGTCGCCGGACGGCAACGAAATCCTCTTCGCGGCCCTCTTCGGACGGTTTAGTGCGGCGTCGCTCTTCGTCGTCCATAGCGATGGCACAGGTCTGAAGGCGATACATCTCTCGACCCCCGGGAGCGCCTCCTTTCCCCTCAACCCGGATTGGTCGCCCGACGGCACGAGAATTATCTTCTCGCTCTTGCTAAGCCCCGGACAGGAGGACATCTACACGGCGAGGCGCGACGGAACGGACGTCAGGCGGGTCACAGATACACCGGAGTCCGAGGACCGCGCTAACTGGGGCACGCATCCGCTGGCGCCGTAGGACATATTCGAGCCCTGGCCCACGGCACGAGGGGTTGCGCGGCGTGGGCCAGAGGCTCGTCAACTGTGTTTCAGATCGAGCTTCCAGCCCTCGGCCTCCTCGTGCCAGAATCGGGGAATGGCGGCCGCAGGCTCCGCCGCTCGAATGCGATTCGCGGGCATCGCCGTCCTCGTGCTCACGCTCGCCTATGCGATCGCCGCGATTCTGGCGGTCCCCCGGTCGGCAGAGCCGCTGACGTCCTACGCCGGCGCGTCCTACGCCCACGCGTCCACCGCGGCTCACGCTGCCGACCTCGCGGCCGGGCTCGGGCTCCTCGCCGCGGGTCTCCTCGCCTGGACGGAGCCGCGGACGAGGCGCCTCGCTGTGCTGGCCCTGCTCGCAGGAGTCGCCTGGTTCGGGCCGGATTGGGATGGCTGGGACGGCGGACCCGCGTTCGTCCGCAGCCTCGGCGCCGTCGTGACACCCTTCTTTCTCGCGCTCCTCTTCCACCTCGTGCTCGCTGTTCCGATCGGACGGCTCCGGTCGTGGCCTACCCGCGGTCTGGTCGTTGCCGCCTACGCGGTGGCCGCGTTCGTGAGCCTCGGCCGGGCGCTCTTCCGCGACCCGTTCCGCGATCCCTACTGCTGGCGCAACTGTCTCTACAACTCGTTCCTCGTCCACGCCGACCCGGGGGTCGCGGGGACCCTCGACGACGTCTGGGTCCGCACGAGTCTGGCCATCGGCCTGCTGCTCATCGTGATGGGCGCCTGGCGGCTGCTCACGGCGAGTGGTCCGGCACGGCGCGTGCTGTTGCCGACGCTCGTTCCCGGCGTGCTGGCCGGTGGCGCCGCGAGCGCCTACGCGGTCGCGCTCCTGCGCACGCCGCTCGAGGACCCGCGCAGCGCAGGGTTCTCGTCCATCTTTCTCACGTTCTCGCTTTCCGTCGCTTCGCTCGCGCTCGGTCTCGCCCGGGGAGTCCTCGGGACCCGCCGAACCCGAGCCGCGGTCTCGCGGATCGCGGGCGAGCTGGGAGAGGCTCCGCCCCCGGGCACGCTGCGACATGCGCTGGCCGTCGCCGCGGGCGATCCCGCTCTCGAAGTGGCGTATTGGCTTCCCGGCACGCGGCGCCTGGTCGACGGACGTGGAAAGCCCGTGCAAGCTCCGGTTCCAGGGCACGGCCGTGCGGTGACGCCCATCGTCAGGAACGGGCGGCCGGTGGCGCTCGTCGTCCACGATGCTGCGCTTCTCGAGGGACCGGCGCTCGAGCGTGAGATCGGATCCGCGGCGCGACTCGCCGTCGAGAACGAGCAGCTCCAGGCCGAGGCACTCGCTCAGCTCGAGGACCTTCGCGCCTCGCGCGCTCGGATTGTCGAAACCGGCGACGCCGAGCGGCGGCGCCTCGAACGAGATCTCCACGACGGAGCCCAGCAGCGTCTCCTCGCTCTCTCCTACGACCTGCGCCTTGCGCGGGGCGCTGCCGAGGCGGACGGCGACCGGGAACTCACGACGCTCCTCGCCTCGGTGGCCGACGATGCCCAAGCTGCGCTCGGAGAGCTGCGTGAGCTTGCGCACGGGATCTACCCGGCGATTCTCGCCGAAGCGGGCCTCGCACCCGCATTGGCGACGCTCGCCGACGAGGCGCCGTTGCCGGTCGAGCTCGGCGAGGTAACGCCCGAGCGTTATCCCGGACCGGTCGAGACGGCTGCTTACCTCACGACCTCCGAGGCGATCGACGATGCCGTCGGGCGGGGAGCGTCGTTCGTCTCGGCTGATCTGCGTCGCGAGGGCTCACGACTGGTGGTCACCGTCGGAGACGACGGCGCGGCCCGCACCTCGGCCCTCGTCCACGTGGCAGACCGCATCGGCGCGCTCGGTGGCACACTCGAGGTCGAGGCGACCACTCTACGTGCGGTGATCCCGTGCGGGTAGTCGTCGCCGACGACGTCATGCTTACGCGCCAGGGGATCGTCCGGCTGCTCAGGGATGCCGACGTCGACGTGGTCGCGGAGGCGGAGGATGCCGACTCCCTGCTGCGCCACGTTCGCCTCGCCCGCCCCGACGCCGCGATCGTCGACATCCGCATGCCGCCCACGCACACCGACGAGGGCCTCGTCGCCGCAGAGCAGATCCGCGCCGAGCATCCCGACGTGGGGGTGCTCGTCCTTTCCCAGTACGTCGAGCCGAGCTATGCGATCCGCCTGCTCGAGGAGCATCCGGAGCGCGTCGGCTACCTCCTCAAGGAGCGAGTCTTCGACGTGGCGATACTCGTCGACGCGCTTCGTCGCCTCGCCGACGGCGAGACTGTGATCGATCCGACAATCGTCTCTCGCCTCGTCGGCCGCCGACGCCGGCATGACCCGCTCGAGGATCTGACCGAGCGCGAGCGGGAGGTGCTGGGCCTGGTCGCGGAAGGCCTTTCGAACAAGGCGATCGCCGGGCGGCTCTTCGTTACCGAGCGCACCGTAGAGGCCCACGTGAAGCAGATCTTCCTCAAGCTCCGGCTCGATACGAATCCCGAGTCGCACCGGCGGGTGCTCGCCGTGCTCGCTTACCTAAGAGCCGGCGCAGGGGCAGGGTAGTCGCGGAAGGCCGCGACTGGTCGGAAGTAGGCCGACGATGCTGCTTGAGCCAGTCCCGCGCTAGGCACGTCGTTGGTGCGAGCGTCAGCCTGGAATCGGGCGCAGCAGAAACCGCCACGAGCTGCAAGCGTTCTGCAAGCAGCGGGCTTCCGCGGCGATGTCACCGTGTTCCGCCTAAATGCACGGTCGCGGCCGAAAACTGGCTCGGAGCTGGTGTTTCGGCGGAACACGGCGGCACGCGTGTACTCAATCGAGGCGGCTCAAAACCCGGAGGTCGCAGGTTCAAATCCTGCCCCCGCTACTGGAAAGGCCCGGGAACGGGCCTTTCCTCTACGAGCGCGGCATGCCGTGCCGCCTTGACGGCTACAACGTGCGTGCGGTCACGCGGCTGGCTGCCGAAAGTACTTCGTCGACGACCCTCCGTACGTCCTGTTCGGTCGTCCGGTGATTGGTGATGCAGGCACGCAGGCCGGCCGTGCCGCGAACGCTTGCGTTCGAGAGCCATACGCGACCCGCCTGATTGACGTCACGGAGGACTGCGTCGTTCAGTTCGTTCAGCGTGTCGGCGTCCCCGTCTGACCAGCGAAAGCAGACGGCGCTCAACTCGACCGGGGCGAGCAACTCGAGCGACGACGTCTCCTCGATCAGTTCGGCGAGCGAGTTCGCCTGCGCGAGGTTTTCGGCGATCGCGGCGCGGAAGGCCGCCAGACCGTGGTATCGGATGGAGAGCCACAGCTTCAGCGCCCGAAACCTGCGGGAGAGCTCGATCGTCTGGTTGAAGAAGGCGAACCCCTCGATCGGGTCGTCGCTCGTCGTCTTCACGTACTCGGCGCTGTAGGCGAAGGTGCGTCGGGCGGCGTCGGCGTCTCGATACAGGAGGACGCTGCAGTCGAGTGGTTGGTAGAGCCACTTGTGCGCGTCGAGTGAGACCGAGTCGGCCTCCGACATCCCGATGAACTTTTCCGGCGCTGCGAGCGCCGCCGCCGCGCCGTAGGCGCCGTCGACGTGGAACCAGAGATCGTGCCGCCGCGCGATGTCCGCCAGGTCAGCAAGCGGATCGATCGCGCCGGTCATGATCGTGCCGGCCGAACCGACCAGCGCGATTCCGGGCAAACCAGCTTCGCGGTCACGCGTGATCATGGCCTCCAGTGCCGGAACGTCGATCCGCATGTGATGGTCGACCGCGATCAGGCGCAGGTTCGCGCGTCCAATACCGAGCAGCGCAACCGCCTTCGGAATCGACATGTGGACCTCTTCGGAGGCGTAGACCACGCCCGGCTGCGCACCATCTTCGTTCGCAGGAGCGCGCGACTCGCGCGCCATCGCGAGCGCCATCAGGTTCCCCAGCGAGCCGCCACTCGTGAAGGTGCCGGCGAAGCCGCTACAGCCGATCGCCCCGGCGAGCCATCCGAGGACGCTCCGCTCGATCGCCACCGCAGCGGGTGCCGAGCGCCACGCCGTGACGTTCTGGTTCAGCACCGACGCGTAGAGGTCCCCCAACGCCCCGATCGGGTCGCCGGACCCCAGAACGTACGGGAGCCGGCGTCCTGTCGGCGCCCGCACGTGCTCAGCGATCGCCTCGAGATCCCGCAGGATCGCTTCGCCGATGCCCTTCTCGGGCAGGGGCAGGTCGAACGCAGCCGTATCGATCGCCGAAGTCGCTGAAACGGTCAGCCGATCGTCAAGCCCGGCCAGGAAATCCGTTGCGAGCGCGCTGACACGTTCCGCAAGCGAACGGAACTCGTCGGCCGAGACTTGCAGTGGCGGCATCGAGTCAAGTCTCACCGATGCCACGCTACGGGACAACGGTACGAGCATCCTTGCCTCTCCTCGCTTGGGAGGGGGTCAACGCGTCAGAGCCAAGCGCGCGACCTGGTGCGACCTTTGTCGCCTGTTCGAGCAACTAACTCCCACAAGAAACCACCGGGCTGCAGCGGCTTCTTCAAGCCCTCTGACGGACTCGAACCGTCGACATCCTCTTGCCATGAGGTGGTCCCACTGAACTCCTGCATCGGCTCGGGACTGCAAGCGTTGTGCAAGCATCGGGCTTCCGCAGCGATGTCACGTGTTCCGCCTAAATACAGCGTGTACGCGAGATTCTGGCTTGGAAACTTGCGTTTAGGCGGAATACGGCGGAACGCGTGTACACAATCGAGGCGGCTCATAACCCGGAGGTCGCAGGTTCAAATCCTGCCCCCCGCTACTGCGAAAAGCGCCGGAAGCGGCGCTTTTCCGCTTGGTAACGGCAGGTCTGTCAGCCGATTGAGCGCTGCGCAGTCGCCTTGATGCGGTTTTGTACTGATCGAAGCTACGGGATTGATCGGACGCCCGGTCGGCGCGGCCCGTGTAGACGGTACACCGATGAAGCGTGTCGTCGTTGACCACTACGGTGGGCCCGAGGTCTTGAGGGTGGTGGAGGCCGACGATCCCCGACCGGGGCCCGGCGAGGTGCGCGTCAGGGTTCTCGCCGCCGGCGTGTCCTACACCGACGCAATGCTGCGCGCCGGCACCTACCTCGGCGTGCCGAAGCCGCCGTTCACGCCCGGCTACGAGCTGGTCGGCGTCGTCGAGGAGCTCGGCTCGGGCTGCTCGCGGCTGCGCGTCGGAGACCGCATCGGCGCGCTGACGGTGTGGGGCGCCGACGCCGAGCGCGTCTGTGTCCTGGAGGCGAACGCGGTCGAGGTGCCCGAGGAGCTCGACCCGGCGGAGGTCCTGAGCCTCGTATTCACCTACATGACCGCCTACCAGCTCCTCCACCGCACGGCGAAGGTGAAGCGCGGCGAGTCTGTGCTCGTGCACGGCGCGGCCGGCAGGGTGGGTACCGCGGTCCTCGAGCTGGGAGCGGTCGCCGGGCTTCGCCTCTACGGCACCTGCTCCGCGCGCGACATGGCCGCGGTCGAACGGCTGGGCGCGGTGGCGATCGACTACCGCAACGAGGACTTCCTGGCGCGGGTGCGCGAGCTCCCCGGCAAGGGCGTGGACGTCGTGCTCGACGGTCTCGGCGGCGCGCTGTCGCTGCGTTCCTTCCGTGCGCTGCGGCCCGGCGGACGGCTTGTCATCTACGGCCACTCCTCCACGATCTCGCACGGGCACAGGAGCTGGCGAGGATGGATCGAGTGGTACGCCGCGACCGCGACCGTCGCGCTTTGGGGCCTACTCTCGCCCCGCCGGCAGGTGTCCGCCTACCGGATTCAGAAGCTGCGCGAGGGCCACCAGGTGATTCCGCGCGGAGCGCGCCGACCGCTTCCTGTGGGTGGAGGTCCCCGCAGCCCGGAGTGGTTCCGGGAGGACTTCAGCACGCTACTCGAGCTGCTCCGTGAGGGCAAGATCCACCCGGTCGTGGCCGAGCGCCTGCCGCTGTCGGAGGCGCGCCGCGCGCATGAGTTGCTGGAGCAGTCCGCATCTGTGGGAAAACTCGTGCTCGTGCCCTAAGCCGGGAGGAGGCTCGCTGATGGCGCTCGACGTCCGTGCCGGCCGAGTACGGCGGGTCGTGTCCGGCGGGGTTCGGCGGGCACCGCGGGCGCGCTACCTGGCCGATCGCCGAGCACGGCCTGATCGGCGACCTGCACACCGTTGCGCTCGTCGGCACCGACGGGACGATCGACTGGTACTGCTGCCTCCGCGCTTCGACTCGCCGAGCGTCTTCGCGGCGATCCTCGACGCCGACGACGGCGGTCTGTTTCGCATCTCGCCCGACTGCGACGGCTGGAGCTCGAAGCAGCTCTACCTCCCCGACACCACCATCCTGATCACGCGCATGGAGCGCGGCTGGGACGCCGCCCGCGGAGCCTTCGTCCAGAACTACGAAGGCGACGTGCTCGACGCCTCCCTGCTGCTCATGCCCCTGTGCAAGTTCATCGCGCCCACCGACCCGCGCTGGATCTCCACGCTCGACGCCATCACCGCGGAGCTGGTTTCCGACAGCCTCGTCTACCGCTACAACGTGGAGGCATCGCCCGACGGGATCGCGGGCAAGGAGGCGACCTTCTCGCTGTGCTCCTTCTGGTGGGTGGAGGCACTCGCCCGGGCCGGGCGGCTCGACGAGGCGCGGTTGGCCTTCGAGAAGATGCTCACCTACGCGAACCACGTCGGGCTGTACTCGGAGGAAATCGGGCCGACGGGTGAGCAGCTCGGCAACTTCCCCCAGGCCTTCACACACCTGGCACTGATCAGCGCCGCCTACAACCTCGACCGCCAGCTCGGGTGACAGGGCAGTAGCGTCAGCGATGCGAAGAAGCCCCTATTCCGGCGCGAGTGAGACAGGAGCGAGTGCATGAGACATCTGGGAAAGACGGCGCCGTTCCGTGGGCCGCACGGCGAGGTCGTCTCCGGCAGCATCGCCGAGATCGCGTATTTCCGGCTCGGCGGACTCGATCAATGGGTGCTGATTCGTGGCGAGAGCATTGCCAACCCACCGTTGATCCTGCTACACGGCGGGCCAGGGCTCAGCGAGACGGTTCT
>WNGJ01013099.1_pt1 | contig 14895 bp, 8 predicted proteins | sample 5400611 | NCBI WGS metagenome assembly WNGJ01 (sample SAMN13153375, study PRJNA577476) | soil metagenome | isolation source: 40 cm soil or saprolite under Garry oak tree replicate 1 | place: USA:California | collected 2016-06-15
AGGGAGCGCTGGAAGGAAGCCGCGGTGGACCTCGTAGTTGCGGGGGTTGCGGCGCGCTAGTTCTTCGACACCATCCTCGGCTCGCGGGGAGCATCCCCCTCGAACACGAGGTGGCCCGCTTCGAAGCGCGCGCCCCGCAACGCGAGCGTCAGCACGTCGCCCAGCTCTTCGACCAGATGCACCTCGAGACTCTTACGGACGTCCTCGGGCAGATCCTCGAGATCCGCGGCGTTCTCCTTGGGCAGGATGATGGTCTTGATCCCCGCCCGCACGGCACCGAGCACTTTCTCCTTCACGCCGCCGATGGGCAGTACCCTGCCCCGCAGGGTGACCTCACCGGTCATCGCGATGTCGTGCCGCGCGGGCCGTCGCGACAACGCTGACACCAGCGCCGTCGCCATCGTGACGCCGGCCGAGGGTCCGTCCTTGGGGATCGCTCCGGCGGGCACGTGGATGTGGACGTCGGTGCCAACCAGAGTCTCCTCCTGGATGCCAAGCTGGTCGGCGTGCGACTTGGCGTAAGTCAACGCCGCCCGGGCCGATTCCTTCATGACATCACCCAGCTGACCGGTGAGCACGAGGTCGCCCTTGCCGCGCATGACGCTCGCCTCGACGAACATGATGTCGCCGCCGACGGGTGTGTAGTACATCCCAGTCGCCACGCCCGCCTGGTCTTCGCGGGCCTTGCGCTCAGGATGCACTCTGGGCCGGCCGATGAGCTCGGGAATGTCCGTCGGTAACACGGCGACACGCTCCGCCTCAGCAGCGGCGATCTTGCGGGCCACCTTGCGGCCGAGCTTGCCGATCTCCCGCTCGAGCTGACGTACGCCGGCCTCGCGCGTGTAGCTCGAGATGACCTCGCTCAGCGCTTCGTCGGTCACGGTCAGCTGCTCGGGGACAAGCCCGTTCTCCCGCAGCTGCCGCGGCACGAGGTAGCGCTTCGCGATTTCGAGCTTCTCGCGTTCGGTGTAGCCCGCGAAGTTGACCGTCTCGAGCCGATCGAGGAGCGGCCCGGGGATGTTCTGCGGGAAGTTCGCCGTGGCGATGAACAGCACCTCGGAGAGGTCGAACGGTACTCCGAGGTAGTGATCGGTGAACGAGTCGTTCTGCGCCGGATCGAGCACCTCGAGCAGCGCCGCTGCCGGGTCTCCTTGGAAGGAGATCCCCAGCTTGTCCACCTCGTCGAGCAGGAACACCGGGTTCTTGGTGCCCGCCTGCTTCATGCCCTGGATGATGCGGCCCGGCATGGCGCCCACGTAGGTACGGCGGTGGCCGCGAATATCGGCCTCGTCGCGCGCGCCACCCAGCGAGATCCGCACGTACTGCCGGCCCATCGCCCGGGCGATCGATTTCGCGATCGACGTCTTGCCGACACCCGGGGGACCCACGAACAGCAGGATCGGCCCCTTGGCGCGCTTATCGTCGTCGTTGCCGGGCGCGTCGGCCTCGGGCTGGCGCTGGCGCAGTTGCCGCACGGCCAGGAATTCGAGGACTTGGTCCTTCACGTCCTTCAGACCGTAGTGATCCTCCTCGAGGATCTCCACCGCCCGCTTCAGATCGAGCGATTCCTCCGACCGCTTGCCCCACGGCAATTCGGCCACGGTCTCGAGGTAGGTGCGGATGACCTGCGCCTCCATCGACTCGCGACCTGCCCGCTCCAAGCGGCTCAGCTCGCGGTCGACCTCCTTGCGGGCGGCTTCCGGCAGCTCCAGCGCAGCAAGCCGCTTGCGCAGCTCGTCTACGTCCGTGCCGTCGTCCCCCTCACCCAACTCTTTCTGGATCGCTTTCATCTGCTCGCGCAGCAGCATCTCGCGCTGGCGCTCGCCGAGCTCCTCCTGCACCTGCGACTTGATGTCGTCCTGCGCGTCCGCGACGGCGATCTGCCGCTGGACGTGCACCAGCACTCGACGCAGGCGGTCTTCGACCGACAGCATCTCGAGGAGCTGCTGGCGCTCGAGCGGCTTGATGTCGAGGTACCCAGCCACCAGGTCTGCCAGGCGGCCGGCGTCGGTGACGCCCTCGAGGACCTGCTTCACGACGTCTTCGGGAAGGCCCGATTTCTCGCCCAGCTCGGCGGCGCGCTGCCGCGCTTCGCGGTGCAGCGCCACGAACGCCGCATCATCGGGCTTCAGGGGCGGGAGGTCCGCCAACTCGCGCACGACCGCTTCGAGGTGACCGTTCGCTTCGGTATAGTGGATCGCGGTGCCGCGGGCCTCGCCGTGGAGGATCAGCTGAACCCCCGAGAGGCCGCGCTGCACCTGGCCGATCCGTGCGATCGTGCCCGTAGTATAGAGGAGGCCCGGCGTGACCTGCTCGACGTTGTCCTTCTGCGCCACCGCGAAGATGAGGCGCTGCTCGTTCTTCAGCGCGGCCTCGATCGCCCGCAGCGTGGCGGGGCGGCCTGCGCCGATCGGGGTGCTAACACCAGGGAAGAGCACGGCGTCGCGCAGGGGCAGGACTGGTAGAGTCATGCGTTCAGACATGAGGACTCCATTTTGAAGAAGGCGCACTACGATTGCCGGTCGGGGGAATGCACCGACCATGCCACCCGACAACGTCGTGGGCGGCAGCGACGTTCCAGAAAACGCCGCCAAAGCGGCGGAATCTGCCAACTCGGCCTAACGGTCGCTCGCTAAACAGGTTGCAAGGCCGCGCGGATGCGGCTAAATCTTATCCGCGCATGCTTGCCGACTCCGCATGAACGACCCGCTAGCGAAGCGCCTGACCCAGGCCCTGGGTACCTCGTTTACTCTCGAGGGAGAGATCGGCCGGGGCGGCATGGGCGTCGTTTATCACGCTCGCGACGAGCGACTGAAGCGGAAGGTTGCGGTGAAGGTGCTCCCCCCCGAGCTCGCGTTCCGGGAAGAGATCCGCATCCGCTTCCTGCGCGAGGCGGAGACCGCAGCCCGGCTTTCCCACCCGCACATCGTCCCGATCCACAGCGTCGGCGAGGGGCCGGAGGGGCTCGTCTATTTCGTGATGGCGTACGTCGACGGCGAGTCGCTCGGGGCACGCCTCAAGCGGCGCGGACGCCTGCCACCTGAGGAGGCGCGGCGCATCCTGATGGAGACCGCGGACGCGCTGGGCGCCGGTCACGCACTGGGGATCGTCCATCGCGACGTGAAGCCCGACAACATCCTGCTCGAGGGCAGCCGCGGTCGGACCGTGCTCACCGATTTCGGGATCGCGAAGGCGCTGACGTCGTCCACGGGGCCCGGCACGCTGACCGCGACCGGTGTCGCGATCGGGACTCCGCACTACATGAGCCCCGAGCAAGCGGCGGGGGATCGGGAAATCGACGGCCGCTCGGACATCTACAGCCTCGGCGTGGTCGGGTACCAGATGCTCACGGGCGAGCTGCCCTTCTCCGCACCGACGGTACCCGGGCTGCTGCTGAAGCAGATCACCGAGCAGGCGCCGTACTTGAAAGACAAGGCGCCGACTTGCCCCGACGACCTCGCCGCCTGCGTGATGCGATCCCTCGAGAAGGAGCCGGAGGCCCGGTGGCCCACTGCCGACGCGCTGCGCCGCGCGCTCGAGTCGCGTAGCGCGCCGCCGTATCGCCCGCGCCGCGCGACCGGCGTGCGCAGCACTCGATTCTCGGAGGGCGGCGGTGGGGCGCGAGAGGGAATGGCCCTCGGCCCGCCCGCCTTCGCTCGGCAAGAGCCACCCGCCCGACGATCGCGAGCCCGGGCCGCGAAGGATCAGGCCTCACAGCTCACCGCCAGCGGCGAGCCGAAAATGGTCGCCCGGTTCCGCGACAGCTTCGTTTCGTGGGCCTCCGTGTGCGGCGGGTTGATGTTGATCGATATGATCCAGGGGGGCGGGCTCGGTTGGTCGTTGTGGGTTGCGATCCCATGGGGGGCGTTCGGACTGCTGCCGCAGTACATGAAGCTGTGGCAGACCGGCTATTCGTGGCGGGACGTGCTGCACCGCCCCGCGGCGCCTGACGGCGCCGAGGCGCGGTTGGGGCTCTCGAAGCGGGGCGCCAACCTGCCGGCGAGCCCCGAGGAGTTCGGCCGTCAACTGGAGACGGTGCGCCAGGCGCGAAACGACCGGGAAGCGATCATGAAGATCATGGAACGCGTGCCGGCGTCGGAACGCAAACTGCTCCCCGACGTGACCGCGACGGTGGACGCCTTGCTGAAGCGCGCCGAAGATCTTGCTCGGATGCTGCATAGCATGAGCGCCGATGTGGACGAGAGCGCGCTGGCGCGTCTGGAAGAGCGGATCGATGCGGTCAAGCGCCATGAGGAGGGCAGCGAACGCGAGCGGCAGCTGAGTCTGCTCGAACGGCAGCGGCAGGCGCTCGGCGACCTCCTGACGCGGCGCCGGCGCGTGGAAGAGCAGATCGAATCGTGCGTCATGGCGATGCAGAACGTGCGGTTCGACTTGCTGCGCCTTCGGTCTGCCGGGGTGGCGGCAGTGCTGAGCGATCTCACGAACGCCACGCAGCAAGCCCGCGCCTTGTCGCGCGACGTCGATCACGCGATTGCGGCGGCAGGGGAGATTCAGGACGTGCTGCGCGAGGGTCCCCGCCCCTAGCGTCGCCCGGCGGTCCCCCAACAGTCCCGCACCAGGGCTGGCGCGTTGTCCCGTTCGATCCCGAAATCCAACAGCTCCACGAACACCGTCGCGGCCTCTTCGCAATGCCCCGCACGCAGGGCTGCTACCGCTCTGAGCTCGCGGTAGCGCGCGGCCCCGGGGCGCCGGGTCACCGCGTATTGCAGCACGCTGTCCGCGACGGCCGGCGGTGCGTCGAAGGCCAAGCGCGACAGCACCTCCGGCAGGAACTGCGAGGGGAACGGGTGGCGGAACGTGCCGCGCGGGGCCGCGAGCGCGCCGCGCGCGGCCGCAGCCGCGTCGACCCACTGCGAGTCGCGCACGGCGAGGAGCGCCAGGGCGGCGCGGGCCTGGGCGGTATCGCCGCCGGCGGCGAGGGAGCCCGTGAGGAGCCGGCGCGCGCCGGGTCGCTGCCGCGCCGTGGCGATGATGCCCCGCAATAGAAGCGCGTCGCCGCGAGGTCCGCGCGCGAGCACCTTGTCGAGCAACGAATCGGCACGCGTCGTGTCTCCCATGCCGAGACGGACGGCGGCGACGCGGACGGCCCATTCGGCTTCCTCGGGTTGCGCCCGCCGCACCGCGTCGAGGTAGCGGAGCATCGCCGGGTCGGTGCGGCGGTTGGTGAGGGTCCGCACCAGCAGAAACGGCGACGCCGCGCCACCCTGCACGGAAGCGATGGTCATCAACGAATCGAACACTCCGGGGATATCGTCGGCCAGGAAGCTGCGCGCTGCGACGAACTCCAGGCGCGGCCGGTCATCTGAGTGCTCGAACTGAGCGCGCTCCACCAACCGGCCAACGCCCGAGTCCGCGAGGAGTAACCGGCCGAAGTAATCGTGTACCTGATCGACGCCCAGCCACTCCCGTCCCATCTCCGCCATCGCGCCCTTGGGGCCCACGAGCCGCGCGATCCAGGTCGTGTCGTAGGCGAGCGGCTGGGGCGAGGCGAGCACCAGCAGGTCGTGGGACTCCCCGAACCACACGTGCACATGGGGGAAGACGGTGCGCACGTTCCGCACGATCCCCGCCACGATCGGCAGCGGCAGCTGGTAGAGCTGCAGCCACTGGCAGAACACCCCGTCACCCGCAAGACGCCCGCGCACGATGCGGAAGAATTCGGGCGTATAGAGCGTCGCCACGCCCGCCAGCCAGGGGTTCGACGGCTCCGAGACGATCACGTCGTAGCGCTCGCGCCCGAGCTGCATTGCGCTGCGCGCGTCGTCCACGACAGCGGTCACGTTGGGCCGCGCGAGGACGGTGTCGTTCACGTGATGGAAGAGACTGTCCATCGCGAGCACGGCGGGCTCGATCTCCACGACGCGCACGCGGGTCATGCCCGGGGCGGCGGCGAGCACCCGCGTCGTGACTCCGCTGCCATACCCGATGACCAGAGCCGAGGCGGCGCCGGCCCGCGCGGCCACCGGCGCGAGGCCGAGCATGATTTGCGTTCCCATGTCGCCGCGATCGGAGGCGTCCACCTTCCCGTTCACCCGCAGCGAGCGCCCCGCTTCGCCGTCCCACACACTGACGGTCGCGTTCCAGCCCTCGCGAAAGGTCAGCTGGCGTACGCCGCGATGGTCGAGGTATGCGCGCTGCTCCGCCGCGTTCATGCGGCCGCGCGCGTAGATCGTGGGTCCGAGGTCGATGAGCCGGGTGCTCCACCCCGCCGCGGCGACGGCGACGACGAGCGCGATGGTCGCGAGCACCCCTGCGCCGAGCACGCGGATGCGCAGGCGGCGGTGCTCGATCGACCCCTCGACAATGCCCCGCGCCGCCGCCCAGGCGAGCGCCAACGCGGCCAGTCCATTGAGAATGAGGCCGACCCGCAGCGTCGATTGCGTGCCCCACGCGACGACGAATACGAAGCCGGTTAGGGCCGCGCCGAGGATGCTGCCGAGCGTGTTGAGGGCGTACGCACGCCCGACATCAGCGCCGCTCGCGCGGTCCCGCGCCGTGAGCTCGGCGAGCAGGGGGAACGTCATGCCCATGCCGACGGCGGGCACCAGCACCACGGCACCCACGGCCACGCCCATCAAGAGCAGTCGCGCCACAGGGCCGAGCCCCGGAATCTGGAAGACGGCGATGATGTAGGCAGGCAGGAGGCCGAAGAAAACGAACAGCGCCGCGGCACCGACGCCCGTCAACCCCTGGGCGAGCGCCGCGGTCGCGGCGGACTCGGCCCGAGGACCGCTGCGGCGCGCGACCAAGACGCTGCCCACGCCAATGCCGAGCAGGAACACCAGGAGAATGAGCGTAAAGGCATAGGTAGATCCCCCGACGACCATCACCAGCACGCGCGTCCACGCGATTTCGTCGAGGAGCGAGGCGAAGGCGGTGACGGCGAGCAGGAGCAAGGCGAGCGTCCGGACGGGGTCGCGAGGGGACAGGTGCTCCCCGGGCAGGCGCCCGGGGTCAGCCGCGCCCTGGTCCCCGCCGAGCCACAGCGCCGTCCCGCCGATCGCAAGATTGATCGCCGCGGTGAGCCACAGGCTTTCGCGCACGCCGACGAATTCGATCAGGAAGAACCCTGCGAGGGCGGTCCCGGCGACCGCGCCCAGCGTATTGAGCCCGTACAGCCGGCCCAGCGAGGGGCGCAAGCGGGCGCGATCCTCGCCCATGAACGCCCGAGTGAGGACGGGCAGCGTCCCACCCATCAACGTGGTGGGGATGAGGAGGACCAGTGCCGCGAGGCCGAAGCGCAGCGCGACGCTCGCACCCATGCCCAGGCCAGTCGCGCCGGCCACGCCGAGGTAGACCCGATGCGCGATGCCCAGGACAAGCGGCGAGAGGACGCCGAAGACGCCGATGGCGACCTCGAGCCAGCCGTACAGCACGGCGGGCCGCCCGCGCCGGTCTACGAGGCGGCCGAAGAGCCAGGCGCCGAGGCCGAGGCCGCCCATGTACGCCGCGACGACGGTGGTGACCGACTGGATCGTGGAGCCGAACGTTTGGTAGAGGACCCGGACCCAGAGCAGCTCGTAGATGAGCCCGGTGGCTCCGGACAGGAAGAACAGCAGGCTGTAGGCGAGCGCCGCCTTAGAACGCATGGAGCTCGCGCATCGCCTGCGCGAGGTCTTCCACCTGGGGCAGAATGAAGTCCTCGAGGTCGGGGGCGTACCCGACGAACGTGTCGGTGGACGCGACGCGCTTCACCGGCGCGTCGAGCCACGGGAAGCATTGGTCGGCGATGCGCGCGGCGATCTCGGCGCCGTAGCCCCACGAGAGCGAGTCCTCGTACGCCACGATCACCTTGTTCGTCTTGCGAACCGAAGTCTCGATCGTCTCCCAGTCGACTGGGGAGAGCGACCGGAGGTCGATCACTTCCACGCTTACGCCGTCCCGCTCCTCCAGCTCCTTGGCGGCGACCAGCGAGCGCTGCACCACCGCGCCGTAGGCGACCACGGTCAGGTGCGTGCCCTCCCGAACCACTTTGGCCTTGCCGAACGGAATCATGAAGTTCGGGCCCGGGTTCGGCGCCTTGTTGTAGGTCTGGCGGTAGAGGTGCTTGTGCTCGAGGAAGAGGACGGGGTCGTCGCAGCGAATGGCGGTGCGCAGCAGGCCATTGGCGTCCAGGGCCGTCGCGGGACAGATCACCCGCAGCCCGGGGACGGACGTGAAGACGACGGCGCCGGTCTGCGAATGGTAGACCGAGCCACCCTTGAGGTAGCCGCCGTACGTGACTCGAACCACGACAGGGGCGGCGAACGCGTTGCTGGACCGCCACCGCATGGTCGCGAGCTCGTTGCGGAGCTGATGGTAGGCCGGCCAGATGTAGTCGAAGAACTGGATCTCCACCACGGGCTTCAAACCCCGGGTGGCGAGGCCGATGGCGCGACCGACGATGTTCGCCTCCGCGAGCGGCGAGTTGAAGACCCGGTCGCCGCCGAACTGGCGCTGCAATCCCCAGGTCACCTTGAAGACGCCGCCCTTGCCCTTGACGTCCTTCAGGTACTGGTCGCGGCTGACATCGGCGACGTCCTCGCCGAAGACGAGAATGCGCGGATCGCGCGCCATCTCGTCTTTCAGGCACCCGTTCAGGAGGTCCACCATCGTGGTGGGCTCGCCGATGAAGTGCGGATCGTCCTCGGTGTCGAACTGTTCGGACGTGGGATCGACGTCAGGCGAGTACACCCAGAGCAAGGCGGTCTCGGGCTTGGGCTGAGGGGAAGCGAGGGCCATGTCGCCGGCGACCTGGACCTCCTGCTCCACCTGCGCCTTGATGGCCTCGATCTCCGCCTCGCTGGCCACGCCCTCGGCGAGGAGCCGCTTGGGAAAGGCGGTCACGGGGTCGCGCTTCGCCTCTTCGTCGCGCTCGCGGGGGGGCTTGTAGTGGATCTCGTTCCACGGGCACTGAGATCGCGTACTTGTTGTCCTCGACGAGGAACAGCACCGGGAGCTTCAAGTTGCTGGCGCTGTTCAGCGCCTCCCAGAACTCGCCTTCGCTGGTGGTCCCGTCGCCGCACGAACAGTAGACCAAGTCGTCGACGACGGGGGCGTCTGCCCGGAGCCAGGCTTCCGCACAGCCGACCGCCTGGAGGAATTGCGTGCCGGTGGGACTGGACTGGCTGACGATGTTGAGCGCCTTGTGACCCCAATGCGACGGCATTTGGCGCCCGCCCGAGTTCGGGTCTTCGGCGGCGCCCACGGCCGAGAGGAACATCTCGGTCGGCGTCATGCCGAGCGTCAGGCACAGGGCGCGGTCACGATAGTAGGGATAGAACCAGTCGTAGGCGGGGCGCAGGGCCTTGCCGGCGGCGACCAGCACGCCCTCATGCCCAGCCCCGGAAATCTGGAAGAAGATCTTGTTCTGCCGCTTGAGCTGGATCTCTTTGTCGTCGATGCGGCGTGACAGGAGGATCAGCCTGTAGATGTCGAGCAGGTCGGCCTTCGCGAGGCTGGGCTTCGCGGGCCGAGCGGCTTTGGCCGGGGAGCGGGCGCGGGTCGCCATGGACCCTAAAAATGCTCTACTTCGGCGCCGGGGCCAAGAGCTCGCGAAGGTGAGGAAAGCGCTCGGACGCGGCGCGGATCGTACGGTCGTTGCGGAGGAGGAACTCCTCGCGAGCGTCGGCCCCCCAGCGGACCTCGGTGGCGCGGGCGGCCAGGATGCGCGCCAGGCGGCGCTCGAGCAGGCTGTCGGTCAGCGCGGCGACGTCGAGGCGGGCGCGAACGCGTGCGAGGAAAGGCGGAACCAGCTTCGCGCGCCAGTCGCTTTCCGCGTTGAGCCAGGCGGCGCGCGCGGCGGGCGTGGCGGCAAGCGTATTGGCGACGCTGTCCGCGACGGCGTCGTCCAGTCCCGAGTCGGCGGCCGCGCTCCACCACACGGGTAGCGGGGCGACCACGGGGACGACGATGTCGGGAGCGATCCCGCCGCCGCCGCGAACCTCGCGCCCCGCGTCGGTCTTGAAGATCGTCGATGTGTCCTCCGCGGCGCCCGATCTGCCCGCGAAGCTCAGGTACTGCTCGTAGCCGATGCCGCGGTAGCGGCGCTGGATGAAGCGGCCGTTGGGCGTGAGCACCCGCCCGATCGTCAGCCAGACGTGGTCGCCGGAGGGGAGGAAGAAGATCGACTGCATGAGCGCCTTGCCGAAACTGCGGCGGCCCACGAGCAACGCCCGGTCGTGGTCCTGCAGCGAGCCGGCGAGCGCTTCGGCGGCGCTCGCGCTGCCCTCGTCGATCAGGACAATCAAAGGCACGTCTCGGAATTCGCCATCGCGTTTCGTGACGAAGGTCGTGTCCACGTCGCGCTTGCGGCCACGGGTCCGGAAGATGACGGTGTTCTTGGGAAAGAACTCGCTCGCGATTTCCACGGCGGACGTGACGGCGCCGCCGGGATTCCCGCGCAGGTCGAGGATCACCCGCTGGGCGTGCATGCCGCGCAGCTTTTTCAGTCCGTCGTGCACTTCCGGCGCCGCGTTCCCCATGAAGTCTTCGAGCCGCAGGAAGCCGGTGATCGAGTCCGCCATGCGGACGATGGAGACCGAATGCACCTCGAAGGGATTGCGCTTGAGGGTAACGCTGAAGGTATCGGGCTCGAGCCTCGGGCCCCGCTCGAGGAGCAAGCGGACCTTGGAGCCGCGCTCGCCCGCCAGGCGCAGCTGCAGCGTGGTCATCTCCAGGCCCTCGACCGAGGTGTCGTTGAGGGCGATGACCCGGTCACCGGGGAGCACGCCGCCCTTCGCGGCCGAGCTGCGAGGCATCACGGAGAGAATCGTCGCCGCCCCATCCACTTCCTCCAGCGACACGCCGACCGTGAACAACTCGCCTCGCTCCAGGGCGTTCTGCCGCTCGAACTCCACGCGCGACTCGAAACGACTGTGAGGATCGAGCGAGTGCAGCACGCCGCGGATCGCCGCGGCGACCAGCTCGCTGTAGCTCACGGAGTCGGGGTAGTTGAGCCGGATGTGATTGAGGACGCCGGAGAACGTCTGCAGCTCCTCGTAGGCGGAGCGCTGCTGGGCGGCGAGGCGGCCCGGGAGGGATGTCGTCAGCAGTGCGGCGCCAACGACGACGGCGCGGAGCATGTTACTGCAGCGCCGCGAGGTGCTGCTTGGCGATGACGATCTGTCGGTCATAGCGGCTCGGGGCCAGAGAAGTGAAACGGGTGAGCGCGGTGCGGGCCTCGTTCTTGCTGCCCATCTGCTCGAGGACGAGACCGAGGTAGAAGTAGCCGCGTGCGTCGCGTGGGTTCATGTCGGTTGCTTGCCGCAAGGGCTCGACGGCTTCCTGGAAGCGGCCACCATTCGCGAGCGTCTTACCCAGGTCGACGAGGAGAGAGGCATCGTCCGGGTTGGCGTTGACGGCGTTCCGCCGGGACAGGACCGCCTGGTCCAGCATCTGCGCGGCTTCATACATATCCGCCAGTCGCACGTGCGCCATGTATAAACCGATGTCGTTGGTGATCGCCTCGCGGTAGAGGTCGATCGCTTCGTTGACTTTGCCCGACCGCTGCTTCAGGTAAGCCAGGATGTAGCGGAATTCGTTGGTGCGCAGGGGGAAATGCACCAGTGAATCCCGCCGCACCGGGTCGAGCGAGCGGTCCATCAGCTTCTCGAAGTCGGAGATGGATTCGGGCCATCTCTCGACCCGTGCCGAAGCGAGCCCGTGCCACCACAACACGTTGCTGGGGATCCGGTCGGGGTGGCGGTCGCCGTCGACGGCATTGATGACGCGCGTGAAGCGATCGTAGGCGCGCTGGTACTCCCCCAGAAAGTACTGATCGAGGCCGTCGTAGTAGTCGCGCACGTGCTCGCCGAACACGTCCTGCAGCTCCTCGAGATACGCGGTGGAGCGGGGTTGCACCACGTCGCCGCTCCGCAACTCGACGAGTGGATCGATCATGTAGGCGCGGCGGAAGAACGACTCCGACTCTTCCATTCGCTGTTTCCATTCGTCGGGCACGCGCCGTTCGGCGACCTCGTCCCAGAGCACCCGCCGCTGCGCGTACGGCAGGTAGTGCAGCGCCATGTACGCGGGGCCGAACCGCGTATCGATCGTGATCGCCAGCCGAAGCGAGCGTTCCGCCTCGGTCCAGCGCTTGGCGTTCCAGTAGGCCAGCGCCACGTTGAAATGGACAGCGGGATCGTTCGAGTCGGCCTTCGCCCGCCGCTCCAGCTCTTCCAGCTTCAAGGGGAGGCGGAACTGGGCCGTGAGGGGTCCGGCACCGGCCGCGAGGGCGAACAGGAGGAGAACGATGCGTCGGGGCATGCGTCGCTCCGGTCTCAGGGCCCCAGCGCGGCGAGCCGCTGTTTCGCGTCGGCGATTTGCTCCACGTAGCGGCTTGGCGCCAAATTGAGGTACCGCGTCAACGCCTCGCGGGCCGCCCCGGTCTTCCCGAGCGCCATTCGCGCTACGCCAAGCAGATAGAACGAACGGGATTCCCGCGGATAGCCGGCTGCATACCGTTCGAGCACAGGCTCGGCCTCGGCGTACCTGCCCGCGGATGTTAGCGTCGAGCCGAGATTGAAAACCACGCTCGCTCCGTCGGGATTGGCATGAATGGCCCGCAGGCGCTCCTCAACCGCCTGGGTCCACTCGGCCTGGGCTTCATAGATCTCCGCCATGTGCGTATGTGTAGCGTCCAATCCCAAGTCCTGCTCGCTCAAGGCTTGGTAGCGCAGAATGGCTTCGTCCCAGCGGCGAGCCTGCTGGTGGACGTAGGCTAGGATGTAGCGCAGTTCCTCGCCAGCGAAGGGGTTCCAGATGCGCTCTGAGGTGGAGTCCTGCATTCGCAGCGACAGGAGCCACTGCAAATGGCGGATGGCTCCATCGTAGTCACCGATCTTCAAGGCGCATCGCGCCCGGAACCACAAGGCGACGGGAGGCACCTTGGTCGAATCGTTGGAGCGTGTGGTTTTATCAATCACTGTTTGGAACGCCGCAATGGCTTCCGGCCACTGCTGGCGATCGTAGTGATACAGCCCCTGGCCGAGCGTCCCTCGCCATGCCGCCGGCAGCATCTCACGGTTCGGTGACCCGATCTCGACCAGGGGATCGATGAGGAAGGCCCGACGCCGGAGGAACGTGTTTTCTTTGGCGTTGGGGTCGAGGCGCATGAACAGAATCCGCCTCTGAACGGTTAACACGGCCATCGGACCGTTGATCTGACTCTCATTGACTTGCGCCAAAAGCATGAGCGCGGGTGCGTACTGCGGGTCGATCATCACGGCGGTACGGAGCGACTGCTCCGCATCGCGATAGCGCCGGGCCTTGACCAGCGCGGTGGCGAGGTTGTAGTGCGCCACGGCGTCGTTGGAGTCGGCCCGCGCCATCGACTGCAGCTCGCCGAGATCGTGACTCACGGTCGGTGTACTCTGCGCCGCGACATCGGCAGCGACCACAAGGCCGACAACCAGGGCCAGCGTGCAGGGCCGCATCAGTGCGTGCCCTCCGCCGGACCGAGCGCCGCCAAGCGCTGCTTCACATCGGCGATCTGGTGTTGGTAGCGCGAAGGCGCGAGCGCGAGGAATTGAGTGAACGCCACGCGGGCTGCCGCGGACTGCTGCTCCGCCTGGAGGGTGATCCCGAGGTGGTACGGTACGCGCGAATCGCGGGGGTTCGCGTCCACCGCTTTCCGCAAGGTTGCTTCGGACTCGCTGAGCTGACCTGCCTCCCGTTGTACCACACCTAGGTCGAGCAGGAGGCTCGGGTCGTCCGGGCTCACGGCGACCGCCCGCTGGAACTGATCCACGGCTTCCGACCACATCTGCTCTTGCTCGTAGATGCGGCCCATCTGCACGTGCCCCATGAAAAGCCCGAGATCGTTGCCCAGCGCCTCCTGGTACAGCCTTATCGCGTCTGCGAGATGATTGGCTCGGTGGTGAAACAGCGCCAGCATGTAGCGACACTCGTTGGTGTTGAGCGGAATACGCACGACCGAATCAGCGTGCTCAAGGGCGACCCCCCGCTCGACAAGCGTCGTGAAGTCGGCGATCGCCGCGTCGTACGAGCCGACGTGGCCCGCGGATAGCCCCCGATACCAAAGCAGTCCACTGGGGATGGAATCGCGGCCCGAGTTTGTGAAGTCGGTCGCGAAGGAGTTGAACGCGTAGAAGGCGAGCTGATAGTCGCCACGCAAGAACGCGGTGAACGGATCCATGTTGATGGTCACGTGGCCGCCGCGACCTACATAGATGCCATCCCTCAGCGGGACGACTGCGCCGATGATGCGGAGATCCACCAGCGGATCGAGCAGGAACGCTCGTCGGCGGAGGCGCCTCGATTCGTCGACGCGATCACGCCATGCCTCGGGCACTTGCCCCTTGACCTCGTCCTTCATTAACGCGCGCCGCCGAGCGTACGGTAGATACGCAAGCGCGAGGTACGCCGGCGCGAACCGGCGCTCGATGGTGACCGCCGTGCGAAGCGAGCGTTCGGCCTCGTCGAACCGGCCCTTGGACCAGTATCCGAGTGCGAGCTGATAATGCGCCTCGGCGTCGTTCGAGTCGCGGCGGGCGGCCTCCTCAAGAGATGAGATCGACGCGCTTACCTTGAGTTGTTGTGGCGCGGCCGGCGCCACAAGCACCGCTGAGAGCCAGAGCCACAGCGCGCGTCTCATTGCGGCAACTTCGCCAGGCGTTCCCGGGCGTCCGCCACCAAATCCGCGAGCCGGTTCGGCGCGAGCGCCAGGAATCGCGTGTACGACTCGCGCGCCTCGGGCCCCCGCCCCAGCTCCTCGGCGACCCGGCCCAGCAGATAGTGCGTCGGCGCGTAGCGCGGGTTCAACGCCACGGCTCGCCGCAGCGGATCCTCGGCCTCCGCGGTACGCTGCACGTTGAAGAGCGCCGCCGCGTAGTCGAATAGCGCGGTGGGATCGTCGCCGCTCGACTCCGCCGC
>WNGJ01010486.1_pt1 | contig 14892 bp, 8 predicted proteins | sample 5400611 | NCBI WGS metagenome assembly WNGJ01 (sample SAMN13153375, study PRJNA577476) | soil metagenome | isolation source: 40 cm soil or saprolite under Garry oak tree replicate 1 | place: USA:California | collected 2016-06-15
GGACTCTTTTCCGGACGACCAGCTCGATCGAGTCGCCTGGCCGAATCCGCTCCTTCTTCACGACCTCCGCTGGGATGACCAGGCCGATCGAGTTGCCCCACTTCTTCGCTTTCGTAAGCACATCACAAGTTATACCTAAGGTTATACATAGGTCTATCGGTGTGGTCAGAGAATCGCGTCCGTGGCCACGGGGAAGGACGCGCCAAGACGTCCTACAGCATCGTCTGCAGGTGCAAGACTGCAGGTGTGGCGGAGGCGGCTCACTCGGCGGATCGGCGCTTCTCGCGGCGAAGGAGGATCGCTCCCGTCACGATCAAGGCAACCCCGCCGGACCCCGAAATCGTCGCGACGTAGGCGAGGGGGATCGGATGCGGCGGCGGATTCCGGAATCCGCGAGAGGGCTGACCGAGGAAGAACTCCCCCATGTGCGGGGCGTCTCGGTCGTTCGAGGTGAGAGGGGACAGGTTCCAGTTGGACTCGATCGTCGCCAGGACTGAGTAGTGCGTGTATCCGTACGAGGATGCATAAGCCGTCTTGACGAAGGGACCGACCCAGACGGCATAGGTCGGAAAGCGATAGCCCTCATCGAACGTGATGAACAGTGCCGCGCGGGTAGTCCGGAAGACCGTGCTGTTCAGGATTTTCGGGACGAGGATGGACATGTACGTGTCGCCGATCGACTCTCTGCAGCTGTGCATGTTGTTGCAGTCGTTCGGCGTGAACCACAGGTAGTTCGAGGCGGTCGTCGTGGAAGCGAGGTCGCTCAGGAGGGCGCCCGCCGCATTGCCCGACGGTACGACGCGCGCACAGCGGCTCGCGTTCGTGGCGATGTCGTTGTAGTAGACGAACGGATTGTGCCGCACCGCGTATTGCCCCGAGTCCCGGGCGTAGCAGTTGCTCGGCATGTCTTCCATGTAGGCCTTCCACGTCAAGCCACCCGACTCGAGGCGATCGACGATGTTCGGCGCGTTCCAGGCGGCGGCCGTGCACGCGTTCGAATTCGGATCGCCGCTGTAGCCTGCGCATCCGAAATCGGATCCGCCGGTGAGGCAGAGGTAGTTCGGGAGGCTCGGATTCACGTTGCAATAGCGGTCCTCGTCGGCAATGCCCCAGGCATCCGCGAGGCCCGTCAGGTATGGGGAGAATCCGCCGCAGTACGTGAGGACGTCGCACAGGTCCTTGTTCTCCATGACGATCGTGACGAGGTAGTCGAAGTAGAGTCCCGAGGCTGCGGCAGCGCGAACGGGCGGCACGTCGACGCCGGACGCGCCCGGGGCCGCCGGTGCAGCCGCGAGCACAACGGCGAGTTGAATCAGGGTCGCGCCAAGCACACCGAACACGAGACGCGGACGAAGAGCCATGGCGCACCGCCGGATGCGTCAGAGCTCCCATTCGTCATCGCTCGCGGGTTGATCGCCGGGTGCACGCGGCTCGGGCGGCGAACCCGTCCTCCCCTTTCGTCGACGAAGGAGCAGAGAGGCCACGATTGCGACGGCCGCGATGGGGATCGCGAGTCCGAGGACGATCCCGAGCGGAAACGGCGTGGCGGGAGGGACCGACACGCCGCGGGAGGGTTGCCCGACGAAGAACTCGGTGAGGTTGGGCGCATCGCGGTCGTTCGCCGTCAGGTTCGCCAGGTTCCAATTCGCCTCGACGGTCGCGAGGAAGGAGAAGTGGTTGTAGCCGAAGGACGAGGAATAGCCCGTCTTCGCGGCGGGACCCGCCCACACCGTGTAGATTGGGCTCGGGTTCGTGCTGGTTCCTTCGTCAAACGTCACGTACAGGGCGGCCTTCTTCGTCTTGAAGACCGCACTGTCGAGGATCTGCGGCACGAGCACCGACATGTAGGTGTCCCCCTTCTGGATCGAACTGCTGTGCATGTCGTTCTGGATGTTCGGCGTGAGCCACATATAATTCGAGGCCGTCAAGGTCGATCCGAGGTCCGAGAGAAGGGTCGCGTCGGATCCCGCGGAGGGCCCGGCGGGCACGACTCGGGCGCACCGTGTCGCGTCGTTCCGGATGTCGCCATAGTAGACGAACGGATTGTGCCGGACCGCATAGTTCCCGGAATTGGTGGCGTAGCAGTTGCTCGGCATGTCTTCCATGTACGCTTTCCACGTGAGACCGTTCGTCTCGAGGCGGTCCACGATATTCGTGGCCTGCCACGCTTGGTTCGTGCAGGAATTGGATTGCGGATTCCCGTCGTAGCCTTGGCAACCGAAGTCCGACGCGCCCGAGAGACAGAGATAGTTCGGCAGGCTTGGGTGCACGGAACAATACAGATCCTGGGTCGCCAGACCATACGAACTCGCGAAGCCCGACAGGTAGGTAGCCGCACCCCCGCAGCTTTCCAGAACGTCGCAGAGGTTGTGATTCTCCATGATAATGACCAGGACGTAGTCGAAGTATGCCCCCGTCGCGGCGGACCCGGTGAGGACGGCCGGTGCGGGCGTCGTCCGCCAAGATGGGGTCGACGCCGCGACGCCCACGGTCAAGAGGAGGATGGCGATGAGGATTGCCCGCATCATCGTGTTCACTCGCCTCCTCCTGCCGGCGCTCGCGTGTTCCGGCTGTAGCCGCGGACCCTGTAAAAACCTTGGGCGAAATCGTCGCCCGTACTATCGGGAACCGAAACGAAGCAACCGGATCCCGTCGCGCACGTTCGTATTGCGATTCCCCCCGTCCGGTCTCTAAATCAGCGGGACTTCGTGTTCGGACCGCGACGGCCACGCCACACGCGGAATGCGACGACCGCGACGGCGCCGCCGACCAGTGCCCCGACGACGAGGAACAGGGAGCCGAAGGGCGCTGCCGATGCGGAAAGGATTTGGACGGACAACGTCCCGATCGTCGACTGTCCCGCTCCGTCCAAGGCTTTGACCTGAACCACGTGCGAACCGTCGGTCAGGTTCAGCAGGACCGACGTCGCCATCCCGACCGAGAAGAAGGCGCCGTCGTCCACGCGCACCTCGTATCCGGCGATCCCGGAGTCGTTGTCCGCCGCGCTCCAGGTGATCCGGACCGGCGAGGAAGTCGCGTTCGCCGACCCTGTGAGGGAGAGGAAGTACGGCTTCGAGGCTTCCACGTCCACGGAATCCCGGGCGATGGGTCCCCGGTTGCCCGCCTTGTCGACGGAGGCGAACTCGAGGACGTGCCGGCCGCCCCGCGAGATCGAGAACGGCCCGGCGTACGCGATCCAGGCGCCGCCATCGAGACGGTAGGCGGTCGACGCGACGCCGCTCCCGGGATCGGAGGCGGTCAACGTGACGGTTGCGTACGAGACGTACCATCCGTTCTCGCCGGCGATCCCCGACACTCCATCGACGGTCGTGGGCCCGGCGATGTCGATGTCGATCTTCGTCGTCGAGGAGAGACTCCACAATCCCGCGGCGTCGAAGGCGAACACGTCGACGGAATGGCGGCCCGGTCCCAGCATGAAGGGACCTCCGTACGGTTGCCAAGGGCCTCCGTCGATGCGGTACCGGATCCCCGCGACGCCGCTGGTCGCATCGGAGGCATCGAGTGTAACGGTGACGTTTGAGACGTACCAGGTGTTCGCGCCGACGGTCCCGAGCAGGCTGGCCAAGGCCACCGGAGGCGCCGTGTCGATCGAGAAGCTCCTCGAATGGACCGGTTCCCGATTGCCGGCGACGTCGGTCGCGTAGTAGTCGAGGACCCGTCGGCCGTCGCTCAGGACGATAGGCCCGGCGTACACGGTCCACAACCCTCCGTCCAATCGATAGAAGGTCTCCGAAACCCCGCCCGTCCCGTCGGAGGCATTCAACGTTACCGAGACGGCCGAGGTGTACCACCCGTTCGTGCCGATGGTCCCGGAGACCGAGGCGGTCGTGATCGGTGCGACCGTGTTGATCCGGATTGTCGTCGTGTGCGCCGGCTCCACGAGTCCGGCGGCATCCTCCGCGAAGTATTCCAGGGTGTACTCGCCATCCGTCAGGACGAAGGAGCCTCCATACACGAGCCACGAACCGTTGTCGAGTCGGTACGAGATCCGCGCGACTCCGCTCGTCGCGTCGGAGGCGTTGAGGGAGATTGTCACGTTCGACCGGTACCATCCGTTGTCGCCCAACGACCCTTGCAGCCCCGCAGAGCTCACGGGCGTCGTGGTGTCCACGAGGACGCTGACGGATCGATCGATCTCCCGGTTACCGGCCAGGTCCGTCGCACGGAACCCGAGGACATGCCGACCTTCTCCGAGCGTCACGGCACGGTCGTACGTCACCCAAGGTCCTCCGTCGATCCGATACTCGATGGTCGCGACCCCGCTTGTCACGTCCGTCGCCGTGAGCGTGGCGGAGACCCCGGTTACATACCAGCCGTTCGCGCCCTGCGTGCCGGAGAGGCCGACGGAGCTGAGGGGAGGACTCGAATCGACCGCGATGCTGCGGGCGTGGATCGTCTCGAGGTTCCCTGCCACATCGCTCGCCCTGTATTCCAACAGGTGACGGCCTTCGCCGAACAGGATGGGGCCGGCGTACACGAGCCAAGAGCCGCCGTCGATCCGGTAATTCACCGCGGCGACGCCGCTCGTCGCATCCGTCGAGGTGAGCGAGACCGTCACGTTAGACGTGTACCATCCGTTGGCACCCGCGGTCCCGGCAAGGGAACTCGCCGTCGCGGGAGGCGTCGCGTCCACGGAGACGGAAAGGGAATGGGTCGCTTCCATGAGACCGGCGACGTCCGCGGCATAGTAATGGAGGACGTGGTTCCCCTCCGTCAACGTGACTGGGCCTGCGTAGATCGCCCAATTTCCGCCGTCGACTTGAACGTACGTGGCGGCGACGCCGCTCCCGGAGTCGTTCGCCGAGAGGCCCACGATGACGTTCGAAACGTACCATCCGTTCGCCCCGGCGGTCCCCGTGATCGTCGCGGTCGTCGCGGGTGGGGTCCTGTCGATGGCCACCGTCGTGGAATGGATCGCCTCCGCGAGGCCGGCTTGGTCGGAGGCGAAGTAGTCCACCGTGTGCAGCCCATCGCCCAGAACAAAGGGACCGTTGTAGGGTAGCCACGAGCCTCCGTCGACCCGGTAGGAAAGGTTCGCGACGCCGCTCGTGGCGTCCGATGCGCTCAGGTAGCCGGTCACGTTGGAGAGGTACCATCCGTTCTCCCCGGCCGTTCCGAAGAGCGAGATCGTGCTCGCGGGTGGGGTGGTGTCGACCGCGAGGGAGAGGGAATGCGTCCCCTCGACCAGGCCCGCCCCGTTGACGGCGTAGTATTCGAAGACATGCACTCCGTCGCCGATCGTGACGGGTCCCGAGTAGATCTGCCAAGGCCCGCTATCGACGAGCCCCGCGAGATCGGAGGAGAGGTAGTCCACGACATGCGGCCCATCGCCCAGAGGGAACGGCCCCGTGTATGCGAGCCACCCACCACCATCGATTCGATATGAGATGTTCGCCACGCCGCTCGTCGCGTCGGTCGCGTTCAACGCCACCGTCACACTCGACGTGTACCACCCATTCGCCCCGACAGTTCCGGACAGAGAGATGGCCGTCGTCGGAGGGACCGTGTCGACGAGGATGGTGACGGTATGCGACGCTTCTGACAACCCTGCATTGTTCACAGCGTAATAGTCGACGAGGTGGGTCCCATCCATCAGCGTCACCGGGCCCGTGTAGACGACCCACCCTCCCGCGTCAACCTGGACGAAGACGCTGCCAATGCCGCTCTCCGGGTCGCTCGAGGTGAGACTCACGACGACGTCCGACGTGTACCATCCGTTGGCACCCGTCGTCCCGGCGAGGGTGGCCGTCGTGGTCGGGGACGTCGTGTCAACCTGGACGACCTGCGAATGTTTTGCCTCCGTGAGCCCCGCGAGATCCACCGAGAAGTAATTCACCGTATGAACACCTTGGCCGACGACGAACGGGCCAGCGTAGACGAGCCAGATGCCTCCGTCGATCTGGTAGGAAATATTCGTGACCCCGCTTGTGGCGTCCGTCGCGCTCAGGGTGACGGTCACCACGGACACGAACCAACCGTTCGCGCCCGCGGTTCCAGACAGGGTGGCGGTCGTCGTCGGGGGAACCGTATCGATCGAGACGGTCCTCGACTTCGTCAACTCCACGAGCCCCGCGACGTCGGTTGCGTAGTATTCGATGAGATGCACGCCATCGGCCAGGGTGAACGGGCCGGAGTAGGTCGTCCAATTGCCTCCGTCCACGCGGTACACGAGGCTGGCGACTCCGCTCGTCGCGTCAGAGGCGTTCAGGTACACCGTCACGCCGCTGACGTACCATGGGCTGTGGCCCGGGATCCCCGACAGGCTCGCGTTGGTGGAGGGCCGCGTCGTGTCGACCAAGATCGTCCGGGTAACCCGGGACTCCACGTTCCCGGCAAGATCGGTGGCTTGGAAGTCGACCGCATGACGGCCTTCGGCGAGGACGAAGGGGCCAGCGTACGCCCTCCACGGCCCTCCGTCAATCCGGTACGTGATGTTCGACACGCCGCTCGTCGCGTCCGTCGCGTTGAGGTACACGGTCACGGCCGAGACGAACCAGCCATTGCTGCCCGGCGTCCCGGACAGCGACGCCGTCGTCACCGGAGCCACGGTGTCGACCTTCACGGTCAGAGATTTCGTGGTCTCGGTGAGTCCGGCGTTGTCCGTGGCCTTGTATTCGACGAGGTGCACGCCGTCGCCGAGGACGAAGGGAACAGAATACGTCTGCCACACAATCCCGTCCACCCGGTACGAAATGCGCGCCACGCCGCTCGTCAGATCCGATGCATTCAGGACGAGGGTGGCAAGGGTCACGTACCAGCCGTTGTTCCCCGCCGTCCCGGAGACGGCCGCCGTCGAGACGGGTTTCGTCGTGTCGACCTTGACGCTTACCGAATGGCCGATGTCCGAGAGGCCCGCGATATCCGTCGCGTGGTAGTCGAGTGTGTGTCGCCCTTCGTTCAGGAAGAAGGGAGCCGCGTAGAGGGACCAGGAGCCTCCGTCGATCCGATAGGAGAGGTTCGCCACCCCGCTCGTGTTGTCCGTCGCATTCAGGACGACCTTGACGGTGGAGATGTACCAACTGTCGTTGCCAAGGGTGCCCGACAGGGTCGACGTGGAAACGGGCGGCGTCGTGTCGATTCGGATTGCGATGTGATGGGTCGCCTCGTTCAGTCCCGCGCCGTTCGTTGCGTTGAAGTCCAGGCTGTGGACGCCGTCTCCCGTCACGACGAACGGCTGGGCGTAGACGGTCCAGGTCCCGCCATCGAGCCGATACACGATGGAATCGGGAGGCGAAGTCCCGTTCACGAGCTGCAAGGTCGCGGTGACGGCCGACGTGTACCAGCCGGAGGAACCCCCGGTCCCGTTCAGGACGGCCCGCGAGAGCAGGGACACGCCCGTGATCGTCCCGTTGACGACCGCGAAAGAGTTCGTCGGCTCGATGTTCCCCGCGACGTCGATGGAATGGTATTGGACGGAATGGGTCCCTACGTTGCTGACCAGGAACGGGAGCGTGTAGTTCGTCAGCGGCCCGCCGTCGATTTGGACCGGGGTCCCGGCGACCCCGGAGAGCGCGTCCGTCGGAGACAGGGTGACGAGGATCGGAGTGAGGAACCGGCTTCCGTTCAACGTCCCGGAGAACGCGACGGCGGTCGCGGGAACGGTGCCGTCCTTCTGGAAGGTCGCGTCCTTGTGGACCTCGACGTTGCCGGCCCGGTCCGCCGAATGGTAGGTGAGCGTGTGGATTCCGTCGGCGCTCACGACGATCGGGTTCGAATAGGTCCGCACCGGGGATCCGTCCAGATGGTAGGTCGTGTACGCGACGCCGCTGCGGTCGTCCGTCGCGTTCAGGGTGATCGTCACGTTCCCGGCATACCAGCCGTTTTGGCCCAACGTCCCAGAGAGGGTGGCGGTCGTGATGGGAGGCAGGTCATCCGCCGTGACGACGCGGGTGGTTTTGTTCGAACCATGGACGTCCTGGACTTGGAGCGTTGCCGTGTAGACGCCCGAGGACCCGTAGACGTGGGTCGCGGTCGGCGTCGTGGACCAGTTCGTGTCCCACGTCCCGTCGTTCGTCCAGTCCCATCGGAACTGGAGCGTGGCGTTCGGGACGTCGCTCGAGGACGAGGACCCGTCGAACGTGACCGTCGTGTTTCCCTTGGGCCACGTCGGAGAAGTGACGAATCGCGCGGTGGGCAGGCCGGGGAAGAACTCGGTCATGGGGACGGCCGCGGTATCGTTCGCGGTTAGGGGCGTGAGGTTCCAGTTCGCTTCGATCGTGCGGAGGGCGGAGTAGTGGGTGTACGGGACGTTCGATTGGAAGCCGTGCCTCGCAGTGGGTCCGGCCCAGACCGTGTAGAGGTCCGGCGAGCCCCGTCCGCCCCCGTCTTCGTCGAACGTGATCAGGAGAGCCGCCCGTTGCGTCTGGAACACGGTGCTGTTCAGGATCTGCGGCACGAGCCCGGACAGGAAGGTGTCGCCCGCCGTGACGTTGCAATCGTGCATGTCATGGCAGAGGTTCGGCGTGAAGAACATGTAGTTCGATGCCGTCGCGGTGGAAGCGAGGTCGTTCAGCAGGACCTGGTTGGACGTGCCGGACGGGACGACCCGCGCACAGCGGCTCGCGTTCGTCGCAATGTCCTTGTAATAAACGAACGGATTGTGTTTCGCGGCGTACGGGTACTGGTTTCCGGCGAAGCAGTTGCTCGGCATGGACTCCTGGTACGCCTTCCACGTGAGGCTCGCCGCCTCGAGGCGGTCCACGAGGTTCGTGGCGTTCCACGCCAGTCGCGTGCACGCGGTTGAATTCGGAAGACCATCGGCGGTGCAACCGAACGTGCTCGCGGCCGTGAGGCACAGGTAATTCCCGAGGCTGGGCGAGATGCAACCACGGTAGTGCGTCGCCAGGCCCGAGGCCGCCGCGACGCTCGTCAGGTACGGCGCGGTTCCGTTGCACGACGTGAGGATGTCGCAGATCGCCTTGTTTTCCATGACGATCGTGAGGACGTAATCGAAGTTCGCACCGGTCGGCGGGGCGGACGAGACGACCGGCGCCGAAAGGCCGAACGATTCCGACGAGAACGAGAGCGCCCGTCCCGACACGAGGACCGTGATGTGCCCCGCGACATTGGGACCCGACGGACCCGCGAAGGGAACGAAGGCCGTGAGGATCGCGGCGAGCACCAAGAGGGTGGAGACTAAGGTCTCCGCTACTCCGCCCCCTCTCTCCCCCTGCATGCTCTGTGGCCCAAGGGACGGTCCCTTGAGCCTAGATAGGAGTTTCTTCCTGAGGCTTGAATATTTGCGTTCACACCTATTCTCAAGGTTGAAATCAGGGCGCGTTTGTGCCTGGCGGCCTTAGGTTAATAGGGCCTGCGCTCATCCTCGGCAAAAGTTCGGTGTAACGCTTTGTGTTGGCCACAGTTGGGGACGGTCCAATGAGCGGTCGACGGGTGGTCCTCCTCGTTGCGGTCCTCGGGCTTCTGTTCGGGATTGGGTTGCCCGCGGCGGACGTGAGGGCTGCCCCCCCGCCCCCGACTCTCGCGATCGTGTCGCCCGCGGACCACGCGGTGATCGGCGACGGAAGCCCTCTCGTGATTGTCTTCGCGGTCGAGAACTTCAATCTCACGGAGCCGGGGACCGTGGGACCGGGACCCACCACGAACGAGGGTCACGTGAACGTGTCCGTGGACGGCAACCTGACCGCCGTGGTCAGCCAGCCGACCGTGGTCCTCGCGCTCGATTCGGGCACGTACCAGGTCCAGTTGCGCCTCGTCTCCTCCAACGGCACGCCCCTGACCCCGGACGTGAGCGCCTCGATCACCGTCACCCTGACCCGCGGGCCGGCCGGGGGCACTCCGCGGATCGCGATCACGTACTGGGAGATCCTCTACCCGCTCCCGGGGGACCTGTGGGGAGACGACATCACGATCTCCTTCCGGATCTCGAACTTCACGCTCGTGCCCCCTGGTCGGCGGCAGAGCGTGCCGAACGAGGGCCGCCTCCGCGTCCTCGTCGACGGGCTCGTCTTCAAGGACATCACGACGTACGAACCGGCGCATTTCTCCGACCTGCCGGACGGGGACCACACGGTCACGATGCGGCTCGTGGATGGGGCGGGCCAGCCGTTGAACCCGGACGCCTCGGACTCGACGAGATTCCGCGTGGAAGGAGAGCAGAAGGTGGCCCCCATCCCAGACCTCAGCCCCTATCTGTTGACGGCGCAGCTCGGCCTGGGAGCCGCCATCGTCGGCGTCCTGTACGTCCACGATTGGAGGCGGAAGCGATGAGACGCCCGAGGGCCCCGCGTAGACGAAACGGGTCCGTGCGCCCGCGGTCCGCGGTGGTGTCCCTCCTCCTGTTGGCCTGCCTCTCTGCGTTCTCCTTGTCGAGCTCCTCCGCGCGGGCGGCCGCACCGTCGCTGGCGATCGTGTCCCCCGCGGACGGCGCGATCGCGGCGAACGGGACTCCGGTGATCGTGCGCTTCATCGTGTCGGACTTCGTGCTCGTCCAACCGGGACGCGTGGGTCAAGTCGTCGCCCCGAACGAAGGCCACCTCAACGTCCTCGTCGACGGCGCGCTGGGACGGGTCCTGGTCCAGGTCGAACCGATCGTGCTGGCGCTCGCATCCGGTCCGCACACGATCGTGTTGCGGCTCGTCGGGAACGACGGGGCGCCGCTGACTCCGGACGTGAGCGCATCCCTCCGGGTGGTGGCGACCCAGGGCCCCGCGGGGAGCATCCCGACGGTCGGGATCGTCTCCCCGAAACCGGACGAGCGGACCGGCCACGGCGTATACATCTCGTTCCAGGTCTCGAACTTCACCCTCGTCGAGCCGCATGGACAGGCGAACGCCCCGAACGAGGGACACCTCCAGATGATCCTGGACGGCAGCGTGATGGAGGAGCTCGCCCAATACGAGCCCGGCTTCCTCGTCTCGCTGCCGGACGGGGACCATGTCCTCACGATGCGACTCGCGAACAACGACGACACGCCGCTGAGTCCCGACGTGTCGGCCTCGATCACGTTCCACGTCACCGCATCCACATCCGCAACCTTGCCCCTGGTCCTCAACGGCGGAGTGCTCTTCCTCGAGGTCTTCGTCTTGATCATCCTGATCCTCCGTCGGCGAAAGGCCGAAGTTCGAACGCCGCTCCCGCCGAAGGACGAGTTGTAGCCGCACGGGACCGGACCATGAACGCGCGAACCCTTGCCTTCGTCTGGGCGACGATGGGCCTGATCCTCGTTTCGGGATCGGCCGCATCGAATGCCCGGGCGGCGTCGCCTCCCACGCTGTCCATCGTGTCGCCCGCGAACAACGCGGTCATCGGAAACGGGAGTTCCGTCGCGGTCGTCTTCGTCGCGTCGAACTTCAACCTCACCGCGCCGGGCACCAGTCCGCCCTCGCCGAATGCAGGCCACGTGGAGGTCTCGGTCGACGGAAGGCTGACCTCGCACGTCAGCATGAATGCGTTCCGTTTGTCGCTCGCCTCCGGTCCGCACACGATCCTCCTGCGGCTCGTGATGGACAATGGGACCGGCCTCACCCCGGACGTGGCCCAGTTCGTCTCCGTCACGGTGACCCGGGGACCGGCCGCGGGCCCACCAGGCCTTTCCATCGCGTTCCCCGAGGAGGATGCCGTCCTCGGGACGGATCTGTACCTGTCCTACCGCGTCGTGAACTTCGTCCTCGTCCCTCCGGGAGGTCCTGCCGTCCCGAACGAGGGCCACATCCACGTGCTCGTTGACGGCGCGTTCTTCCAGGAACTCACGGACTACCAGCCCGTGCACCTCGGATTGCCTGACGGGCCGCACAACGTCACGCTCCGGCTCGTCGACAGCCTCCATCAACCCCTGAGTCCCGACGTCTCCGCGAGCGCACACTTCACCGTCCGGGCGTTGGTCGGCCGCGTGATCTTGGTCGATTTCACGACCTACTTCGGTGTCACGAACGTCGGCCTCGCTTTCGCGATCATCGCCCTGATGTACCGCAAGCTGGAGGCCTAGCGATGGTGCGAGGCCGCACGCCGACCCGTCGGACCGCGATTCCGTACGACCGTGCGATCGCGGTCGCCTGGATCCTGCTCCTCGGCCTCGTCGGGTTCTGCCTCGCGAACCCCTCCGTGGCGGCCGCGGGTCCGACCTTGGTGATTGTCTCTCCCGCGGACGGGACCGTGGTTGGTAACGGCACCCCAATCACCGTGGATTTCCTCGTCTCGAACTTCGTCCTCGCCCAGCCCGGTCGCGTCGGGCAAATCGGGAGCCCGACGGAGGGCCACGTCGACGTCTACGTGGATGGAGCATATGCCTGGATGGCCGCCCAGGTCGAGCCGATCGTGCTACCGCTCGCTTCCGGTCCGCACACGATCCTGTTGCGGCTCGTGATGGACAATGGGACCGCCCTGACTCCGGACGTGAGCGCGTCCGTGCGAGTCGTGGCGACCCACGGGCCGGCGGCCGGCATCCCGACGATCGCGATCGTCTCCCCGAGGCCGGGCCAGTTGACGGGCCACGACGTGTACGTCTCGGTGGAGGTGTCCAACTTCACCTTCGTGGACGCGCACGGACAACCGAACGCTCCGAACGAGGGCCACTTCGAGCTCTTCCTCGGGGGGGTCCTCCGTCAGGACCTCAGCCGCTACGGCACCGGGTTCCTGGTGGACCTGCCTGACGGCAACAACACGATCACCGCGCGGTTGGTGAACAACGATCACACTCCCTTGACCCCGGACGTGTCCGCGAGCGTGACGATCACCGTGAAGGGAGCTTCCGTCTCGGTCTTGTCGGAGACGATGAGCGGCGGCATCGCGCTCCTGTTGGCGGCCATCCTCGTGGTCCTGCTCCTCCGGCGTCGGAAGGCCTTGGCCCGGATCGCGAAGGAGCGCAACCCGAAACCGTAGGGCGACGGAACGTTCCGCTCAGACCCTCGGCTCAGCGGAGGTCGCCTGCGGTTCCGCCTTGGCCGGCGTCCGCCGCCGCGACAAGAGCCAACCGACTCCCAGGGCCAACGTCCCGCCGATGACCCAGGCGAGCGGCAACCAATCGGCCGGCACGCCGCGGATCAGGAAGATCACGAAGGCCGCGAGCGTCACAAGCCCGAGCGTGCTCCCCATCGCGATGAGGGCGACTGGGCGGCGGTCCACGTTGAACTGCGCCTTGTACAGTTGGATGCCCGCCTTCGGCAGCGTCGCCAGGAGGAACAACTGCAAGGCGAGGCCGTGCGCTCCATACTGCGTCCCTCCAAGGATCGTCATGCCGATGGACGCGAGGAGGATGCCCAGGGCCACCAAGGGCAACATGATGACCGCGAGGAGACGGCGCATGCTCGACGTCAAGGACGCCGGCAGACGGTCCTGGATCGAGCCGTGGGCGAAGAGGGATTTCGCGACCGCCTCGGGGATGTAGTTGAGGACCTCCGCCAATTGCAAGGCGATGAAGAAGTACGCCACCGGGCTCGCGCCAAGGAAGATGAGCATGATCGAGGGTCCTACCCGGCTTGGAATCGAGTACACGAGCCCCGAGATCCAATTCCCAAAGGAGAGGTTCGCCAGCTCCCGGAGGTGGACTGGGGTGCCGGTCTCGTTCCGTTCCGGCCACAGACGGTCAACGAAGAACAAGCTCACGATGACGATGGCGAGGAGCGGGAGGACATACGCCGCAAAGAGGCCGCTCGCCCCCGCCCCGACGACCGCGAACAACACTCCGATCTTCACGACGCCGAAGCTGATCGCGCGGGTCCCTAGGAACTGACTTTTCTGGGCGGCGAGGATCCCGCTGTCCGTGATCTGGAACCAGGTCTGGGATGTCGCGAGGACGACGGTGAGCAGGACCAGGAAGGACAACTGTTGCGCGGGGTCCCTGCTGGCCGCGAGAACGGCCGCGGAGAGGATGAGCCCCGTGACCGCCGAGAGCGCGCCGGCGATGAGCATGAGTCGCCGCATGAGAGCCCGGGGTCGATCCGCTCGCGGGATAAACCGGACGAGTCCGTTGTCCAGTCCCAAGATGCCAATCGACGTCGCCAAGGAAGAGAGCCCCACGAGGGGACCGGCGATCCCGACTGCGTTCACGCTGAACAATCGGGCCGCGAACGCCCAGAAGACGAACCCGAGGGAGGAACTCGCGAACGCGGCGACGAGGACCCAGCCGCCTTGCTCGCGGACCATGGCCGAGTCTTCCATCGGCCCGGTCGACACGGTGGGCTCGACCCAGGGGAATTCCCAGCCGGTGATCACGCCCACGAATGATGAGAGGGATGGGGGGCGATAAGGCTTCCCCGAAAAGGTCCCGGGACCTCGGACATCCGATTGCGTCGTCGAGATTCGGACGGTCCAACGTTGTCCGGAACGCATCGGGTCCCGTCGTCGTCCGCGAATCCTAATACCGACGATGCCTTGCCATTTCTCATTGTCCGAAGCCTCGATCGAGCGGCTGCGGAAGTTCCTCCTCCCCCTCGAATTGGCGGAGGCGGAGCTGAGGGCGAAGCCCGCGGCTGCGGTCATGATCCTCCTGCGAGAAAGCGGCCAAGGGCTCGAGGTCCTACTCGGCGAGCGCAGGAAACGGGAAGGAGATCCGTGGTCCGGCCAAGTCGGCCTCCCCGGCGGACGGCATCACGAGGAGGACGGCACCTTGCTGAGCACCGCGATCCGCGAGACCCGCGAGGAGGTCGGCATCGACCTGAACGGCCGCGCGGAGGTCCTCGGCCATATGGCTCCTCGGGCCCCGGGCAACAAGCCGGAGTTGCTCGTCGTGCCGTTCGTGGCGATCGCGACCGTCCCGCTCGAGGCGAGCCCGGGTCCCGAGATGACGTCCGTATTCTGGGTGCCCCTCGAGGCGTTGCCGGCGACCCAGGGCAAGACGCTCGTCACCACGATCCTCGGCGAACTGCACGTGCCCTCGTACACGTTCGGCGAGTGGCTGATCTGGGGCTTCACCTA
>WNGJ01004250.1_pt1 | contig 14888 bp, 12 predicted proteins | sample 5400611 | NCBI WGS metagenome assembly WNGJ01 (sample SAMN13153375, study PRJNA577476) | soil metagenome | isolation source: 40 cm soil or saprolite under Garry oak tree replicate 1 | place: USA:California | collected 2016-06-15
TTCACCGGCTACTCGGTCAATGGCGGGTACGCCGAACTCACCGTGGCTGACCAGCGGTTCTGTTTCCCGATACCCGAAGCCTACTCCGACGCCGAGGCGGCCCCACTGCTCTGCGCGGGATTGATCGGCTATCGCGCCCTGATGAAAACGGGCGAACCCAAACGCCTGGGGATTTACGGATTCGGCGCCGCAGCACACATCATCACTCAGGTCGCCCGCTTCCAAGGCCGGGAAGTTTATGCATTCACGCGACAGGATGACAGCGAAGGACAACAGTTCGCTAAATCACTTGGCGCGGTGTGGGTTGGAAGTTCGGCCGCGCTGCCGCCCGAGCAACTCGATGCCGCAATCATCTTCGCGCCGGTAGGTGGGTTGGTTCCACTCGCGCTCAAGGCCGTGGCCAAAGGCGGGGTCGTAGTCTGCGGCGGCATCCACATGAGCGACCTTCCTGCGTTCCCCTACGAGTTGCTCTGGCAGGAACGGAGCGTATGTTCAGTCGCCAACCTTACGCGCCGTGACGGGGAGGAATTCTTCGCCCTGGCGCCGCGCGTCCCTGTCCGTACGACGGTGCACACGTTTCCATTGACCGAGGCCAACGAGGCTCTGAACCGCTTGCGCTCCGGAAGGATTGAGGGCGCCGCGGTGCTCATCCCGGCTTGAGACGGATTCCCTCGCGTGGTCTTGGATTTAACCCTCCTGCAGATCGGGTCCTCCCTCGTCGTCGGAATCGGAATCGTTCTGCGGCCTTTCTCGGTTGCGCTGTACGGGGACAATACCGAAGCGCAAAGGCTTCAAACGTCCTCTAAGTCGTAAATGCCGCAGGTTGGCGAAGCGGCCACTATCGGGTTATAAATGTCTGGTGAAGTCCGCTCTGCGCGTCGCGTCGCCACCGGCCAAGCCGCTGATGATTTACGATGGCGAGTGCAACTTTTGCGTCCTCTGGATGCGCCGCGTGCAGCACTCAAGCGGTGAGCATCTTGACTATCTGCCCTTCCAAGACCCGCGCATGGCGGTCGAGTTCCCGGAGCTATCGCGTGAACAATCCGAGACCGCCGTTCAGCTCATCGAGGTGGATGGGAAGGTTTATAGCGCCGCAGAAGCTTTGTTCCGTGCTCTGGCCCATAACCCGCACCGCCAATGGCTTTTCGACTGGTATGAATCTTCGCCTGCTTTCGCGCGCGCCACCGAATGGGCCTACCGATTTGTCGCGGGCCATCGAGGGTTTTTTTCTGCTCTCACGCGATTGGGTTGGGGACAACACGTGGAACCGCCGTCACATTTTCTCGTGCGCCGGGTTTTTCTGCGATCGCTCGCCGTGATTTACCTCATCGCATTCACTTCACTGTGGGTACAGATTGCTGGCTTGGTCGGCAGCAACGGTATTTTGCCGGTCAACCTCACCATGCAATCCCTCCGCCAGCAAGCCGACGCGCAGAAAGTCGGTTGGAACCGCTATCACCTGCTGCCGACGCTGTGTTGGCTCAACAGCAGCGACCGTTTCCTCAAGGTTCAGTGCGCTGCCGGCGCCGCCCTGGCGGTTGTGCTGATGATCGGCATCGCGCCCGCCCCATGTTTGCTGCTGCTGTGGTTGATTTATCTCTCGCTCACGACCGCCTGCCTGGAATTCCTGGGATTTCAATGGGACAACTTGCTGCTGGAAACCGGCTTGCTGGCGATCTTCTTCGCTCCATTGACGCTGGCGCCAAGCGGTTTGCGGACCACGGCCCCGCCTCTTCTGCGAAGGGGCGGGGTCGTGCTGTGGCTACTGCGCTGGCTCTTGTTCCGACTGATGTTTCAATCCGGGTGCGTCAAACTGCTCAGCGGTGATCGGTCGTGGCGAAGTCTAAGCGCACTGCGCGTGCATTACGAGACCCAGCCGCTGCCGACGTGGATCGGCTGGTTTGCTCACCAGCTTCCGCTCTGGGCGCAGCAGAGTTCGACGGCTGTCATGTTCGGGGTCGAACTTGCAATTCCGTTCCTCATCTTCTCCCCCAGACGATTACGGCAGCTTGCCTTCTTGGTTTTCATCGTATTCCAGGCCTGCATCCTCCTCACGGGGAACTACTGCTTCTTCAATTTGCTCACCATCGCTCTTTGCCTGGTGCTGTGCGACGATGCAGCGCTGTGCAAGCTTGTTCCGAAGAGATGGCGCACTGCTCCCGCTCCTTCGCCAGATCTCCCTTCGCCCGCCCTGCGTGACACGCTCGGTCCGTCAGATTCATCGAACTCTCCCGCCGCCGCACTCGCCGCGCTCAGCGCCTGTAACACTGGCGACGGCGACGTGGCGACGCAACGGGGCGGGGAGGGTGATGAAGGGGCTCGATTGAGGGTATCAAATTGGCCGCTGTTCGTTATCGCACCCATCACCGCCATTGTGTTGTGCATCTCGCTTATGGGGTTTTGCGCCATGTTTCGCATCCGAATTCCGTGGCCGGCGCCGGTGCTCGCGGTGTATGAGTGGGCATCGCCTCTGCGCAGTGTCAATAACTACGGTTTATTCGCGGTGATGACCACCTCCCGGCCAGAGATCATCGTCGAAGGCAGCAATGACGGTCTGACCTGGCTGGAGTATGAATTCAAGTACAAACCCGGCGAAGTGAAACAGAGGCCGAGGTTCGTCGAGCCGCATCAGCCGCGCCTGGATTGGCAGATGTGGTTCGCGGCGCTGAGCAACTACCAACATAACCGATGGTTCATCAATTTCTGCATCCGGCTATTGCAAGGCAGGTCCGAAGTGCTGGCGTTGTTGCAGCGCAATCCATTCCCCGACCACCCGCCACGTTATGTGCGAGCCGTGGTTTACGAGTATCACTTCACCGATTTCGCCGAGCGCCGCAAGACCGGCGCTTGGTGGCGACGGGAACGCAAAGGAACCTACTTGCCCGCCCTCTCGTTGGAGGCGCAACGATGAAGACCGACACGGCGAAGCCGTACCGGAGGTTGATTGAGTTGGATCAGTTAGAGGAGTTGAAGGGGAGAAGGCAATCGGGGTTAGAGTCTGTCGGAGAAAGCCAAGCTGTCGTCTTCTCCTCGTAATCGCAATCGAAAACAGGCGAAGATCGATGACGAAGACGATTAGCGTCTTTTCGAGGCGTGCTCCAGAAAGTGCAGCGCATTTCTTCGCGCCAAGGCCATGACCGATCCTTGCGGATTCACCCCTGGCGCAGTGCACAGCAAACTTGCATCGGCCACAAACAGATTCTTGAAGCCATGTACTCGTCCGAATGAATCCGTCGCGCAAATTGAACGATCTTCTCCCATTGGGCAGGAGGAAAAAAGATGAACGGTCATCAAGCGGGCCAATCCGTTTGGCAGCGCCTCCGGCAATTTACCGAGATCCCTGCGTGCTACCAGCTTCGGGCCCTGTGCCAAACCCGGATAAAGCGCCACAGCACCGCTTTCAAACAACAGTTGAGCCAACTTGCGCAGACCTTCGCCGAGCGTGCGCCTGTCGTTGGCCGTGAGTTGATAGCGCACCAGCGGGTCGCGGAATGTGGCCAACGCGCGCACCGTGCCACGCCCTTCGGCGGCGATCATGGCATAATAATTGGCCATTTGCCGCCAGGCCTGGCGGACTTCGCGCGCGCTTTCCGAATGGTCAATTAGTCCAAGCGCCAGATAGGCTGGCGTACTGATTGAACAACCCAGGCTGAGGCGCGGTGCGAACTCTTTCACCTGGTGCACGGCGACGCCCATGTTTTTTAAGTTCACGGCTTCGTGAAACTTCGCGACCACTTTCACGGTCGGATGCAGTCGCAAAGAGTTGCCGATGTTTTGCGTGATCCCGCTGCGTCGCAGCAGGGCAGGGGTTTGCACTGCGCCGCCGCAAACGAAGAGCCATTCGGCTTCTATTCGCACCGCGCCCACGCCAGAGTGCTGTCCCTGCACAAGCCATTTGCCGCCGTCGCGCCGGATTCGTGCAATCCGCGTGCGGGGCAATAAACGACCGCCTGCCTGGAGAAATCGCGGCACAAACGTCCTGGTCATGGATTGGCGGGTCCCGGCCATGCTCTGGCCCTCGTAGCGAAACCAGCGCGGCACTTCGAGCGACTTCCAGCCCAACCGCAAGGCGCCCTCGTGCAGCTTCAATGACGCCGCCGGCGCAGGGCCCGGCAACAACGATACCGATAGCTCCCGCTCGCAGGCCTCGAAATGCGGCCTCAACGTTTCTTCGGTCAGGTGCGCGACCTTGAATTCCCTGCTCCACCTCTCCAAAATCTCCGGTGGCGTGCGGTGATACAGGCCGCTATTGATTTCGCTGCCGCCGCCGACGCAGCGGCCTTCGACGTAGGCAACCTTGTTCCTGCCCAGGGCCACTGTCTGGCCGCCGTTCCGATATTTCTGCAGCATCTCCTCTTTCGAGAATGGCACGCAAGATTCCGTCAAATAGAAATGACCTTCCTCGACGAGCAGAACCTGACTGCCCTCCTCAGCCAACAGGCAGGCTGTGATCGCGCCGCCCGGGCCGGAGCCGATCACCGCAATCTCGCATCTGAGTTCCCCCCCAGGGTCTGAGATAACCTGTGGCGATTTAGTGAGCGAGGCGCAAGCCGTCTCCAACTCGGAATTAGCTCCCGAGCTGTCCGAGCGGCGGCTATAGAGCGCCAGCGTCGCCAGACTTTCGTAGTAGCGAATGAGATCACCTTGAAAAGCCAGGCTGGAGTTCCTCCATCCAGCAATCTGCTGTTGGCGAATTGTTGGTTGGCGGCGATGAAACAATCGTCCGTTTCGCAAGCAGCCCAACAAATCAAACCCGAGGGTCGCAGCAATCAGCGGCACCCGCAAGAAGTCAGGCATCTGGGCCCGCTGCCGCAGCACGAACTGGGCGAGGTCATTGTAAGGTGGTTGAAGCTCGATGTCGGGCGAGACTGCGTGAGGTTGCGCCAGCGAATAAACCAGGGCCGACACCGTGTCGTGGAACCACAGAGACATAACACAGCTCCTTAGTTACATGGTTACACGGGTTACATAGGGAGCAGCTTAAGAAATGTAATGAGGCAACTTACGTAACTTATGTAGCCTGTTTGTCTCATTTCACTGACTTAACAGCGATCAATGGCCCGTTGCCAGCCAGAGCACCCCGAGCGTCAGCGCGCCAACTATATAGCTGACGCGGTCCTTGAGCGCGAAAACAATGGGGTCTCCATGCATCTGTCCGCGATGCGCGAGCAGCCACACGCGGCTGATCCAATAGAGCAGCAGCGGACAAATCAGCAGCAGCAGCGTTGGAGTTTGGTAGAGGACGCGCACCTCCTGGCTGTTGACGTAGAGCGCAAGCACTAGAACGGCCAGATAGCCACTGCTGGAGCCGAGGGTGGCAACCAAATCTTGATCGCCGGCAACATAACCCCGGCCTTTGATCTCCGATTTGCTTTGCTGCCGGGCGGCATCCAGTTCCAGATATCTCTTAACCAGGGCCAGGCTGAGAAAAATGAACATCGAAAAAACCAACAGCCAAAACGAATAAACAATGGCGGTGGCCTCGTGACCGGCAATCAGGCGAATGGTGTACAGTGCCGCCAGGCAGAACACGTCCAGAAGCGGCGCTTGTTTGAGCCACCATGAGTAACTCGTTGTCAACACCAGGTAAATCCCCAGCACGGCGGCGAAACGCCACGATAGCGCCCAGGCCAGGAAGATGCTGCTCGCCAGCAGCACCGGAAACACCGCCAAACCGGCTTGCAGGGGCAACCTTCCGGACGCGAAGGGGCGCAATCGTTTTGCAGGATGATGGCGGTCGGAGTCAAGGTCCACCAAATCATTCAGCAGGTAAACGCCCGACACGCACAAGCTGAACGCAATGAAGGCCAGCACGGCGTCCAACGCGAGCCGCAACTCGATGAGCCGGTGCGACGTGAGCAGCGGCACAAAAACGATCAGGTTCTTCACCCACTGATGGGGCCGCAGCGCCTGAACCAAAGCGGGCAGGGCAGAGTGCGGTGATTCATATACGCTGGTCACGGCGGCTCGCTCCCGAGCCCGGCGGGTCAGGCGGGGATTGCCATTGACCACAATCGCCTGGCGCGCCTGCTCCCAAACCGGCAAATCCACCGCGGAGTTTCCTGCGTAGTCAAAATCGCCTCGGCCGAACCTTTCTGCAAGCTTCGCCACTTTATTCTTTCCGCGCAGGTTGGTTTTCCCGTCGCTGGCCAGCACCTCGGTGAACAAGCTCAGGTGTTCGGCAACGCCTTGAGCCAGGCGCGAATCCGATGCGGTAACAAGGAACAGTGGCCGGCCCGCGCGCCTTTGGGTCCGCAGGAATTCCATCAACGGCTCGAAATACGGCAGGGTTGCAGCGTCCAGGCAAACCCGCGAGGCGACCTGCGCTTTGAGGTGGGCGCGGCCGCGCAGCAGCCAAACCGGCACAGCCAGCAGATAAAGCGGATTATTCTTGAGCAATCGCACCAACGATTCCCAGAGCAAATCGGTCTTAATCAACGTGCCGTCCAAGTCCACGCAAAGCGGCACGATTTCCTTTGGTTCGGTGACAGCAGGCGAAGGCATTTGCGATCCCAATGTGTCTGAAGAGTAGCCCGGGCCATTGGCGGTTGACAAGCCATTCCACTTTGAAAAGCCTGCTGCGCCGATGATCAAACGATTATTGACCTGGCCCGGCTTGACGTTTGCGCTGATCTTTGCCTGGAAGCTGCTGCTCGTCATCCTGTCGGCTCAACCGGTTCCCTCCAATGACTCCTTCTTTTACGACGGCCCCGTCGTGAACTATCTCCTCCACGGCAAGTACGTGAACCCGTCGTTGGCACTTACCTTGCCCATTTCGGGCACGCAAGTGTTCAGCGCCTACCCGCCTCTGTATCAATTGTTGCTCCTGCCATGGATGTTTGTTTTCGGTACGTCGGCGCTTTCAGCCATCGTGTTCCATTTGGCATTGTTCGGAGTTTATCTGCTTGTGTTGGTGGCCATCCTGCGGCAGGTCCAAGCCTCCACCTGGTGCCTCCACGTGGCTGGTGCGTTTCTTTTGGTGGTCACTTTCCATGACCGCCCGGACAGCCTGGCGCATCTGCTCGGAATGCTGGCGGTGTACGCGTGGGTCAGGTCGCACGCCTTTGGGGGACATCCACGCGCATCACCAGGCGCTAATCGCTGGGCCTGGGCTATGGCGGGCTGCATCGTGCTCAGCTTGTTCGCCAGCCTGCAGATCGGTTCAGTCTATTCGCTCTTGGTTTGGCTGGGGAGCCTCACTGCAACGTTGTTCGCGAAGGACAAATTTCCAATTGCGCCGATGCTGGCGACATTGTTCGTACCTGTTGCCTTGGGGTCAATCGTCGCCTTTGGCATTCCCCATCTATGGGCTGGTTTTCTCGAGCACGCCCGTCAGACGCCTTCCTTCACTGGCTGGCGTCGACCGCATCTGCCGGAGATTTTAAAAGTGGTCCGAACTGTGCCCGCGGTTCTAGCCGTCAGCATTCTTCTGCCGTGGTGCCTGCTCCGGAAAGCCCAGGTCACCCGGGCGCCTCAGGGCGCATCTGAAAACGCCATCCTGCCTGGCTATGAAACGCGATTCTTATTGGTGACCCTTGCGTGTACTTCGGCGGCACTGGCTGTAGTTGTAGCCTGTTTGTTCTTACTCACGCCGAACACGGTGGCCATCGCTGCCTATCTCCAGCCGCTGATCGTAGGTGCGTATCTGGCATTTTCGGCCCCGCTCATTGCCGGCTGGCGCTGGGGCCGACTACACCTCTTGCTGTTAGTGCTTTTGGCGGGGCTGGGCTCGGTTCGCGCCATCGGAATGACCACCTGGGGCCTGGCTTGTGCGGCCAATGTTGGCTATTCCGCCGCGATCCACCACGTGCGAGAGGAGCTGGATACATCCGCTCAGGGCCAGACCATTGTGCTTTCGGCCGCCTATCTCTACGAGGCGGCTCGGCACACACAAGTCCGTTGGATTCACTCCGACTGGCTGCACAAGTTTCAGCCCGGGCAGCCGTCTGAGTCTGAGGCGCTCGCCGCACTCAGGCCTGCCAAAGTTATCGTGACCCAGTTCGATTTTTATCGGCGCTACCAGCCGGTTCTCGCCGAACTCAAATCGCGTCCGCACCTGGTGGAGTTTCAAATCAACCAGACGGCGAAAGTTCCTGCGCCAGACTCGATCGCGTCGCTGCAGAAGGTTGTCCAGCACATTTCATGGGCGCCGGTTATCGTCACCTTCTCGTGGAAATGAAGGCCCTCCGCAATTTGGGCTTGTCGATCTTGAACTTCCTTCAACTCACCTGGGCTTTCATCCCTCCACCGGATCGGGAGAAGGGTAGGGGTGAGCGGCCAATTTTCGCGCTCCAGTTGCGCCCGGCCAGTTCTGTCTCTAACCTACCATTCAATATCAAATCATTATGCAGAGTATTCCATTAGGCGTCAGTTCCCTGACCGCCAGCCGGCTGGCTTACGGCTGCTGGCGGTTGGCGGGCAGTTGGAACCCGGCCGAGGTCACCGACGAGGGGCGCGCGCACGGACGTCGAGCCGTGGTTGCCGCGTATGAATCGGGCTACACCCTCTTCGATAACGCTGACATCTACTGCGGCGGCGAAGCTGAGCGCATCCTGGGCTCCGTCCTCAAAGAAGTCTCCGGTATGCGCCAACGCGTGCTCATTGCCACCAAGTGTGGCATTCGGCCAGCGGGTGATCCATACCCCGACTCGCCTCAGCGCTACGACTTTTCCGCTCAGCACATCATCCAAGCGTGTGACCAATCGCTCAATCGGCTCGGCGTCGAGGCAATTGATATTTACATGCTCCACCGCCCCGACTTCCTGGCTGACCCTGCGGAAGTTGCGAAGGCGTTTTCCCAATTGAAAGAAGCGGGTAAAGTCCGCTGGTTCGGCGTGAGCAACTTCCGCCCGACCCTGGTGACGGCGCTTCAGGTTGCCTGTCCCATGCCCTTGGTGGTCCACCAGATCGAACTCAGCCTGGCCAGGCTGGACCCGTTCACGGACGGCACCTTGGACCAATGTTTGATCGAAAGAATCACGCCGATGGCCTGGAGTCCCCTTGCGGCCGGCTTGATCGGCAGCGGCGCAAAACGCCTTCTGCCCTCCCAGGAAGCCTATCGCACGGAAAAATTCTTGCCAGCCATAGATGCCCTTGCCCAGGCGCGTGGCACAACCCGCGTGACCGTCGCGCTGGCGTGGCTGTTGCGACATCCAAGCAAAATCCTGCCCATTATTGGCTCGACCAATCCCCACCGAATCCGCGAGGCGGCCAAAGCGCCGGAGCTGGAACTAACGCGAGAGGAATGGTATGCGTTGCTCGTCTCAGCACGGGGGGAACCGTTGCCTTGAACAAGGTTGAATGGGTCAAAAGAGTTGAATGGTTAAATGGGATCGAAAGATGCCTGAGGCGATTGCTCCCGAACACGTTAGGCTCTTCATCGCGCTCATGATACCGGAGGAAGTGAAAACCGAGATGGAAAGGGTGCAAGTGGAGCTGGGCCGCGGGCTGGCAGCAGGCCGCGTCCGCTGGGCCAGGCGCGGCCAATTTCACTTGACGCTGCGGTTCCTGGGAAAAGTCGAAACACAGCGTGTCGGCCAGTTGATCGAGGCGGTCCGTGGCGCTTGCCAGGGGTTTCCTGCGCTGCTATTGCGCGCCCAGGGAGTTGACTTCTTCCCGGACCTGCGCTTTCCGCGTGTCATCTGGATCGGAGTGCGTGACGAACAGGGCGGGTTGGAGCGCTTGCAACTCACGGTGCAGAACTCGGCCCGAGACTTCACGACCCAGGAACCAGAAGAAAGATTTACCGGCCACGTTACCCTGGGCCGGGTCAAAGGCATCAAACGGGAGGAAGCCAAAACAGTGACCAAACTTGCGGCAACACTGGCAAGCAGATCGTTCGGCCAATGGACTGCAGACAAACTTCAAATCATGCGCAGCGAACTTTCCTCCGAAGCAGCCCATCACACCGTCCTTGCCACCCTCCTGCTCGGTGAAACCACGGCGTAGGCCAGTACGTCTGCCTGCCTCGCTTGCTCAAAGCCCACGGGTCCAAAGGCGTCTCTGCCACCGTCGCCCCCGGGTTTGGCATTGCCAAGCGCTGGTCGCTGCTTGAGTTTTGCCAAGACTGGAAGATGAAAGGGTTCTCTTATCAGAAGGCAGACTGATTGCAAAAGACAAAGTCGGAGCGGAAACTGCAGGTCAAGCGCACGGGTCGGCTGGTACGCTGTTGTTTCGGGAAAAGCCCCAGGCCTCGAAAGAAATCCGATACCGCCAGTTGTTGTGGGGTTGGTGCGCCCGAGGTGGAGCGCACTGCAACACAGCCCGATAGGCAATTATCGGCAGTTTACCTGCCGAAGCATCTCCGTTCGCCCTACTGAATCAAGGATTTCTTTGAGGCCTGGCTCTGTGAATTGGAGCCTCGGTCTCAGTGTCTGCTTGAAAGCCGCTGCTCGCCGCTGGTCTTGAAGCGGTGGGCTGATTCCTCTTCGATATCGAGGTCGTTTGCCTTCCAGGCTTCGAAGCCTCCTTCCAATTCCATGACCGGATAGTTTCTGCTGGCGAACTGCACGCAGGCATTGGCAGCCAGATGGCACTGTTGAGTATAGCAATAGACGACATTGGTCTTGTCCTTGCTTAGCCCCTGCGGGTTGTCCCATTTGTCTCTGGGCAGATTGATGGCTCCAGGAATATGGCCTTTGGTGAAGTCTTCGGCCGCACGCACGTCCACGACCACCAGATTATTTTCACCCGCCTTGATCCATCGGTCCAATTCCACGGGTCCGGTAGTAAAGGCCAGTTTATCTTCAAAGTAAGCCTTGGCCCTGGCCGGAGGGTGGATTCGAGTCATAGTAGTTTGCATTTTGGATCCTTTCGTTTGTTGTTCATGTTTCGTTGTGCCGAGCCCTGACGTCCCTGTCGGCAACGTTTACTTTAGTCTGTTCCCGCGAATTCTCAACCTCGGACTGAAAAAAACTTTGAAAATAATTTTTGCCTTCGAACCGTGGTTCTGGAGTCTCCGGCGTTGAACTGCCTTTTGCATCATTGCGCGATTGCCTGTATGCTCATCTCCTGAGCTTGAGTGAAGTCAAGACATCAATTGACGAACTGAGCGCAGTGGAGCAATTGACAATGGCCGCGCTGATCGCGCATGACATGAGTGAAGCTTCAAAGAGGCGCTCGAAAGAATTCCTTGAAGTCAGCGAACAGTTCCAACTCGGCTCTCTGACGACTGAATCGTCCCATCCCATCACCGCAAACCTGAGCGAAAGCGCCAAACGCAGCGTCAGCCAGGCCCTCGGGTTGCTGTTCGATGTTGATAGCGACGTGGTCCGCAAATATCGTGAGTTCGCCGAATCGGGCCGAGCCAGGAACATCCAGGAAACCGTGCTGCGCTCGTTGAGGAACGGCGGCAAGGTCTTCTTCACCGGCTGCGGTTCCACCGGGCGGTTGAGCATTCAACTGGTCTCCATTTGGCGCGATTTCTGGCAGAGACAACGCGCACGCGGTCTGGTCTGCCGGCCTTCTGCTGAAGATCTCGAGCGGCGCGCTTTGAGCGTGATGGCCGGCGGCGATTTCGCGCTCATCAAAGCGGTGGAAGGCTTTGAGGATTTCACTGCGTTCGGCGAGAAACAGATTGCGGACGAGGGCGTGTCGGGGAACGACGTCGTGTTCGCTATCACCGAGGGCGGCGAGACCTCGTTTGTGATCGGCACCGCTTGGAAAGGCCTGGACGCGGGGGCGGCGGTCTATTTCGTCTATAACAACCCCGACAACGTACTCTGCAAGAGCGTGCAGCGCAGCCGCGAGGTAATCGAGGAAACACGCATCGAAAAAATCAACCTCACCACCGGCCCGATGGCCATCACCGGCTCGACCCGGATGCAGGCCACTACGATTCAGCTTTGCGTTCTTTTGACCGTGTTGGAGATGGTAGTGCGCGAGTTGATGAAGGAGTTGGAGCCGAATGGTCCTTGCGCTCTGGACCCGGCATCCGCCCCCTCCGAGTTTCTGGAGGGATTGAGCGAGATGGGCGCGAGCTTGAAATCTCTGTGCGTTCTCTCGCAGCTTGCCGGCTTGGTTTCGCTTGAAGAATCAGTCTATCGGTCGCGTCACAAGAACAATTACCTCGCCGACCATTTCGCCATTGACGTGCTCACCGACACGACCGAGCGTTCACCGACTTACTGCACTCCGCCCTTTCGGAAATTCGATGACACGGCGGCTGCGGCGTCCTGGTCGTTCCTGTTTGTGCCGCAGGAAAATACTGCGCTGGCCTGGGAGCGAATCCTCAAGCGCAAGCCCAACTGCCTGGCCTGGAGCGAGGGCGAAGTGCGGAAGTTGATTGATGGCGAAAAGGTCCCACGTACACTCGAAACCGTCCGCAAGATCAGTTCATCGGAGTTGATGCGCTTCAAGATCGGTCTTGATGGTTTGAAGTCCAGGGCGCTGGACAAAGGCGACAGCGCCATTGGAATTGTGTCCGAAAGAGAGAAGGCGTCGCTGCTTTCGCCGGGAGGGTTTCACCGCGCCCAACTCGAGGCAGCGCGGAAAGCCGGAGCCCAGATCGGACTGATTTTCCTCGGACACCAGGAATCGTTGAATGAAGTCAGCGACTTTCTGGCAAGGTGGAGTCCGGCATCTATGGCGGTCCTGGCGCCGGTCCCGAAAACGGATTTGTTGCTGGACGGAGTGACGCGTGCGGGTCTCAAGATGCTGCTCAACGCGCTCTCGACCTGCACCATGGTTCGCCTCGGCCGGGTGATGGGCAATTACATGGTTTGGGTGGTGCCCAGTAATTTGAAGCTGATCGACCGCGCCACTCGCTACATCCAAAGGCTCACCGGCCTGGAATATCGGGAGGCCAACCAACTTCTGTTCGAGGTCATCGAATACGTCGAGCCCCGGATGAAAGCCGATCAGGCTTATCCGCCGGTCGTCGGTTTGGCTGTGATGCGGGCGCGCCACGGCCTGGACAATGAGCAAGCGGAGCGCAGATTCGTGGCCGAACAGAGTTAACGTTCGTCCTTTGCCTCTTGCGGGTCCCATGGGGTTTGCTAGATTTTTCACATCTATGGCATTGGATGATTTCTTACTGGAGGCCGAAGAAAAGATGATCAAGACTGAGCAAGTGGTCGTGAACGGGTTTGCAGGAGTGCGCACCGGCAAAGCCTCGCCGGCGCTGGTCGAGAATATCCTTGTGGAAGTCTATGGCGCGCAGATGCGCGTTAGGGAGTTGGCCGGCATCACCACCCCGGAGCCGCGCACGCTGACGATTCAGCCTTGGGACGTCAACTCCCTGCACCCGATCGAAAAAGCGATTCAGAAGAGCAACTTGGGCCTCACTCCCTCCGTGCAGGGCAAGGCCATCCGCATTTTCTTTCCGGAACTAAGCCAGGAACGCCGCCAGGAATTCGTTAAAATCGTTCGCAAAATGGCTGAGGATGGCCGAGTCGCTGTCCGCCACGTCCGGCGTGATGCCATGGAGCAATTGAAGAAGCATGCTCATGACAGCGGCACAACCGAAGACGACGTAGAACACGCAGAGAAGGAGTTGCAAAAGTTGACGGACGACTACATCGCCAAAATCGACCAGCACCTGGCGCACAAGGAAAAAGAAATCATGACGGTGTAGCGTGAAACGCGATGCGTGATCCACCTCTCACGCGTCAAGCTTCACGCCGCACTCATCGCCGCGGAGGCTGCTTGGTCGCCGGTTCTTCGAAGCGAATAACCGTTTCGCCCGCTCTGGCGTAGCCCAAGCGTTCTCGCGCCAGTCTTTCCACCGCTTTCGGATCATAGCGCAAAGCATCGATCGCGGCTTTCAATTGCCGGGCGGTTTCCTCACTCTTCTGAATTTGGCTGTCGAACTGGAGGATTTGCTTTCGCATCCGCTCATTCTGTTTGATTAGCGGCAAGTACCAAATGGCCACGCCAAGAAGGCCCGCCACGAAAAGCAAGAAAATCACCATCCGCGTGAGCTTGTCCCAGATGCTGAGTTGAACGTTCATGGGCGGAGTTAACTATGGGCCGTGCCACCACGGAAGCAATACAAATGTACTCGCCAGGGTAATGCCTCAGTGAAGGCGGGTAGGGCGCGTCACTCCGTGCGCGCCGACTGATGGGAGGGCACAACGGCGCGCACGGAGTGACGCGCCCTACCTGCTTTGGCTCCGCGTCCGCCGTCGCTGACCCAGTACTTGGCAGCATCGGTTCAGAGGTTCTAAGACTCAATTACTTGGCGCTCCAGTGAATGCAAAAGCTCCGGCCATTGTCCATTATTCACCGGTGTTTGCCTTGGGACTGGTCGTGCGGGTATATGGTTGTCAGCTTTGGCCTTCGCCGATAACACTTTCTCCCGATGATAAGAGCGTTGTTGCTGATCTTTGAGCCGATGGCAACCTGGGAACGGATTTTCCGTGCCCACCGCAGTCTGATGTTCATTCTGGCGGTTTATTTGCTGCCTCTGCTGGCGGTTACTTCCGCCGGCGAAGCTTACGGGCTGGTTCACTGGGGCAAATGGCAGGGTCAAGTGGAGCACCTGAAAAAGTTCTCAATCGGTGAAGCGGTTATTTTCGAGGCCGCCCAATGCTTGCTTTCGCTGTTGGTGGTTTTCATTGGCGCCCAATTGATGAAGGCGATTGGCGAAACCTTCCATGGCCGTCACACCTACACCCAAGTCTTCACCACGGTCGCTTACGGACTGAGTCCGCTCTTTTTTCTCCGTTTGCTGGACGCCTTTTCCGGCGTGCCGCCCTGGGTGAGTTGGTCGATCGGTATCATTTTGTCCATCGGAGTGCTCTATCAGGGCGTGCCGCGGATGCTGGAACCGGATCCGCCGCACGCGTTCGGGCTTTACTTGATGAGCGGGCTGCTGCTGTTGCTCATCACGGGCATGGCGCGGTTCGTCACCGCCTGGTACCTGGAAGGCAAATTCACCGGGCTCGAAG
>WNGJ01004251.1_pt1 | contig 14886 bp, 10 predicted proteins | sample 5400611 | NCBI WGS metagenome assembly WNGJ01 (sample SAMN13153375, study PRJNA577476) | soil metagenome | isolation source: 40 cm soil or saprolite under Garry oak tree replicate 1 | place: USA:California | collected 2016-06-15
CGATTACTGGATGCACCGATGATAGCGACAGTTTTCATGGCCAGACTAACTTGTTCGGTTCAGACGCCGTTGTCCAATACTCGGAATGCCCCCGGCGACATCCACGCGCGCAGGCCACCCATGCTCATACGCCAGACGATAATACCTGCCGGCAGCTCGATGGTCGGCATGTACGGGGATTCGATGTTGCTCAACGAGGATAAATTTCTGGTCGTTGGTGACCGCAAGGATGATGGCGGCGCCGGTCGCATTGACACGATCGGCGTACTCCCAGCGACCCTCTTTCACGAGAGCCAGGAATCTCCCGCTGTGAAGTGTTTGTTTTAGGTTTGAATTCATTTGGCTTTGAGCATGTCGGCGCTTAGGAGGATCGTGACTCCCGCCATCTTCATTGCTCTGTTTCTGCCGGGGAAATTGTACTCCAACCGGGAATAATAAAGCCGTTCCGCCTTCGACATGCCGCTCACGAAATTCCGCTTTGACCATGTCCCCGAGCTGTTGCGCGGCGTGTGGACGTGCAAGGACAGACACGAAGATGAGCACAGGCGGCTCGTACCGCATGTCGAATCCACGGCGTGTTGGTTCAGTCAGGCCGTTCAGGGGGCCCAGACTGCTCGATAAAAGCGCGCCGGGAAGTTGGTTGATGTGAGGTCGGTGAACGTGAAAGGGGCGACCCGAATGCCTAGAGGCATCCATGCTTTAAGGTCCGCGGAGGCTTCGATCCGATATTGGAACCCGGCCACATTCGAAACCTCCAGTTGCGGTCCCAGGCCAACCCCCACTCGCAAGGGCGATAGAATTGGCTCAGCCGCAAGTCTTACTCGGAAATAGCGTTGTGGCTCGGCGGTGAGGGTAATGGCCCATGGGCTCGCAGCTCCCGGCACGTCGTAGTACGGGCCCGACACGTCGGTGGAGGTCTGCAAAACGAACGGCCCAACCCAGCTCAAGCCAGCGGAACTAGGCGAAACGCTAATCTTGAGTGGCACGCCGACGTTCAACGTGCCCTCGCTCGTGGCAATCCCGCCGGCGTTGTGAACGATGACGCGATAAGCCCCGGCATCCATGAGTTGAACGTTCGCCAGATGAAGCCGGTCCGCCGTTGCCGCCACGAGGTCACGGTTCTCCTTCTGCCACTGAAAGCTCAACGTGGAGGAGCTCGCCACCGTCACCCGAAAATCCGTAGCGCCACCGGCCACCACAAATTGACTTTGGGGCGGCACAACAATGACCGGCGGGGCGACATAGACAAATTTGATGGCGTCAGCGGCCACGGTTTGGGCCGCGTCAGGAAGAGCGTCTGAGATACGGACACCCCCGTTGGTGCCCGCGGAGAACGGAAACGCGCCTAGAGGGTTCCACTGGCCGCCATTGGTTTGCTGGTTCACAAAAACGAGCTGTCTGCCTCCGTTGTAACCGATGAAATGTGGCGCCGCCACCGTTCCGCCCGCAGTTTGGGGGTGCCATTCGTAAACCTCGTAAACTCCAGTTTGCGGAATCCTAGGCACGAAATTCACGCCGCTGGTGCCAGGCCCTTGCCCTTTATAAAGGTAATCGAAGCCGAATTTGTCCAAGCCAGCGGCGGAGATGAACCACGCCCCGGTAACCTGGGCCTGAGGATCATCGACGATAAGATCGTTCGGCACAACGATCAACGCGGCCGGGGCGCTCTCATTGGCGCCGTTGACATTGCTGACCACCACTGAGTACGCGCCCATCTGGTTCGAGGCAACGTTGTTGATCAAGAGGTTAGTCCCGGTGGCTCCCGGGATATTATAGCCGTTAAATCGCCATTGATACGCCAGTGACCCGACGCCGACGGCGCTAACGCTAAACACGGCGGTTCCACCCGCGATTACCGTCTGGTTGGCGGGCGACGCGGTCAAGCCTGGAACGGGAGGAATTACTGTCAACGTCGCCACTGCGCTACGGGTAATGCCCAAGCCATTGCTGGCCACCAAGGAGTAATCGCCATGATGAGCAAATTGCGCGCTGGGTAAAAACAATGCTGAGTTGGTCGCCCCATCGATATTCGTGCCGTTAACCTGCCACCGTAGTATCGTGGGAGCAAAACTATAGACTTCGGCGCTGAACAGGACGGGTTGCCCTGCGGAGACGGTCTGGCTAACCGGCTGGGTTATGAACTCAGATCCGCCTTTGACAGCGACGCTGAAGTAGTAGCCGGCGGAAATTCCAATCACATTGGAGAGTCCGGGCGGCGGGGACTCCTGCCCGTAGTTATTGACGCCCCATGCTGAAACGGTCCGATTGCTGAGAATGGCTAGATTATGCGGTTGCGCGGAAATGGAATAACCACCCGCGCTCACAGCCACAACATTCGATGGGCCTTCCACTGCTTTGGATTCCGCCCCGACGACAGTTCCGTCATTGCGCAACAGAAGAAAGTGGAAGGTTTTTCCGGAGACAGCGACCACATTGGAGATACCGGTCCCATCACCATAATACATGCCCCAAGCGGCAACGGTACCGTCGCTCCGCAAAGCCAGCGAGTGCTCAGAACCCGCGGCGACCGCCACCGCGTTGGTCAGGTCTGACGGCGCACTGGCTTGTCCGTAGAGATTGTAGCCCCAGCCTATAACTGTTCCATCGTTCTTGAGCGCGAGGCTATAAATAGTGCCGGCAGCAATGCCAATCACGTTACTCAAACCGGCCGGCGGCAGGGCTTGTCCATAGGTGTTGCCTCCCCAGCCGACGACCGTTCCGTCGGAGCGCAAGGCAAGGCTATGATAGTTGCCGGCGGCGACGGCGACGACGTTGGCGAGGCCAACGGGAATATTCAACTGCCCATAATCGTTCGCGCCCCACCCGGTGACAGTGCCATCGGCCCTCAAGGCGAGCACATGGCTAAAGTCGGCGGCCACGGCCACAATGTTAGTGAGGTCGGCCGGAACATTGGTTTGGCCTCTGTCGTTCAGGCCCCAGGCGACGACATTGGCGTTCGGCCCTACCTGCAGCGAGGCGGGGGCGCTGGTCACGGCGCCAAAATTGTTGGTAACGATCGCATCGTAGATTCCGGCGTCACTGCCTTGCACATTCGGGATATTGAAAGTCGGGACGGTATTGCCGGGCAGGGGCGCCCCGTCCCGCCGCCACTGGAAACTGAGCGGCGCTGCGCCGGCTGCAACCAGGCCGAACGGAACGCTTGAACCGGCGGTAACACTCCGGTTGGTAGGCGAGCTCACGATCGTCGGCGACAGCGGCAAGACGATTAAAAAAGCCGGCGCGCTGGTCACGGCTCCGAAAGCATTGGTAACGATGACTCGGTAGCTGCCCGCGGAAGAAGGCTGTGCATCGGTGAGACTGAAAACGGAATTTGTGGCGGCGAGGATGTCAGCCTCATTAAACTGCCAGCGATAGCTTAACGGCGCGGTGCCGGATGCTGAGACGGCAAAGCTGGCGTTTGATGTGGTCACCAGGCTTTGGTTTATCGTCTGCGCCAGGATTTGCGGCGGAGCTAAAACGATCAGCAAAGCGGGGGCGCTGGTGATCGAGCCGTACGCGTTCGTAACGCCAAGCTGATAGGTGTTTGTCGCTGCCGCAGTGAGGTCGGTCAGAGTGAGATTGGTCGCCGTCATTCCCGCGAGCATGACCCCATTGGCAAACCACTGATAACGCAAGGGGGGCGTGCCGGTCGCCTGAGCCCAGAACGTCACGTTAGAATCGGCGGGGATAATCTGGCTCGCTGGCTGCTCTACGAACCGAGGCGGCGAAAGCACGGAGAGCCTGGCAGGGGCACTCAGATTTTCGCCTATGGTTGACCTTACGCTAACGGAATAGTCACCCGCATCCGCGTCTTGGGCATTGGTAACGCTGAGGCTGGTGTCCGTGGACCCGGGAATATTCGTGCCATTCAGCGCCCATTGATATGTGAGTGATGAAACACCGAAGGCTTCAACTGTAAAAGTGATGCTCGTTCCAGCCGCCACGGTGAGGCCTTGGGGTTGCTTGGAAATAGAGATGCCGGTGTTCTTGAGAACGACGGTGTGCGAATTGCCGGCCGCGACGGAAAGCAGATTGGTCGCGGAAGCAGGCGGCGAAAGCTGTCCCCAGTCATTCTGCCCCCAGCCAATAACGTTTCCGTCGGCGGTGATGCAGTAACTTCGCCCGTAGGCGGTCCCGATGGCGATGGCGTTGGAAACGGCTGAAGGGACATTGGTTTGTGCGGCAAAATTAATGCCGAAAGCTCGAACTGAGCCGTCTGTTTTGAGTAGGACGCTGTTGTAGTGGGCGGCAGCAATAGCGATAATATTTGACTCCGCAGCAGGCCCAGACACTTGGCCGTAACTATTGTCGCCCCAACCAAAAACCGTGCCATCGGCCCTGAGCGCGAGCGCATGGGAGTATCCGCCTGCTACCGCAACCACATTTGATGCCGCGGGCGGGATATTGGTAAGGCCCCACTCCACTCCCCACAAGGCAACGGTACCATCACTCCGCGCGGCGAGATCAAAACCATTGCCGCAGCCGATGGCTTCGACCTCATTCAAGCCGGGTGGCGGAGCAGCTTGCCCATAGAACATCTCGCCCCAGGCAGCGACCGTGCCATCATCTCGCAGGGCAAGGCCGTGATACGGCCCGGCAGCAATCGCGATCACGTTGGATAGGTCGCTGGGCACGTTTGTTTGCCCGGACGAGTTGATTCCCCAGGCGACGACATTTCCGTCCGCCCTCAATCCGAGACTGACACTGTCACTGGCGGCAATGGCCGTTACTCCCGAGATTCCTTGCGGCGGCAGTTCGCTGGCATCTCCCCAGCCAACCACAGTGCCCATTGGAGGGGGCTGCAGCACGATCAGGGAATTCGTGGCAAAGGCGACGCCGGCGCTGTTGCTCACCGCAACAGTGTACTCGCCCGTACTGAGCAGTTGCAGGTTGGTTAAAATGAGATTGCTATTGGTGGCAGAAGATACGGGCGCGTTATTCGAATACCATTGATAACTGAAAGGGAGAGTGCCGACAACAGATCCCGCCGCAAAAGTTACATTTTGGCCTGGGTGGCGAGTCTTATTCCGACGGCGGACAGCTGTTCGTGGCGCCGATGGAAGAACCGTCAAGGCAGCAGGCGCGCTGGTCACTGCGCCGGAGCAACTCGTGATCAAGACATCGTAATCTCCGGTGTCCGGGGCCTGCACATTAGTGAGGGTGACAGATGAATTGGTTGCCCTCGCAATATTGGCTCCGCTGGACCGCCACTGGTAGCCAATCGGAGGAATATTGACGCTCACTGAGAAAGTCACATTGGCGCCAGCGTTCGTTGTGACATTGTATGGCGCCCCTGTAATATCGGACCTCCTCAGACCTGGCATAAGCGTCAAAACATGCGTGGCTCCCGAAGCCACTGTCATCACATTGCTCAAGCCGGCAGGAAAGGTCAGAGCTCCGTAGCGCACGCCACCCCAGCCCACGAGCGTCCCGTCGGCCTTTAGCGCATAGCTTTGGCTGCCGCCCGCATAAAACCCGCCGGCCGCGATGGCCACGACCCCCGTCAACCCCGCGGGCACAGAAGTCGCACCGTCTGTGTTGTCGCCCCAGGCAACCACAGTCCCATCCTGCTTCAAAGCCAGCGCATGCTGATAACCAGCCGCAATCGCCACGACGTTCCCCAGGCCGGGCGGCACTAGGGTCTGTCCGTAATCATTTCCTCCCCAGACAACCACCGTGCCGTCGGCCTTCAAGGCAAGGTCGAACGCGCCGCCTGCGGCGACGCCAACCACATTGGTCAGACCAGGGGGAACGGTGCTTTCGCCGGAGTAGTTGTTGCCCCAGACCGCTACCGTGCCATCTTCCTGCAACACGACGTTGTGATCGCCGCCAGCCGAAACAGCGATGCATCGTTTGAGGCTTGCCGGAATTGTCGCTTGGCCGCTGCCATTATCTCCCCACGCGACCACGCTGTCGTCCTGACGAAGAACGATACTGTGGAAAGTGCCGCCAGCGATCTCAACCACGTTGGAAAGGCCGAAGGGCATACCCAATTGTCCGAAGTCGTTGGCGCCCCACACGCGCACAGTGCCATCGCTCAGCAACGCGAGACTGTGGCTCGTGGCGCCGGAAATTGCCACGGCGCCGCAGACATCAGGAGGAACATAGCCGGACATGCCGTAAAAACCTCCCCAGGTCAGGACTGAACCGGGCGGCGGAACCGCGATGACCCGCAACGTCGCATTGCTGGAGAAACCAACTCCGAAAGCGTTGCTCGCACGAAGCGAATAATGCCCGGCGTCGGGAATAATAAGATTGGAAAGGACCAATGAAGCATTGGTCGCGCCAAGGATGTCCGCGCCATCCTTCAGCCACTGCTGCGTGAGTGGCGCATCGCCTCGGGGAGACGCGCTGAAGGTGGCGCTGCCTCCGGCCCAGGCGATGCGGGTGAGGGGATGACTCGCAAACCAGGGAGGTACTGACGTCACCACCAAGCTCACCACTGCGCTCGTGACAGCACCGTAGCTGTTGGTGACCACGACTGCCAGATTGCCGGCGTTCGCGACCTGGCAGTTGGTGATCATGTAAGTGGAGTTCGTTGCTTGCGGAACTGGCGCGCCTTCGAGCAGCCATTGATACTTCAGCGGGGCTATTCCCGCTGCGCCTACGGCGAAGGTGGCAGTCGAGCCGAGCGCCACCACTTGACCCACGGGCGGATTGGTAATCGCCGGCGGCAACAACACGGTGACCGGTATGTCGGGACTGATCAGCGAGCTGACGCCGTCGTCAGCCAGCACCCGATAATTGCCGGACTGCGCGGGCTGAAGGTTCGTGAGAGTGAGAATGCGGTTGGTCTGATCAACCAGGGCGATCGCATTAAATTGCCATTGAAACGCAGCCGGCACTGCTGAGGTGATACTTAATGAGAGACTGTCGCCGATTCGAGCCAACTGATTGGACGAAACCAATGCGAGCCAGGCCGGCGCGCTGGTTGTCGCACCGACGCTGCTGCTAATCCTCACGCGATAATACCCGACATGCACCGGTTGGGCATTGAAACGAACGTACGCCGCCGATGTAGCTCCCGGGATGTTCGCTCCGTTAAATTGCCACTGGTAAGTGGCGGGGTCAGTGCTGTCCACCATGACCGAAAAGGGCACGTCCCTGCCGATCTGCCCAATCCGGTTTGTGGGCGGGACTTGGACCATCGGCGCCAACGAAAGCACCGCCGAGGAGCTGGAAATCGCACCATAATGATTCGACACCATCACGGAATAGCTTCCGGCATCGCCGGTTTGTACGTTGGTCAGGGTAAGCGATGCATTGGTGGCCCCCGCAAGATTGGTTCCACTCAACCGCCATTGAAAAGATGCCGGCAGAGCGCTTACGATTTGCACGCTGAAAGTCGTGTTGGTGCCGGGAACCAGCAACCGATCAGCGGGCTGGACGCGGATCACCGGCGCCGGGGTGATGCCTGCGTTGAAGGAATTGCCGGCAGCAATGGCCAGAAGATTCGTTGCAGCGACCGGCGGGCTGCTTTGTCCGTTCGCGCTGCTGCCCCAGCCAGCCACTGTGCCGTCGGCTTTCAATGCCATGCTGTGGTTAAACCCGGCGGCGATGGCAACGACATTTGATAAGTCAGCGGGCACGTTGGTCTGGCCGCTTCCGTTGTAGCCCCACGCTGCTACGGCGCCGTCACGGAGCAACGCCAGGCAGTGACTGAAACCGGCCGAGATCGCGATCGCGTTCGTCACATTAGCGGGAACATTCGTCTGGCCATTTCCATTGAATCCCCATGCCACCACCCTCCCATCGCCTAGCAGCGCTGCGCTAAAGTAACCCCCGGCGGAAAGGTCGATTGGGGTGCCTATTCCGGGCGGCACTGTGGCTTGCCCGTAACTGTTGTTTCCCCATGCCACAACCGTCCCGTTGCTTCTCAAGGCCAGGCTGTGAAAACCACCCGCCGTAATGACTGCCACATTGCTCAATCCCGCAGGAACCGCGGATTGGCCCGCGGAATTGTCCCCCCACGCCCGAACGGTTCCGTCAGCCCTGAGACCCAAGCCGTGCTGGCCGCCTGCCGTTACTGCAATCGCGTTCGTCAGGTCTGCGGGCAAATTCAACTGTTGATACGTGTTGTTTCCCCACCCGGCCACGGCACCGTCACCTTTCAAGGCCAGCACAAATTGTAATCCGGCGCGAATGGATACGACACCATGGAGGTTCGTCGGGGCCGCGGTTTGTCCAGCATCGTTCAAGCCCCAGCCTGCTGCAACAGTCGGGACCGGATTGGACAGCACGGTCAGGTGCGCGACTACCCCGGTGGCTGACCCATAATTATTCGTGACGGTCAAACCGTAGGAGCCGCTCTGCGAATTCTGCACGCCGTCGAGCACCAACGAGGCGTTGGTCGCGGCGGTCAAAGCGTTGCTGTTGAAGTACCATTGGTAACTCAACGGGGGCGTGCCGGTGGCGTTGGCATTAAGGACCACAGTCGCGCCTGGCAGCACGACGCGCTCGCCAGGCGGGCCGGAAATGCTGGGGGCGATCTGAGCCGAAAGACTCCACGGGAGTAACCAAAGCAGCGCCGATTGAATCTTTGGGTTTTGCAGCAGCCCCATACTCATCTCCATGGCTTCACTGGCTACGAGAATCGTAATCGACGCCGCTAAACGCAAGCGAACAATTGATTTCGGAGCGCCCTGCTCAACCGCCCGGGGCGCCCAATTCTCAAACTCTTCTCCTTATTGTTCACCCCGTTTTCTTGACAGGCAACAAAATCCTTCTTCAGCACGAACAGGATCTCCAAATTCGGCGCCACGACTTCTCTGTTCATCCTCAGCCACTCCGCCCAGCCCAATCGAACCAAAGCGGAAGTGGCGATAAATACTTTTAGCCGTTGCTCCCGGGCAAGCTGGCCCTGAAATTGGGCGTTCGGCACAGCTAACATGGCAGACGCTGCGACCAGGGGGCCAACAGTGATGGTTGTGCCTGCCCGTTTGAGGAACTTGGTGAAAAAATTCTCATCCTCGTTCCCGAGTTCGAAAATGTCGCTGAGAGATCCTTTAAAGGCCTCGAAGATCTTGCTGATCTCGGCTGATGCCAAATCCGCTTTTAGCTCACTTTGCAAGCTCTCCAACAGTTCGTAACGACGCTGGATATCTTGAAGCACGGTAAAAGTGACGCGTAACGTGGCGAGCACCTCCTCGGGGATTTGGATTACGTCAGAGTAATTGAGCCGAGCGGCGTAGATCCCGGCGCGGCAGCGTGGGAATCGTTTCGCCAGCGAATCGATAAGCTGATTATACGCGGACACATAGCTCCAACCGATTTCCAACGAATATTTTTGGAAATTCGCCACGACTCGTTTGGGGGAACAGGCCATCAGTTTATCGAGCGAATCCTGCAACAGTTTGTTCTTGGATCGGTCCACGTCCTTCCCGTATCCGTCCAAATGCGCGAAGAACTCCTCAAGAGCCTTATCCACTTCTTTGTGAGCACCACTTAAGCGCTCGATGGACTTAACCTGGATATCGGAGAATGCCTCCTTGGCGATGCTGGCGGCAGCCTCTTTTTCCTTTTCCCAACGAAAATCGTCCGTCAGTGGAAATGTCTGCACGGGCAGCGGGCATGATGCGGCACGTTCCAGATTCTTGCCGAGATTGGTTACTTGATCCGCGCTTCGTTGGAACGCGATGATGATGTCCTGGGATTGGGTGTGCCGGTCGATGCCTCCGGCCAAGGCGGCGAGCTTGTCCGTGTTGTCCTTCAGGGCCTGAGTCAGGTCGCTGGCCGCTCCTTTTCGAATTCATGTCAGGGAAAACATAAGAGAGAATATTGTTCGTTCATTTTTGTGGGTCCGGGTGCATGACGGCGCAACATGGTGCGTCTCGACTTAAGCCTCTGCACAGCAGCTTTGTTCACTTTTGCATCGCAAGGTGATTCGCCAGGCGCATTCCCCCCTCGTCAGATGAAGAACACAGCCTGTAAGTTACGCCCCATTGTGCCGTGGTGTCAATAAATCATTACGCCTCAATAGGGCGTGCCACTCGATTCAAAACAAGCCGCCCAACTCAAAGGTTTTGGCGCCAACGTGCGTCGGGAGCGCGTGCGTCAGTCAATCACGCAAGAACGCCTTGCGGAAATCGTGACACTTCATCCGAGAACCGTTCAAAAAATCGAGAGCGGACGGACGAACATATTGATCACCACGGCAATCCGGCTTCAGCGGGCGCTTCGGTGCCAGTGGGAGGACTTGCTGGGCAAGCCGTGACGCCATTATTCACGACGGTGCGCCTGTAAGCGAGTCGAAGATCATACAAGCAATCGCGACGCAACGCGATTCTGATGAAAAGCAACGGTGGAAGAGTTTCCATTGCGTAGTGAAAACAACTTGGACACAAGCAAGACTGCAGCGGCTGTTCGAGCGATACGACCGGCGGTATTGGCGGGGCAAATTGAGTCGAGTTTATGCAGTTGAGATTGCCGATTTATCAAAGAATCGTCATTTGGGAATCTGCTATCGGAAGACCAGGAAAATCGTCCTCGACATAACCGCACATTCCAAGGATCGCGAAATAAGAGCGACCCTTCTGCATGAGATGGCGCACGCGGCTGACAAGTCAAAGTCACGCCATGACCACGGAGACGGGTTTTTGGCGCAAATAGAATATCTGCTCCGTAAACGTGCGCCCATCACATTGCAAATGCCTGAATTGGGGGCCGGTCATAATTCCCTCTGGCAGCCGTGCCGAAGAAGTTCCCGCTTTGTCGTCGGGCCGCTGCTCGACTGTAAGCCCATCGGTCCAGACTAGTGGAGTCGGAGGCACGCAAGCTAAAGGCTGGCCCCACTGACGATATCAAGAACATGATCCTCGAACGATTTGCAGACGCTGCTTTGGAACTTACCTGGAAGCGGGCCAAATGGCACATCGGGTTAGAGTATGGCCTCATCGATTGCGAAGGCCGCCCCATGTCTGTCTGGGCCAACCGGCTGATTGTAGAGGCCAAACGTGCCTATTCGAATGCACGACGGCTGCACTTACAAGCGGAGAAAATGCAGCAGATGTGGGTGTCCCACGGTCGGGGTAATAAATTTAGGGCTGAAGAATTTCCTTTGCAGCAACCTACCAAAAAATGTTCGTCTGCTGAATTAGCAAAAGGACCGGTGGCAAAATTTTGAAGCCATCGTATCTCCGCCGATTCATTAGGCGAAGTTGGAGAAACCGGTTATGAGCGAAAAGAAAAGACCAAGGACAAAATACCCTAAAGAGATCCAGGTAGTCAGGGGTTTGGAGCGGTTGGTGCGGCGGGCGACTTCGCGGTCGGGCATAGTGCCGATCATTGCCAACTCATTGGTTGTCCACGGACGGAAGGGCGGGTGGTGTTGTGTTGCCGGGCTGGGACGAGACGGAGCATTTCGTATGGCCGCCAGACAACCGGATTTTTCGTTTTCAAGAGGTTGGCCCTCAACACTCCATTGTCAACTTCGTCAGAAGCTCCCGAACGAACCCGATACAGAAAAGCCAATGTACTAGCGGATTTGGGCCACTTTCAAATTCGCACGGTTTTTGTGGTGCAGGCAGTGGTGCTCCACAAATTCCTCAACTGGGCCGACGCGGTGCTTACTTATTAGAACCGTGCAGCCTCTGTTGACGGTTCTTGGGCATGATTTGTCGCACAGAATTTGCGGAAAGCTCCTCGGATCAGTTTGAGACGCTGGACGGCTGAACCATTGGTTTCGTGTACCCAACCGGGTCGTTTACAAAAAGGTTCCACCAGAAAACAATCATGGAAAGCCGCCCGTGACGGTTGCCAAAACGGGTGCTCGCACCTTGAACTGAATCACGCCCACGGGTTAAGATCGTGGTGTGAGCTTAGCAGAAAGGTTGTTTGCCCGGCACTTCGACGATCCTGTCGATGCCCTGCGGGCTTCGAGCGGAACCTTGGTTCCGTGGGGCTGCCTGTTGATGTCCTGGCGCGGCAACCCGACGCTCGCCCACGGCGGCCTATCGTTGCTCGAAGCCGCCGTGCCATTCATTGAGATTTCCAAGCCATAGAGCGCAACGAATGACACCGGAAGAACCAACGCGAGTTTTCATCAGCTATAGCCACGATTCACAGGCTCATGCGGATGACGTGCTCGCCTTGGCGAATCGTCTCCGCGCCGATGGTGTTGACTGCTCTGTTGATCAATACGAGGAAAGCCCGCCCGAAGGCCAAGTCGCGCTTTCGCAGATGGCTTTCGACGCGAAGCGGCGCGGCGCGGTAGTGGTGGTGTCCAACAGCGACACGCCAGTAACACGCGAACTATACCGGGACGCCGAGACGGTCGTGCCCTTGTCGGTCCAACGGAACATAAGCTGTCAGTCAAACAATCGGACCAGAGCCAGTGAATTATTGATGCGCTTATGAATATCGCCAACCGCACACCGACCCTGCGCAACTGCATCCCGGTGCCGGAAACGGGCGACTATGAGACGATGAAATACGACGATGAGCGCGGTGGCCACGGGGCCAATCGGCAAGGTGCGTCAGGCTACTGGAGTTTTTCAGCCATCTTCAAAGCGTGGTCCTTGGAAACATGTTTTCCATAAACCCGGAAGATTAGCGTGGTATCGGCGTGAGCTTGCCACTGAGCGACAACACGAGGGTCGACGCCGGTTTCGAGACAATGGATGATGAAGCAGCGACGCAGTGCCCTCGGACTGTACGTCGGCAGACCGAGGTCTTTGCAGGCCGACTCCAGCGCCTTCCTTGGGTTTCTCCACGCCATAATAGGCTTGCCTACCTGCAACCGGCCTTCTGTTTTCAGCCCTTCGATAAAGGTTTTGGCATGTCCGAAAATCGGAACCTCGAATGCTTTGCCGGTCTTCTTGCGGCGGAAGTGGATGGCACCTGCGCCAACATCAAGGTGTTCGCCACACAGGTATTTAATCTCAGCCTGACCGACGCCGAAGTGGCGCATGAACCCGATGATTATCCCCGTCTCCGGGACCGACCCGACAACTGTGTCAACAATCTGCTGGCTCTGCTCCCATGATGGTTGTTCGCGGTCTGGGTCGCCTGACTTTGACCGCTTCAGCTTCTCAAGCGGGGATTTGTCGATAACCTCATCTTCTACCGCGATTTTGAAAAGCGCTCCAAGACCCTTGAACACGATGTCGTTGACCGAAGCGGGCTTGTGATTTTCGGCGAGCTTGCTCTTCAACGCCCGCAGGTCCGCTAAGCGGATTCCACTCACGTCGCGTGCGAAGTCGATGTGTCGCGCCGCGACCTTGAAGTGATAATCCATAGTACCGCGGGTAGACTTGGCGAGGCCGTGTGACTCGGCCCGGAATCTGGCGACCAAATCATTGAGGGACGTGCCCGCCCGGCGCAGTTCCGGGAGAGAATCTTGGTTAGGCGGTGACAATAACGCGACCGGTTCGGGTTTGGCCGGACCGGCTGTAATCTGCGGGGTAGGCAGAGTGGGCACGACTCCGTCAGGCAACACAATGGTTTCGTGATTGCCGTTTTGACTCGCCGCGTAATCGTAAACTGCTGTGAGTGCCATAGCTCGCTTCCTGTCTGGAGTCTTCAGGTTTCTCCAGACGTTTTTGCCGTCGACTTTGCGGCACCAGTAGATGGTGCCATTCGGCCCGTAGCGGTATAAACCGCGAGCTACGCGGGCAAGTAACCGGCCTCGCCGCGCCCGTTTTGGACGCCCAAGGTCAGGACAAAAGTCAGTAATTTCAACGATACTTTCAAGAGCGCTCGGTGGCTCAGGGGGATTCTCACTTCCCGCCCCTTCCGTGTGAAGGAAGTGCTCTTCCACTGAGCTAAGCGCGCGCGACAAAATCGTCCCAGCGGCTCAAGCCGCAGCCCGCCCGTGCTTGCGCCGAATAAGGGGTTTGCTATCGCCGGTCACGACGCTCTGGGTAATGGTGATGTGCAGGATGTCCTCGCTGCTGGGCACGTCGAACATCACGTCGAGCATGAGCTTTTCGAGCAAGCTGCGCAGGGCGCGGGCGCCGGTGCCTTTTTTGATGGCCAGCGCCGCCAATTCGTGGAGGGCATCCTGGGAGAACTCCAGTTCCACGCCTTCCATGGCCAGGAGCTTGGCGTACTGCTTGGTGAGAGCGTTCCTGGTTGTGGTCAGGATCGAAACCAACTGCGCTTGAGTCAGCTCTGCGAGCACGGTTACCATCGGCAACCGGCCAATGAATTCGGGGATGAAGCCGAAGCTGAGCAAATCCTCCGGTTCAACGAATTCCAGGATTTCGTGGCGGTCAATGGCGGCGGTCTTGCGGCCTTCGTCCACGGCCCGAAAACCCATCACGTGCTTGCCCAGGCGGCGTTGGATGAGGCGTTCCAGCCCGACGAAGGCGCCGCCGCAGATGAACAAAATATCCGAGGTGTCCACCCGGATATATTCCTGTTGCGGGTGCTTGCGGCCACCTTGTGGAGGGACATTGCAGACGGTGCCTTCAAGAATCTTCAATAGCGCCTGCTGGACGCCCTCGCCGGAGACGTCGCGCGTGATGGAAACGTTTTCGGTTTTGCGCGCGATCTTGTCGATTTCGTCAATATAGACAATCCCTCGCTGAGCGCCCTTGACATCGTAATCGGCATTCTGAAGCAGGCGCAAAATGATGTTCTCGACGTCTTCGCCCACGTAGCCGGCCTCGGTGAGCGTGGTGGCGTCTGCGATGGCGAACGGCACGTCCAAAATCTGCGCCAGAGTACGGGCGAGCAGGGTCTTACCCGAACCGGTCGGCCCAATCATCAGGATGTTGCTCTTCTCGATCTCGACACCGGAGTGCGGGTCGGACGCCGCGGCATCCTCAGCATCGGGGGGCGACACCGGCTCTTGGAGGATGCGCTTGTAATGGTTGTGCACGGCGACGGCCAGGGTTTTCTTGGCGTGTTCCTGGCCCACGCATTGGAGGTCAAGCTGGCGCTTGA
>WNGJ01020566.1_pt1 | contig 14884 bp, 6 predicted proteins | sample 5400611 | NCBI WGS metagenome assembly WNGJ01 (sample SAMN13153375, study PRJNA577476) | soil metagenome | isolation source: 40 cm soil or saprolite under Garry oak tree replicate 1 | place: USA:California | collected 2016-06-15
TTCGCCCACGCCGTGAAGATAGTAACGAAAAAAAGGCGCTTCGATATTTTCGCGAAATTCGCGCGCGGTTTCGTGTCCCGCGAAGGGAATGATGCCGATGGAGTCGCCCTTTGGGCTTTGCCATTCGCCGTGATACCACGGGCCGGCAACAATGAAATTTGTCCGGTCGGGATCATATTCGGCGGCGTGACGAAAAATTTGCCACGGTCCCCAGGGATCTTCCTGATCCCAGAAGCCGGCGACATTCAGATTGGGAACGGTGGAGGCATGGAGCTGATTCACCCAGGCTTCTTTTTTCCAGAAATCGTCGTAGTCGGGATGGGCGACGGAATCGTTCCAGTAAGGAATCGAGCCGTGCAGATATTTCGCGTTGATGTTAGAGAGCGGGCCCAGGGCGAGATACCACTCGTAGGTATCGTAAATTTCAAAATTGAAATTGGTGTTCTTATTTTTGTCCGCTTGTTCAAGCACGGCATATTCGAAGTCGTAGCTCTCGCGCAGCGCGCCGTAGCGGTGGTCGTCATCGTTCATCCACTGATCGACCGGTGAGGCTTGTTCGCTGATCGCTTTCAGCGCGGGATGCGGATGCAGAAGGGTAAGAGCTGTCGTGAGGCCGTCATAGGAGACGCCATACATTCCGACCTTACCATTATTATTCGGCACATTTTTCAGAAGCCATTCAATGGAGTCATAAGCGTCGGTGGTTTCGTTCGTCGCTTTGGGATCATTCAGGTCCACCCAGGATGAGAGTTTGAAGAAACCTTCGGACTTGAACCGTCCGCGAAGATTTTGGATGACGAAGATGTAGCCGTCCTGCGCGAGCTCCTTGAATGAAGCGGGCATTTGACCATGGCGGTCTGCAAATGCACCCCGTCGCGCACCGGGATCATCACTTCTTGTAGCGTGAAGATGGGAGCGGCCGGAGTTGCCGGCGGAGTTTGTTGAGCGGGCGCAGTTGCTGCGAAGAAAACAAGGAGAAGGAAAGCGGCTGTGCGCATGGATGTTCTCCGGAGAAATTCCCTCGAGTGTACGAACCAAATTCGGACTGACCGGGCGAGAGTATAGCAAGTCTGTTGACTCCGCGAGAGGCAGCGAAGGCTCGCGAATCGCCGCACAGTATCTAAAAGATCCTTTCCTGGCGGCGCAGGTTGCCGAAGGTTCCGATATTGGCGATGGTGAACGCAATACGAAACTGGTTTTCGGTGCGTACCTGGCCCAGTGCGATGCGGCGGTATTCGAAGGAGAGGCCGCAGCAGTTTCCGTTGTAGGTAATCTGCGCGAGTTGGCTCTGCAGCGCGCTGTTCTGAATGTCGTAGCTCACGCCACCGGTAAAATTGAAGCCTTTGCGATTGAAGCTTCCATAGCCGACTAAGGCGCGAACCTGATTCGAAAGCGGCTGAAGCACCGGATCGTCCTGGATGTGGAAATGCGCTACGGTCGCAAAGAATTCGCTGTACGGTTTCACCTTCACCAGCGTTCCTTCGGCCACAATTTTGTTCAATTGCGGATCGTACTCGATGATCTGTTCGGCATCGTATTTACCGCCCGGCGTAATCTTTAAATCGCTGACAATGGGAGAGGAGTTCCGCGGTCCGGTGGCAAACGCAAACGGCGTAATGGAGTTGAGCGGTTCGAGGACGTTCCGCTGGCCATCCACAATCGCCCCACCGAAAGTGGGATCGAAATAATGCTTCTGTACGACATTCCACGACAAAAACTCGGTCGGCTGACTGTCACCGCTTTTCACATAGAAGCGTTGCGTGAAGCCGTACTCGACTTCGTTCGTGTTTGAAATTGTGACATCGGAATCGAAACGGATGAATCGCTCGAAATTATTGATGCCAGAGACATAGCGGTAAGTGATTTCCGGCTCGATGGTGTGCTTGTATTTTCGTTTGGACTTCGAGACGTTGAAATATCTTTCGAGCGTTGGCGGCCGCAACTCCAGCGTAAATTCGCCGTCATTGCGTGTGACGGATTGGGAGCTCAGATTCCCCGCGGTGTCGAGTGAGGCGCCATAGTGTGCCGTGCGCACCGCACCAGATGCCGTGACGCCAAGCCACGGTCCAAAATGCAGCGGCACAGTTACTTTTGGCGCGAATTCCGTCCGTTGCACCAATGCAGGCGTATTCAGATTCGCATCCTCGCGATGCACTGCTCCAATGAACGAATCGAAACTGAAATACACGGGCAGGTTGCGCCAAGGCGCTTGTTCGACCGAACTGAAATTGGCTTCAGGTAGATTGCGGAGCGACACGCTCGTTTCAGGATTGATGGTCAGGAAGCTTTTGTCGTTGAGCGCCGCAAAATTCAGGCTGAAGCCGCGAAAATTGTTGCTCAGAAAAACAGCGCTGCGCACTTCGGAGTTGATGGCATCGCCGTAGGCATCCGCGAACGCCAAACGAAATGTAAGCGAAGAAAGCTGGTTGAAGTCCGCGACGAATCGCCAGCCTTGCGGCAACAGGGATTGCACTTCGAGCCGTTGCTGGTGGCCGCCTTGGGATTGCAGCACACCGTTCGCGTTTGGCAGCCCGCGGTCAACCACGCCGAAATAGGTGTAGAGAAAAGAAGTGCCTTCCGTCGGACGCAAGCGAATCTCGACTCGCTGCGAAGAACCCCGCTTGCTCAAATATTGTCCGCCGAGCGTCGTATCCGCCCACGTCACAGGCGCCCAATAAAACGCATCACCCAATACGTAGCCTTTCGTGGAACTGTTTCCAATTTCCGGCAACAAAAAGCCCGTTTGCCGGATTCGTTGCCCGGCGGGCGCGGTCGCGTAGGGCAGCCAGATCAGGGGCACCTTGTACAGCCTGAAATTCGCGTTGACCAGCGCCACCGTCTTGTTCAGTCGAATGCGCGCGCGCGGCGCAAACATTTGCCATGTAGGGCGTTCCTGATCGCAAACCGTGATCCATGCCTGATGCACGACAAGAACGTCGTCGGCGTAACGTTCCACCTCGCGCGCTTCGAAATAAAGTGGATTTTCCGAAACCAGAACCATGGGGTTCGGCCGGCGCACAATTTTTACGCTTCCGCGCACGTTCTTGAATGTCCCTGTTCCGGTCGAAAAGTTATAGTGCGCTTCGTCCGCCTCCAGATGCTGGTTTTCGAAGTCGAATTGAACGGACCCTTGCGCCAGCGAAGCATGGGTTTTCTCGTTGTATTCGATGTGATCGGCGCGAAGGCGCATCCCTGCGTACTTCAAGTCCACGTTTTTGTCCGCAGTAAAGACGTCGCTTTTGCGAGTCTGGGGTCCGTCCGAAGAAAGTTCCGCGTACTGCCCCTTGCCCGAAGGCAATCGCACCTGCTGGGCCTCACTTTGCCAGGCCATCAAGGCTAAAACCGCTGTGCAAAGTACGAACAGATTCCGGCGGCATGCGATTCGTGCAGTGAGAAGAGTCAGGTAAGTGCGCGGCATGCGTCTCAATAAAAGCAGTTGGATAGCTTAGCACGCACATCGGGTTGCGTGGTTTAGCTCAAAGATGTGTTGAAACTGAACCCTTGCCCTATGCGTCTTTCCTTCAACGTGATAAGTCGCTCACTCCAGAATTCATTTTGCTGCATCATCGGCGCCACAGCGGTATGATGCGCCGCTCTGTTTAAGCTTGGTGAAAACGTCTCGTTGGAGGAACTATGTCGAAGAAGTGCATCCGAATGGCTCTGGCGCTGTGTGGGATGCTTACGGTTGCGATGGCTTTGCCGGCCGGCCAAAAAGAGAAGCAGAAAGAGAAAGGCAAAGAGAAAGCCGCAGCCACCGTCGCGAAGACGCCTTCCGCCAATGAACCGGCTCCCATGGAAAAATTCAAAGCGCTGGAGTTTCGCGAACTTGGCCCAGCCGTCATGGGAGGCCGCATTGACGATTTCGCCGCCGTGGAAAGCAATCCCAGCATCGTTTTTGTCGGTGTCGCATCCGGTGGCGTTTGGAAAACTGTGAACAATGGCACCACCTGGGAGCCCGTCTTCGACAAAGAAGGCGTCTCGACGATCGGCGATATCGCCATTGCGCCTTCAGATCCTTCTATCGTTTGGGTCGGCAGCGGCGAACCGAACAACCGCCAAAGCTCGTCATGGGGCGATGGTATCTACAAATCCACTGATGGTGGAAAAACCTGGAAGAACATGGGCCTCGCCGAAACACGCCACATCGGCCGCGTGGTGATCCATCCAAAAAATCCGGATGTTGTTTATGTCGCCGCGCTCGGCCACCTCTGGGGACCGAACCCGGATCGCGGCGTTTACAAAACCACGGATGGCGGCAAGACCTGGAGCCAGGTATTGAAGATCAGCAACGATACAGGCGCGAGCGACATTGCGATGGACCCCGAAAGCCCGGACACGCTTTACGCGGCGGCCTACCAGCGACGCCGCACTCCTTTCGGCTTCAATGGGGGCGGTACGGAAGCCGCAATCTATAAGACCACCGACGGCGGGGCCAGCTGGAAGAAACTTGCCAAAGGTCTTCCTTATGAAAATGGCGGTCAAACGGGACGCATCGGACTCGACGTCTATCGTAAGGATCCGAACATCGTTTACGCGGTTGTTCAAAATGAAAAGGGCGGCATCTATCGCAGCGAAGACAAAGGCGAGTCCTGGAAGAAAATGGGCGACACGAATCCGCGACCGTCATACTACAGCCAGGTTCGCGTCGACCCGAATAATGATTTGCGCATCTGGGTGCTCGGCGCTGCAATGTTTTTTTCCGAAGATGGCGGCAAGACGTTCAACACGCGACGCGTTCAAAAAATCCACGGGGATTTTCACGCGCTCTGGATCGATCCTGGCAATTCGAATCACATCATCACCGGCAGTGACGGCGGCATTCACTGGAGCTACGACAACGGCAAGAGCTGGGACTTCCTGAACAGCATTGCGATCGGTCAGTTTTACGAAATCGGACTAGACAACGAAAAGCCGTATCACGTCTGCGGCGGCCTGCAGGATAACGGAAGTTGGTGCGGGCCAAGCGCGACCATTTCGCGTGACGGAATCGCTAACGAAGATTGGACGCTAATTCACGGCGGCGACGGTTTCTACGCCCAAATTGACAATGTCGAGCCCTGGATCGTTTACACCGAATCGCAAGATGGCTATCTTGCGCGGCGCAATCTCCGCACCGCGCAGGAACGCTCCATCAAGCCCGAAGCAAAATTTGGCGAACCGCATTATCGTTTTCAGTGGAATTCGCCGATTTCCGTTTCCGCGCACGACCACAACACCATTTATTACGGCGGAAATTATTTTTTCAAATCCACGGATCGCGGCGACACCTGGACGCGGCTCGGGAACGATCTAACCAGCGGCGCGGACCGCAATAAACTGCAAATTTTTGGAAAGACTCCCGACAAGCAAACTCTTTCCAGGCACGATGGCGTCCAGGAATATCCAACCATCACTACGATCAGCGAATCACCGGTCACCGCTGATGTTCTTTGGGCTGGAACGGACGATGGCAACGTCCAGGTGACTCGCGACGGCGGAAAAACCTGGAACAACGTCGCATCCAAAGTGCCCGGAGTTCCGAAAGGCACTTACGTCAGTCGCGTAGTCGCTTCAAAATACGCTGCTGGCGCGGCATACGCCACGTTTGATGGCCATCGGACCGACGATTACGCAGTCTACATTTTTGCGACATCGGATTATGGCGAAACCTGGAAGCCCGTCCGCAACGGTATCCCCGACACTGCTGGCTCAGTCCATGTCGTACGCGAACATCCGCGCAACACCAACCTGCTTTTTGCGGGAACGGAATTTGGTCTCTGGATTTCCTGGGATCACGGCATGAATTGGGTCGCGTTCAAGAATAATCTTCCGACCGTTCCCGTCGACGACATCGAGTTGCAAGCGCGCGAGAACGATCTTGTTCTGGGCACTCACGGCCGATCGATCTGGATCTTCGATGACCTGACGCCGCTCGAGAAAATGGATCTAACGGTGGCTGCAAGTGACCTTACTTTCTTTCCTCCGCGTACCGCGAGTGTGTGGCATGTGGTCATGCGGCGTTGGAGCGCGGGACAAAAAGCTTTCACGGCGAAAAATCCTCCCGCAGGTACGATAATCAACTACTACTTGAAAGCTGCTTTGCCTTCATCTGAACCGAAAACCGAAACCACAAAGCAAACGGATGCTGAAAAGAAAGAAGAAGCTACTCCCCAAAAAGAAGGCGCCGAGAAGAAAGAAACCGCTGCGGCCGAAAAGGCAAAGGAGCCGTCGCAAACGCCAGAGGCTCGGAAGGAAGAAAAGCCTGCGGAGAAGAAAGAAGGCAAGGTCAAAATCACGGTCACCGATAAAGATGGAAAGGTGATTCGCGAATTGGAAGGGCCCGGAGCCGCAGGAGTCAACCGCACCAATTGGGATCTTCGCTACGACTCGCCCGCCGAGCCGACGCCCGAGCAGCTCGAGGCCATGGCTGCAGGTTACGAATTTGGCCCGCGCGGGCCTTTTGTTGAGCCGGGCGAATATTCCATCAAGATGAAGGCGGGGGACAAGGAGGCCACTCAGAAGGTGACCGTCGAGGAAGATCCGCGGCTTCAGCTGAGCGTCGAAGACCGCGCGGCGCGGCACGCAGTTATCGAGCAACTCTATGTAATGGCAAAATCCACTGGCCAGGATCGCAAGACGATTCTTGGAGTGCAGAGCGCGCTGAAAACGGCGCGCGAGAACTGGAAAAAGGAGTCCGCGAAGCCGAAGGGAACGAAAATTCCGGACGACATCGTGAAGACCGCCGATGAACTTCAGAAGAAAGTGGATCTGATCGCCACGAAATATCAGCGCGAACAGCAAGGGCTCGGCAATGCTGGTCCGCCTTTTGAATGGAAGCCGGACCCACTTCCATCTCAGGTTCAGGACTTGATGGAGGATCTCGACGCCTTTGCGGCAGCACCGGGCGGCCAGCAGAAAGAAAAGTTGGCGGAGCTGACACCGCTGGTTTCCGACGCGTCAGCGCAGGTGAAGAAGATCGTCGACGAGGATCTCGCCGCGTTGAATAAAAAGATGAATGATGCGGGAATTCCTCATATAGTTCCTGCTCCTGCTGCGCCGCGCGGCGCGGGAGGCAATGACGATGATGATGACGATCGGTAGCCCGCCAAGAATTCTCGAAACGATTCGGCCGGCCACACGTCTAATGGCCATCAGGGCGGGTGTGGTTCATTCTTGCGCGGCAGTTACTGCCGTCGAACAGCTTAAATTTCTTTGCCAATGGACAATTTGAAGGAGAAAAGCATGAGCGGGATGCAGCCCAACCGGCCGTCGTTCGTGGTGTATCTGTTGGCATTGGCCCTGAGTTTCACCGGCCTGGCCGAAGTTTCACGTGCGCGGACGCAGGACATCCCGCAGAACGGCGCACAGGATCTTGAGCAGGAGAAAGAAAAGAAAGAAGAAAAAAAGGACGACAAGAAAGACGAGAAAAAAGGGCTGCCCTTGAAGTCCGATCGCAAAGTGAGCTTCACCACCGACGAGGGTACGTGGCTCTCGCTCGATGTCTCGCCTGACGGGAAAACCATCGCGTTTGAATTGCTCGGCGACATCTACACGCTTCCGATCGAAGGCGGCAAGGCAAAACTGATCTGTGGTGGAATGTCGTTTGACAGCCAGCCGAAGTTTTCACCCGATGGACAGTGGATTGCGTTTCTCTCCGATCGCGAAAGCAAGTATCGAAAGATTCCAACGGCGAATTTGCTTCGCCCAGTTGGGACCCCAAAGGAAAGTACCTCTACGTATCCAAAACCCATTTCGGAATCGGCCCTCGCGAAATCTGGATGTACCACATGGATGGCGGGACCGGCATCCAGATCACCAAATCAAAGCCGACGCCAACGACGAAGAGGGAAGACCGCACGAGCGTCATGGGTGTCGTAGCGTCGAGTGATGGCAGGTATCTGTACTACGCAGAGCGACGACGCGACTTTTCCTACAATTCCATGTTTCCGCTGTGGCAGATCAAGCGGAAAGATCGAAAAACTGGCGAGGAAGACATGGTCATCGAACAACCGCGTAGCGCCATGCGGCCCGGATTGACGCCCGATGGAAAGCTTCTGCTTTATGTGACGCGGCACGAAACAGAAAGCGGATTGCGCCTGCGCAATCTGGAAACAGGCGAAGATCACTGGGTGCGCTACCCGGTGACACGTGATGATCAGGAAGCCATTTTTTCGCGCGACCTCTTTCCGGGGTACGCGTTCCTTCCCGGCGGCAAGGAAATTGTTTACAACCAGGACGGAAAAATTCGCCGCTTGAATCTGGAATCGGGCGCGGAGACTGTTATTCCGTTTTCCGCTGAAGTTTCGCAAGACCTCGGTCCAAAACTCGATTTCCCGCAAAAAGTGGAGCAGGGCCCTGTAAAAGTTCGCCTGATTCACGATCCTGCTGAATCGCCTGACAACAAGAAACTTGTCTTTTCTGCGATGACCCACCTGTACACGCTTGATTTGCCGGGCGGAAAACCGCAACGCCTGACGACCGGAACGACGACAGAATTTCAACCGGCGTGGTCGCCCGACGGAAAATGGATAGCCTTCGTTTCATGGTCCAGCGAAGGTGGACAACTTTGGAAAATTTCAGCCGCTGGCGGAACAGCGGTGCAACTTTCGAAGTCGCTGGCGGTTTATAGCAATCCGGCTTTTTCGCCCGATGGAACAAAAATTGTTTTTCTCCGTGGCAATGCTTATGACCGCGAGAACAGCGCATTCGATGGCGGCCAAACGGGGAATGCCGATCTCGTCTGGATATCCGCGGATGGCGGCGAAACAAATCTGATTCTTCCGGCGCGCGGTGCGGGCGGCCCGCACTTCACGAACGAAAAAGATCGCATTTATGTTTATACGCCGGGCGGACTTGTTTCCTTGCGCTACGACGGGACCGACCGCCGCACACATCTGCAGGTGAAGGGACAGGGACTTTATTTCTTCGAAGAGCCGATTCCCGCCGACGATCTGGTGCCAAGTCCTGACGGCCAGTGGGTTCTCGCACACGTCCAGAATCAGCTTTATCTCTTGGCCATGCCGGCGGTTGGTGGTGAAGCTCCGACGGTCAGCGTCAGTGGACCTTCCGTCCCTCTCAAAAAGATTACCGATATTGGCGCGGATTATTTTGGCTGGGCCGACGATGGAAAAACAATCGCCTGGGCCATTGGCGCAAGCTATTTCCGCCAGCCATTGAGTTCGGTTTCCTTTGAGCCTCCGAAGGACGAGAAGAAGGAAGGCGAAAAGAAAGACGGCGACGCCAAAGACTCCGATAAAGATAAAAAGGATTCCGCCGACGCCAAGAAAGACGAAAAGAAAGAAGAGAAAAAACCGCAGAAATTCAAGGAACAGGAAAAAGACGTTCAGGAAATTGCGATTGACCTGGAATTGCCGCGCAAAACCCCCAAGGGAACTGTCGTGTTGCGTGGAGCGACCGTCGTCACCATGAAGGGCGATGAAGTGTTGAAAGACGCCGATGTTGTCGTCGAAAACAACCGCATCACGCGAGTCGGTGCGAAAGGAAGCGCTCCAAGCGGGGCGAAAGTATTCGACGTTCGCGGAAAAACAATCACACCGGGATTTATCGACACGCACGCGCACTGGTTTGAAATTCGACGCGGTATCCTCGATACGCAGAACTGGGCGTTCCTCGCGAACCTCGCCTACGGCGTCACCGCGGGTCTGGATGTGCAAACCGGCACGAACGATATGTTCGCCTACCAGGATCTTGTGGACACCGGCGACATCATCGGCCAGCGCGCTTTCTCGACGGGTCCGGGAGTTTTCTCCGACAATAATTTTCAGTCCGCGGAAGAAGTCAAAGGCGTGCTGACGAAATATCGCAAATACTACGGTACCCACAACATCAAAAGCTACCTTGTCGGTAACCGCAAACAACGGCAATACATGGTGCAGGCGGCGAAGGAACTTGAGATGATGCCCACCACCGAAGGCGCGCTGGATCTGAAGCTGGATCTGACGCATGTCTTCGACGGCTTCCATGGCAACGAGCACACGCTGCCGATCGCGCCGCTCTACAAAGATGTCCTCCAGATGTTCGTGCAATCGGGAATTGCGGAAACTCCGACGCTCATCGTGAATTACGGCGGGCCGTTCGGCGAAGATTACTGGTACGAATTTAGTGAGGTTCACGATAATGCCAAGCTCAATCGCTTCACTCCGCACCGAGTAATCGACGAAAAAACCAAGCGCCGCCCCAGTTGGTTCCGCAAAGACGAATATGAATTTCCCAAACTTGCGGCGCAGGTCGCGAAACTCGAACGGGCTGGCGGTTTGGTTGGAGTGGGCAGCCACGGCCAGCTTCAAGGCCTCGGCTATCACTGGGAATTGTGGATGCTTGCCAGCGGCGGCATGTCACCGCTCGAAGTCCTCAAGTGCGCGACGGTCAACGGATCGAAAATCATTGGCCGGCCGGAAGAGCTTGGTACGATCGAACCAGGAAAGCTCGCCGACTTGGTGATCTTCGACAAAAATCCGCTAGAAGACATTCACAATACCAACACGATTCACTGGGTCATGAAAAACGGCGAAGTCTTCGAAGGGGATACGCTCAACCAGGTATGGCCGGAACAAAAGAAGCTCGAGCCGCTTTGGTTCTGGAACAACTACGACGCGCCGAAAGCGGGAGAGCCGCTGCAGTACGGCAAAACCGCGCAACCATAAGGCTTGAAGCGCGAAACTCAAAATACGAAAATCGAAATAGGAAACAACTGTACGTTGTCAGTTCTGAATCGAAGGCTTATCAGTGACCACTTCTGGCTGACAAAAGTGGAGAGTTATTCTTCGTTTTTTTGTCTGGCGTTGGCTTTCGCCTGTGATTCCTGGTACCAGGCGAACGTGCGCCGCAGACCTTCCGCGAAGTTTACGGTTGGTTCGTAGTTCAGAAGCTCGCGGCTGAGGGTCAGATCGGCTTGCGAATCGCGAATGTCTCCTTCGCGCGCCGGATCATATTTTGCTTCCAGACTATTTCCGCTGATCTCGCGTAAAAGTTGCAGCGTTTGGTTCAGCGAAATCCGGTCTCCGGTTCCGACGTTGATCGCTCTCCCGCTGGCACCGGGAGCTTCGCAGGCCGACAAATTTGCCTGCACCACATTTTCGATATAGGTGAAATCACGTGTTTGTTCACCGTCACCAAAAACGACTGGCTCGGTTTGTTCGAGGAATGCGGTACAGAATTTCGAGAGCACACCGGAGTATGGCGAAGCCGGATCCTGCCGGGGCCCAAACACATTGAAGTACCGCAGGCTGACGTTTTGCAGCCCGTACACGCGGCCAAACATCTGGGCATAGAGTTCACCGACGTATTTTGTTACCCCGTAGGGAGAAATAGGCTGCGGCTGCATGGTTTCAACTTTGGGAAGGACAGGCGTTTCGCCGTACGCGGAGGAAGAAGCGGCAAGGACCACGCGTTTTACTTTTGCGTCGCGCGCGGCCAGGAGAACGTTGAGCGTGCCCTCAATGTTTACACGATTTGTTTCGAGCGGGTCTTTTATCGAGCGCGGAACGGAAGTACGCGCGGCGAGATGCAGGACATAATCGGCCTCGTGCATCGCGCGGCGAACGGCCTCCAGATCGTTGATGCTTCCTTTGATAAAGGAAATTTTGTTACGGACTTCGGCGAGATTATCTTCCTTGCCGGCTGAGAGATCGTCGAGAACCACGACGCTTGCTCCGCGACGGACAAGCTCATCGACAGTGTTGGAACCGATAAAACCCGCGCCACCGGTGACGACGTATCGCATTCGAGCAATCCTCCGCGCGTTTTCTAGATCCGCCGTCCAGGCCGGATGAACTGGGTGGAAATGCGAGTTGCTTTTCCAAGACGCGCCAAAATCCTTCTGGTAACCTGAAACAGCGCAGCCGGTTAAGAAGTGTTCCGCGACAGTTTAGTTTACGACGAATGCGGGCGCGCAAGATTTTCAATAAAAGCCAAGCCGCAGGAATGTTATGAGCCGCCGAATGGTTGCCGTGCTTGCCGTGATTCTCGCCGTCCTCTGCGGAGCCTCCGCCTTTGTGTGGCTGCATGCGGGCGGCCAGAGCAAAACAGTGGTTCATTTTACTCCTGATCCGCCGGCGGCAAATGACGCGTCTTCCACTTCCCGAGCGGCACCCGCTGGAAAAAGCTCACCTACGCCACGAATGGATTCGAAGTCGTCGGCCAACGCTGCGCCGCAACCGGGATTTATGCCCGTCACTGGCGAGGTGCTGGAGTTTACCGCCAGCGTGGCAAAGGTGAGCAACGTGGCGAGTCTCCGCCTGCTGGTGAACGGCCGAAAGCAGATTGCGGGCAAGGACGCGTGGCACTTGCAGGCGTTTGCTCACACGCAGAATCCACTGCGCATGGTGTTTGAGCTGGACGACCAATTCGATTCCTACAGCGTGCCGGGAGATTTTGCGAGCGTGCAGTATGAAATGCACTTGAGCGAACGCGGGCAGAAAGTGCAATCGGTCGAGCGATTGACGGCCACCGGACGCGAACCAGCCCCGGCTGGAGTGTCCGCCGCTCGCGTGCTGCCTGGCACACGCGATCCGCTGGGAATGATGCAATACCTGCGGTCGGTCGATTGGGCAACAACTCCTTTGGTGCATGGACCGGTGTACGACGGGCGAAAACTCTATGAAATACGCGCACGGAAAACCGGCTCGGCGGAAGTGCAGGTACCGGCGGGAAATTTTTCGACTTCGACAATCGAAGTGAAAGTTTTCGACAATAGTGAAAGTTTTCGACAATGGCGTGGAGATGAATGACGCGCACTTTACGCTTTACGTGGCTAAGGATGAAGCGCGGACTCCGGTGCTGCTCGAGGCAGTGCTACCGTTTGCGGCGGCACGCGTAGAGCTGAGGAAGAGGCAGTGAGCGAAGTAGTGCACAGTTGAAAGTTGGACGCCAGGAACCCGTTAACCTCTGGGGTTCATGGCGTCCATCAGGGCGCGGCTCAACACTTTCTAAGCGGGCCTACTTTGGAAATGGCAGATAACGCCACAGGTCGTTGAGGAGGCCGTTGCCATTTCCGCTGGAGGCGTCGAAGCCTTCGCCGCCAAACATCCAGAACTGGCCGTCGTTATCGATCCAGTAGCCGGCGCCCCAACGCGAACCGGGATCGCTCGTTACGTGAGGCCAAACAACCGGGTTGGATTGCAGGCCGTAGATTCCATTCTGACTGACAGAGTTGGAACCCTTAATCCAAGTCCACTGGCCGTTCTTAAAGACCCAAAGGTCGGCAAGGGAGCCGTTGCCGGTCGCGTCGAAACCTTGTCCCCCAAAAAGCCACAGACGCGTGTTACCAAGAACGTCCTGGTCGGTCCACGAAGCCATGCTCCAGCGCGCTCCGGGGGTGTTTCCGGTGGCCGCAGTGCCCTGAGTTCCATACGTGCCGGTTTGATTTACGACATTCGCCCCGCTGGCCCATTTCCATTGGCCTCCACTAAATTCCCACAGATCGTTGAAGGCATTGGGTTGGCCGGTAGGCGAGAGGTTGTAGCCGCCAAAGACCCAGAAATTGCCTGAAGCGTCCACCCATGAGGTCGAGGCCTGCCGTCCGCCAGGTACATTGGCTGCGGCTGCGGTGCCGAGCGTGCCATAGACACCATTTTGATTCGTTGTGTTGCCCCCGCTCACCCAGGTCCACTGGCCGCCGCTGAACTTCCAGAGGTCGTTCAGCAATCCTGGCGTGGCGCTGGTTGAGTCATAGCCATATCCACCAAACAGCCAGACGTCGCCGGAACCATCGACTCGACCGGTTGCTCCCCAGCGTCCACCCGGCAAGTTGCCGGCCGCAGGAGTCCCTTTAGTTCCATAAACGCCATTCTGGTTGAAACCACCGGTCACCTGGGTCCAGATTTTTGTGCCGGTGTTGAACTTCCAGAGGTCGTTGAGGAACGCGTTGCCGCCATCCTGACCGCCAAACATCCAGAGAAGACCGGCTGCATCCGTCCAAGTCACCGCTCCCCAACGTGGCACGGGTAAGCTTGTTTTGGAAATCTGCTGCCACTCGTCTCCAAAGCCGCCGCTGTAGTGCGCCGTGCCGGTGCCGGTGTACTCCCACATTTCGCCGAAGAAGCCTGGTTGATTCGGGATCGACGCATCAGAACTGTATCCGTAGCCGCTGAACAGCCAGAGATTGCCGTTGAGGTCGGTCCAAGTGGCCGGATAGCGAGTGCCGCCCGGAGTGTCCCTGTCAACGGCTGGAGGTGTCGGAGGAGTCGCTGAAGCAGAACCGAATTGATTGGAGGTCGTCGAACCATCCATCCATGTCCAATCGTTATGACCGCAATCGACCGTTACGGAGGTGATATCGGTAAGGGCGGTTCCCTGGAATCCCCAGACGATGCAGCCCTGAGGCTGCGTGCCAGCGCTGACGAAGATGCTGACGTCATAGGTACTGCCGTGCGCGATTTGAGTGACAAAGGTGAAAGCACCGTTACCGGAAATGGGCAGGTTGTCGCCGGCGTTGTCCTGCAAAACCATTTGCGAAGTCTGACCGGTGGGGATATCGAGACCAACGACTTGTCCGCCGATGGAGTGGAAAACAGCGGGGCAAATGATTTGAATATTGGTGACGTTCGCGGTCGTGGTGCCAGAGCCGCCAGTGACAGTGCAAGTCTGCGCCGGGCCCGAGGGCTGAGTCAGAATGGTCACCGCATATGCGCCGCCGCTGGGAATCAAGCTTGCAAACTTGAATGTGCCATTTGCGGAAATGGTGAGATTATCGCCACCGTTATCCTGCAGCACGAGCCCGGTGCCAGCCAATCCGGAGACGGAACCACCGACTGAAAGCGTTCCGACAGAGCAAGTGACCACGATATTGCCAACATTCGCCGTGACTGTGCCGCTTCCGCTGGCAACAGTGCAAACTTGAGCAGGACTCTTGGGCTGTTGGAGAACCGTAACGCTGTACGGGCTG
>WNGJ01004252.1_pt1 | contig 14883 bp, 13 predicted proteins | sample 5400611 | NCBI WGS metagenome assembly WNGJ01 (sample SAMN13153375, study PRJNA577476) | soil metagenome | isolation source: 40 cm soil or saprolite under Garry oak tree replicate 1 | place: USA:California | collected 2016-06-15
ACCCTTAGCGTTTGAGTACTATGAGTGCTCCGTCGCCATATACCTTGCGGTACTTAGGCGATCCCCAGGTTACGTAAAACCTTCGGTTCGTATGTAGGTACCCTGTACGTCATTTTCCTTCTGCATGAAGGCTGGCTCTGACGAAGGTTTTATCAACGCTCTTAATCATCATTGATAACATCAGACTTTGGGTGACAATACCATTCCCAAAGGGAAAGCGCAATTCCACCATGACTGGGGTTCAAGCAATGCTGCCTTTACCATGTACGACCTGGCTGCCTGTCTTGTGGTCCCTGGTACTGGGACTTCAACAGACTTTGACACAACATGCTACTGTCCTCCCGCACCTTTCGGATAAAGAGTAAGTTGCTGCCTTACTCACTGTGCCTTAGTGAGGTCGTGCCTGGGCACGACGGAAGGTCTTACGCCTCTCTGGGCGCACATTAAGAGTCGCTTGCTCTGCCATTGAGCTAGTTGCCCTTGTTGACGGGACTAAGGATATCATATTAGAGGGTAGTCGTCAAGCGGTGTTTTTGGCGATTTAGCGAACGTATTAACCCTCTTGACAAGTATGATATTATGTTCCTGACCAAAGGATACAAGCGATTCTAAGGCGGCGTAGCTCAGTCGGTAGAGCAAGGGACTCATAAGCCCTGTGTCACAGGTTCGATTCCTGTCGCCGCTACCAACCTTCGATTAGCTTCACAAGTCTGTTCGCATTGATGGGCTTGTGATTTAATTTGGATCGACCCTGCCTCTCTCACTCACACAGCTTTTACTGTCGCTTGGCGGCAACCTTGAGACAGAGTTGTTTGCCCGATCTGGCATCTACATCGTCCTCAATTGTCAACTGTTGACCCCGAGTTAACTGGTAGTCTGGTGGGTCTAGTTCAAACCGATAGGTGTGTAGCAATGTAGCGGTAATCACCATTAATTGGATTTCGGCGATGCCAGCCCCTAGGCAGGTATGCTCGCCTAGACCAAAGGGTGCGTATGCGCCACGTTGACGATGTTCGTTGCGTGGCTCGCGATAACGATCAATATCAAAGGTCTCTGGATCCGGAAACAGTTCTGGCAGGAAGTGTGGAACCGTCATTGCCACGTACACTTCGTCACCTGGCTCCAGGCGATATCCAGCAAAGGTGAGCGGTTTCGCAACAATCGCGCCAAATCCACCTCCTGTATACATACGTAGTGTTTCCATGGCCGCGCCTTGTGTGGCAGACATGGACTTGAGTGCCTCCCAACTGAGGGCTCCTTGCTCAAAGGCCTGATCGACTTCATTCACCACGCGCTTGAGTACATCCGGGTTGGTCAGCAGGGCGTAGAGCATAAAGGTGTTTGTTCTGGCGACTGTCTCCAATCCTGCTAACAGCGGTCCCAGTCCAACGAAGGCCAGTCGCGTTTCAGGATAGACCTTGGGTTGGGCGGTTGCCCTCGCCAATGCTTCGTCTATCAGATCAGGCTTACGGTCATGCGCCGATGCAGACCTGTGTGCCTCAACGATTGTATGCCCTAGCTCCATAACGCGCGCTCTTGCCCGCTGAAATCGTGGCGACGAGAGTGCCTCACGTCTCTTGGCACCAAATGAACTGATGATTGAGGTTGACAGGTAGATGACGAGATCTTCCAGGTAGTCTCCCACGCTGTAGTTGATCAGAAGTTGGCCTAATTGCTCGGCCACAATACGCTGCATAGAAGGTAAAACTTCAATAGTCTGGCCTGGTTGCCACTGTGCGTGCTCGTGTGTAATTTCGATCATATGTGGCAATTGATCGAGCACTTTAGCACGCGAGTAGTCGCGGCTAGTCTTCGCTCTCCGTTTGCGGTTGGCCTCACCATCGCGCATGGTCGCCATTCCCCCGACCATTCCTCCCATTGCATTATTGAACTCTTTCCACAGCTCCGCACTGACGAAAAATTCGTCGCCGTAGCGGCTCGTGAAGGCATTTGCCTCCGCCCCTGCAAGTACAACCAGCGGCTTTTCATCTTGCCTGGCAAGCCGGTAGATGGGTCCCAGTTTCTGATAGAGCTCTAGAAATGGATCTGTTGCGTTATTGACGTCCTGTGCATCGGCCAGTGGCGGTAGGGGAGCATCCGTCACACCACTTTCCCAGAGCAGTGTTTCCTGTTTGTCCATTCTTGCTTTCTCCTTTTCATGTTAAATCTTGCGCATCAATGACTGAATCCATTCAAGTTCGCGCAGATCCTGTTGTTCATTAAGTGCCACGGGCAGCTATCTGTGATCATCCTGTGAAGATAAAGAGGGAAAGTCCATTATGGGCTTTCCCTCTTTATCTTGCTCTGTTTGCTAAATCTCGTTTTAGGCGGAAAAACTATACAGTCTCATTTCGGTTTGCCTGATGCGAAGTCAGACAAGGTGATAGCATAAGGGATGAAGTCCCCGATCTATGTGTGTCCGCATTAGTCGGTATTGTTCACCCCTTGCACAACCTCGAAGAGGAACCACTTGCGGCGTTCCGTCTCGTCGAGGATCGCCTGCAATGCATTGCTGGTGGCTGAATCGCGGTTCTTGTCGCACACTGCAATCGCATCTCGTATCATCTTCGCGATATGTCCATTGTCCTCCATGAGCCGCTTCACCATCTCACCCGCGGGCACGAAGTCGTTATTGTCATCTTCGATGGTCTGTAATTGACCGATATGGCTGATACTGCGGATAGTCGTGCCGCCTACACGGCGTACACGCTCAGCCATGATATCGATGGACGCAAAAATCGCATCGGCTTGCTCGTCGAAGAGCAGGTGATAGTCGCGGAAGTGCGAACCGGCGAGGTGCCAGTGGAAGTTCTTCGTCTTGACATAGAGCGCGAACGCATTGGCAAGGAGCGGGTTGACGGCCTCGGTAACGGCTTGTGCTTCCTGCGGCGTCAGGTCAGTCACTGTCGCCAACTGCGCGGGTGCGGGGAACGACTTGACGTGCGTTTTCGTTGCTTGTCTGGTTGTCATGCTCTCTCTCTTCCTCTGTGGTACGTGCATGTTGTTCACGCACGCTAGGGCTTTGCTTCTAGATGTACAGGGCCTCTCGAAAGTCGTTTTCTTCCCCTGTCCCAGCCCGGAAAAGGGGGAAAAGTAGCCGCTCCTGAGAACCCTGCTTTGCACAATTGAGTTTCACTACTATCCTATACGCCATTCTTCCCACGAAAGATGCAGGTGAATAAACATTGCTCTTGAAGATAAGCACAGAAGTCCCCGTGCTTCAGCCCGTGGCAGCTGACACTCGTTCCATATATTCCCCGTTCGTGGTATTGACGCGGATCAGATCGCCTGGGGAGATAAATTGAGGGGCCAGCACGACCAGACCATCAGTTCGTGCTGGTCCCTCAAGCGTGACATGCTTGTAGTGGCTCCCGGTGCCGACAATCGTATCGGTCGCCTTTACGCGCATCACGACCGATTCGGGTAACTCGACTGCAACCGGCTCGTCGTCGAGCAGGAGCAGGTCGAGTTGCAGATCATCAATGATGTATTTGCGCGCCTCGCCAAGCGTCTCGGGAGGGATTAGAGTTTCATCCTGGGTGTCGTTATCCAGGAAGTGGTAGAACTCGCCATCCCAGAACATGAAGGTCACCCGGTGGCGATCAACCGGGACCAGTCTGAACTTGTGGCCCGCGTCCAGCGTCCGCTCAATTATCGCGCCGGTACGCAGGTGACGCAGCTTCATACGTATATTCGCACTGGCGCGCCCCTCTTCGACGTGCTGCCACTCAAGCACGGTATAAGGCTCTCCCTCGATATCGACCGTGAGACCTTTTTCCATTTCGTTCGACGAAATCATGAAACACTCCTTATTATGCGATGCACAAAATCTCTGCTAATCTGTTCTGTAGGGAACATTACTTCTTAATAGAGATACGTCATAGAGAACACGTCTGGTGACGGGTGAAAGTATGACAGCTTTGCAAAAACTTGACGGGCACCCTGGGCAGGTTTGAGATCAGCCAGGCGCAAACGCTTCTGCTCACCCCATTTAGCAAAATGTCGGAGCCGAGAGAGACATAGCAATCTGGCCCGTTTTTTTGAAGGCGAACATCGAGGGCATTGGAACACCAAGAAGTACACGCTACTGGTATGAAACCTGTCTCTTTTTCTGAGTGCTCTGCGTATTATTATGAGGGACTTGCATATGCGTCCCTCACAAGCGAGGATGACTTCTAGGAAGGACTTTCAACATGGGCAGTTTTACCAATGGGTTGCTTGTTGGATTAGGCATTAGCCTGCTCATTGCACCACGATCAGGGAAAGAGACTCGTCGTATGCTGGCCGAAGGCTTGAGAGGCTTAGGTAGCACAAATGAGTCAGGCAGGTCGTCGAGGCAACAGAGTGCTGAGCATTTGCAGACAGCGCAAGAGGTGGTTGCGCGTGCCACTCAGCAAGGAATGACGGTGCCAGAGTACGCCCAACAGACTGCAAGCAACGAGGCTTCAGGGAACACTGAGCTGAGCCAGTCGGCACAGCAGGCACCTGCGAATGTACCACCCAGGCAAGGGAGTACTGGTGCGACAAGGCCGCCTCGATCAACAAGATCAAATCGTAGACCTTAATCAACAGAAGAGACTCTCACCCGTCTGTGATCTTTCGACGCTCTTGGAGGGGGAGTGTCCCTTTTGTTGCTCATGAGGATAAAGAAAAGACTTCCTGAAACCCAGGAAGTCTTTTCTTCGTTCAGATTGTTGGTGATTTACGGTCCACTGAGTACGCAGCGTTGCTTGTGATTGTCCCATTCCTTCTGGAGAATATAGGAATGCTTGTTCCAGACGACATCGCCGCCAGAGAAAATCCGTTTACCGAACTTCCAGGCACACTTGTCGCCAATTTCGCTCCCCGAAGAATCGTACCAGGCGTTCACGAGGGGATCAGTTGCCGCCTCCATTTGTTCATGGGAAGCGACATTGATCGTTTGATCGGCATCGTTGTTGTTGGGGCTGCTCCCAGGCGCGCAGCTGAAGCTGGCGGCATAGGGCATGGCGGCATAGATGGTGTTTGAACCGAAGTAGAAGTGGTACGCGCAGAAAGAGTTGGAAGCACACTGACTAAGGGTGCTGTCGAAGCAGAGATCCTTGTTCGCTTCAAGGAAGACAAAGAAGATGTTGTCAATGCTGGAGGACCAGTGGTTGGCCTGCTGCGCACGACTGACTTCGTTCTGAATATCACTATCTAACAAAGGACTTTCGGGATAGGCAACAGTGTCCACCCAAGACGCTGCGAATTTTTCGGCGGACGGCTGACTTCCGGTGGAGTCATGGTACTGGGTATTGTTGTGGTAGAGACCTGCTCCGTTCACATCGCCAAAATAGCGCTGAATCAGGGAGTTGTAGTTGGTCTCGACATTACCTGTTGGCTCCCAAAAAATGGCATACACGTTTATTGTCTCACCCATCACCGGACCACCATGGTAGGTAAGATTGCTAGCGAATGGTGTCTGACCCTGTTTCAAGAAGAAATGGGGAATACTGTGTGGTGCGGCCGCCAAGGCCTTCGTAGGCGTAAACGCTACGATTGTCAGGAGCAGCATCGGCACGAAAAAGAGAGAGGCGATTCGTTTCCGCATACAGGAATTCTCCTTCTGTAGATTGTGGAAGCGTACTTCCATAAGAATCGATGAGCTAAGACTATGCCTGTTTGGCAGGGGCTTCCTCCTGACCCCTTGTCCAGTGACGTGAAGAAACTATACCTCTTTTGGCTTTCATTCCGCTTCAATAGGGGCAAGTAAGCCTGGATGCTGACAGCCTATACGTTTGGATGGGATTTCTCTTGTCAACTTCTCATAAATTACAGAAGACAAGCATAAATTACAGAAGACAATCGCTCTTAGTAACAGAATGAGGGCCGGACGACTACAGTCATCCGGCCCTCATTTTGAATTTGCAAATTCACAGTCTTCTTGCCACATGTGCCTATACAAGTACGTGGACAGAGACTCAAGTTGGTGTTTTGGGTGCCCGCCTTCACGGGCTCTGCTAGCTGACCTGAAACACCACTCCTAGTAAGCGAACTGGTATTTTCTTCATAGGTTTTTAAGCCTCCTTTCGGCTTGCCTATTTAGGACCTTTCGCCCTATACCAGGTTTCAGTCTGGTTCGCCCGCTTCTACGGGCCCTCCTAGTCGATCTGAAACACCATTCCCAGTAAGCGGATCGGCAACTTCATAGGTTTCATTCAGCCTCCTTTCAGCTTACCTACTCAGGACCTTCGCCCTAGTATGTGCCAGGGTCTTTTTGTCTCCCTGGTAATGTATATTGTAATACGTCGTGCCAATAATGTCAAAGTCAAGCATAAGACTTGTCTTTCTGTGCCATACACGCTATAGTAGGGCAAGAATAGTTCCGCTATGGCAAACCTGAAAAAGAATTATCCGTATAGATCGTCTATGGTTGCCCAGAAAGGCGACTCCTGGAGAACATTATGGTAGATGTCATTGTAAACTTGCACTATTTCAACCTGTTTCTTGTCCTCACTGCCGGTCTTGTAGCCGGTATCTGGGGCCTGATCCTCTTCTTTACGAAGAAAACCGAGACTATCTATAGACCCTGGCGCATCTTACTCATCATCACTGCCGCTGATGCTCTCCTCCAGGGGCTTTTCGGGGTCACCTTGCTCCTCTTAGGACAGAAGCCGGGTGGAGGTTTAGGTCTTTACTACCTGCACTATGTTTATGGTGGTATCGTTGCGCTGGCTATTCCCGTTGCCCTCACCTATACCACGGGTGGCAAAAAACCGCGCCGCGACGTACTTATCTATAGTCTTGCCGCCCTGATTCTCTTTGCCGCCGGTTTCCGGGCCTGGATGACCGGCCCCATTCACTGGCCCTGATATTTTTATTCACTGGAGATAGACATGCGAGCTTCTTTCATTCACATAGCAGATACACACCTTGGCTACGAACAATATGGAGTGCGCGAACGCTTCAATGACTTCAGCCGTGCCTTCTGGGACATTATAGACGAGGCCGTGAATCGGCAGGTGGATTTCGTTGTCATCGCTGGCGACCTCTTTAACAAACGCGCCATCGATGCGCTGACGCTCATTCATGCCATCGAAGGCTTAAAGAAGCTTAAAGAGCACACCATCCCTGTGATCGCCATCGAAGGCAACCATGACCGCAGCTATTATCGTGACGGCACCTCCTGGCTGCAATTCTTATGCTATCAAGGCTACATCACCCTGCTTGCCCCAGCCATGCGTGAAGGTTCACCTCTTCTAGGAGCGTGGCAAGCACAAAGCATGGTTGGTTCCTATATCGACCTGCTCGGCGGCAGATTGCGTATCTACGGCCTGCCCTGGCAGGGAGCAGCGACCACGCGCAGTATGGAAGGGCTGGCTCAGGCTTTGGAAGCTGCTCGTACTCGTGAAGAAGCTGAAGGCATCGAATATCGGCTGTTGATGATGCATACGGGCGTCGAAGGCATTGTCCCGCGCATTCACGGCCTGCCCTCTATGGCCCAATTCCAACCCCTACGCCCTCATATCGACTACCTTGCCCTCGGTCATGTTCACAAACCCTACGAATTCGAAGGCTGGATGTACAACCCTGGCTCACCTGAAACGTGTGGTGCCGAAGAATCGGCATGGGAAGATCGGGGTTATTATTTCGTAGAGATCGATACCGACAACCCTGATAGCGTCGTTGACCCCAACAAATCCGCTCGTTGCCACCGGGCTAGACGCCTCATCTGTAAACGTCGTCCCTTTATCCGTCACGAACTACGGGTAGATGGTCTCAATGAACCGGACGCTCTCTATGCTCGTCTCGAAGAGTATTGCCGACGCGAAGGCCCTCGCCATCAGGATGAAGAAATACGTCCCCTCGTACAGATCAATCTCATCGGAACGCTCAACTTCGACGCTGGTTCTCTTGACCTGCCACGTATGGAAGAAATGTTGCGCAACTACTTCCAACCCCTCTACGTTCGCGTTGACAATAACACCAATGATCAGGACTACATCCCTGAAGGTGGAGACATCGACGGGCGCGACCGCTCCGTCTGGCACGAACTGGAGCGCCGCATCTTTGAAGAACTCGTCAGCCGCGACAACCGCTACCTGCCCACCAAAGAAGCCTGGGGCACCGTTCTTGCTACCCTCAAAGAAATGGCTCTCAACAAAGACGATCCTGGCAATATCGCTCAATTTTTGCGCCAGAAACGGGCTGAGTTGTTAGAGGTGTAATAGATGAAATGAAGGTATCGGGCTGTGCCGATTTCAAGCGTGTGGTCACATAGGAGCTATATGCAAACTTCTACACAAACTCAATCTCCTGAAAATCCTCTATCGTCTATCCCCTGGTGGAATGATCTTACTCCCGCCGTTCGTGCCGAACTGGCACTGCCCGATATTCGTAGCCTGTCGGCCCAGACCGTTGACGTCATCGTCATCGGTGGCGGCGTGGCTGGTCTGAGTGCTGCTCTGAGCGCACGACGAAGGGGAGCGCGAGTGCTCTTGCTCGAGAAAGAGGCTATGTTAGGTTGTGGAGCTACCGGACGCAACGCTGGCATCCTCAGTGCTGGCATCAATATGCACCTCACTGACCTCGATCCTCACAGCCTGGAAGCAGCCTTCTGGCCCGAGACCACGCGTGTACTTCTCTCGCTTGTTCGTGAAGCTGCTCAACCGGATGCTCTGCTCTCGGCCTCACTGACTGGCTCACTCAGCCTTGCCAAAAGTGCAGTAGCCGCTCGTAAACTGACCCGTGAAGCTCGCGCCCGTACCGCCGCTGGACTACGCGCCGAAATATGGACACCTGCCCAGGTCTCCGAAGCAACGCATGGTCGCCTCAACACTTCATCGATAGTCAACGCTCTCTGGCTACCCGACGAAGGACGCATTCAACCTCTCAGCCTGCTGGCCCACCTTGCGCAACAGGCACGTACTGCTGGTGTCATTCTTGCTGGACAGGCCGAAGTACAGGACTATTATGAGATTCATGGCTGCGCCACCAACTATCACTGGCGATTGACCCTGGTTGGCGGCATTATTATTGGTACGCGCCACCTGATTCTGGCTGTTGGCCCCACTGCTGAACCCAATGCACGTATCTATGCCCTGGCTTTCGCTGCCGACTTGCCTGATACTTTCCCCCTCTTCTGGGATGCCTCACCCTACACCTATGCCGACTTCCGTCCCGGCAACGGTCGCCTTACAGTGAGTGGTGGTCGCTACGGCAAAGCAGGCGTTACGCACCATGATGCCGCCTATCACAAACGCCTTGTCGATGCTGGCCGTCACTGGCTCCCTGAATTAGCAGGTAAAGAGCCGGCGTACACCTGGGCTGTAGACCTGGCGGTGACTACTGATATGATTCCGATGTTGCGCCCTTTAGGGGAGCGAGCTACAGGCGTCGCCATCGAAGGTTTAGGAGCATTAGGAGTATTGCCTGGGATAGTGTTGGGTGAAAAGGCAGGTATGGCGATTGCGTAGATTGGGAACAAAAATTCACCTTCCTATGTTATCATAAGTAGCGAGGATTGCACGCAATGTCACCGGTTACAGGCGCCTGCTCTGCAACGAGTCGTGGCGGCACGCAGAGATCAGATCGCCGTCGTAGAAATTGATGCGCCCAACGAACCCGACTTGACCCAACGTTACCACGTTCTCACGGTTCCCACTACCGTTATGTTAGATGCTACCGGTCGGGCGCATGCTGTGAACTACGGCTTCGCCAACGCTCAAAAACTGCTTGCCCAGGTCGATGAGCTGTTAAATTGAAATAAAACATGAGCAAGGCACGGGTTGCCCTGAAAAGGCAAGCCATACCTTACTCATGTTTTATTTCAAAAACTCGAGGGCTGCTCGTGTCAGTACCTCAACGCCAATTGGCAGGGCATCCTCATCAACATTGAAACGTGGATGATGATGGGGATAACTGGCCCCCTTATTCTCATTCTTTGCTCCCACAATGAAGTAGCAGCCCGGCACAGCGTTCAGGAAGTAACCCATATCATCACTACCGGTCGTCCTCACTTCTTCGCCGTTATCCACTTTATCCGCTCCCACGGCCTCTGTCGCTGCTTTCTGTACCACTTCTGTCATCTTCTCATCATTGGTACATGGTGGGCAGTCACTCTCGGCAAACTCTGTTTCACAGGTTGCCCCCATGGCACGTGCCACTCCATCTGCTACTTCCTGAATACGGCGTAGCAATTTCTCGCGATGTTCCTTACTATAGGCACGCATCGTTCCACGCAGTTCGGCTGTTTCTGGAATAATGTTGAAGGCTGTACCTGCGTGTACCTGTCCAATGGTGATCACCGCCGGACTAAACGGTGATGTCTCACGAGTAATGAGCGTTTGCAGTGCTGTAATAATGTAGGCTGCGATCACAATTGGGTCAACCGCCGTCTCCGGCATGGCCCCGTGTCCGCCTTTGCCCTTGACCGTCATGGTGAAACCATCGGCACTGGCAAAGACCGTCCCGGCACGCACACCCACGCGTCCAACCGGATAATAGCTCATCAGGTGCAAGCCGATCACACCATCTACCCCTTCCATGGCTCCCTCTTTGACCATCGGCTTGGCTCCGCCAATCACCTCTTCTGCAGGCTGGAAGATAAATTTCACATTGCCTGTCAGTTCTGCCTTGCGCTTACTCAAAATATCGGCCACTGCCAGTGCAATTGAGGTATGCCCATCATGTCCACAGGCATGCATCTTACCATCTACTGTCGAACGATAATCAATATCATTCAACTCGTAAATTGGTAGGGCATCCATATCGGCGCGAATAGCAATAGTTTTCGCTCCCGATTTGCTCGCACTACCACGTAGCAGGCCCACTACGCCCGTTTTCGCCACTCCCGTTTGTACTTCTAAACCCAGTGCCTGTAAACGCTTGGCCACAATACCAGAGGTGCGTACCTCTTCAAACGCTAATTCAGGATGTTCGTGCAGGTCGCGTCGTAACGCCACCATGTCAGGAACAAGCTCATCAATATCACTTTTCAAACGATCAGCTTCAGGCATTATCTTCTCCAGGATAATCGGGATTCTTGAATCCAACTTTGAACGCAAGAATCAGATAGTAAATTATACCTTCTTATCCTATCATATAGACATGAGATGTTGCTTTGGAAAAACATTGGAAACGGAAAGTAGGGCGAGCATAAGCAGGGCGACCGCACCACAGGGCGGCCACCAGGGTCGCTCCTACATTTTCGCACGCCAGGGATATAAGATGACATGTAGGGGCGACCCTGGTGGTCGCCCTGCGAGTGATAGCTTGCTCTCTGGAGAAACACATTATGCAAGAAGAAAAATACTGGTCGGCTGCTGCCGAACAAGCGGGCTTTCGTGCCTGTCAGCATTGCCATCCCGACGAAGCAACATTGCTTGCCACATATCATGAGAATGGTGATATTGGCGGTTATCGCTGGGGCAGCCAACGCAAACAACGTTTGCTAGCGCAGGAGCAACAGCAAATGAGCTAATCAAGAGTCAATTTTTCCGCCTTTTCGAGCGACTTGGCTGTAGTGTTTCGCTCTTTTACGCTCTACTATACACAATATAGTTCTGGTATATATATAGCAGAGCTTTTTCAAGGAGGGCATCATGGAATTCCTTATCCTGATCGTGGCGGCTATCATACTGGATGTGGCGGCTTTCCGTTGGGGATTTGACAGTACCGACGACATCGATAGTCCTGAGTGGGAGCGAAGACGCCAGTGGTATGCTCGTTACTCAGAGAACATAGTGCAAGCGCAACGTGTGAGAAACGTCCATTTGAACTGAAATCCCGGGTGAGAGTCATATTTTTGCGCTGGGCATGATGACCGCAAGGGTCATCACTACTCTACTCCGGCTTCGCAGGCCGAGGCATGCGTCTATAGTAGTGATGACCCTTGCGGTCATCATGCTCACCACATCGCCTACTCCGCAAAAACCTGACGCCTACCCCGAAATCCCTCACCTCTTGACCCCTGACCCTAATTGTGGTACACCAGAGCCATCTCTTGTATTGTGTTTGAGCATGTCTCTATAATACAAAGCTATTTTAGTGCGGCCTATGTTAGGAGGAGAACGCTGATGCCAAGCGAACTGATTGAATTGAGTGGACATATCATTGACTCGTGGACGCTGCCACGTTCCTGGGATATCATTATGGATCGTGGTGGCAACTTTAAGGTTGAAGAGATGCGGGTCGGGAAAAGTAAGACCGAGCCGAGCTATGCGCGTTTGAAGATTGAGGCTCCCAGCGATGCGGTATTGGAATTGATCATCTCCGAACTTCAACAATTTGGGGCCGTCCTTGTCCATGGTGCGGATGCTCAGACAGAGGCAGTTGAGCAGAACGGTGTCCTTCCCGCCAACTTCTATTCCACCACCAATCTGCCTACCCAGGTACGCCTGAACGGTCAATGGGTAGAGGTTGAAGGTATCGAAATGGACGTGGCTGTAGTAGTTGACAAGGTGGTAGGGCGTGCTTACAGTAGGCCCATGCACGAGGTACAAGTAGGCGATCAGGTGGTTGTCGGGCATGATGGCATTCGTGTTCATCCCTTTGAGCGTGCGCGTGAGCGCGAAGCCTTCGCCTTCATGCAAAGTAGCGTCTCCTCTGAAAAAGTCAAAGTCCTGGCTATTCATGAAATTGCCCGGCAGATGAAAGAGACTCGTGCCCGTAACGGGAAAATTCTCTTTGTGCTTGGTCCCGCTGTGATCCATACCGGTGCTGGTCGTTACGTGGCCGATCTCATTCGTCGTGACTATGTGCAGGTGATTTTTGGTGGCAATGCGATTGTAACGCATGATGTGGAGTCGGCACTATTTGGTACCTCGCTCGGCGTCGATCTGCGTACCGGCGAGCAGGTTGAGGGCGGTCATCGTAACCATTTGAGAGCAATTAATGCCATTCGTGGAGCTGGTTCGTTGGAGAAGGCGATGGAGATGGGTTTGTTGCGCGAGGGCATTACTTATGAGGTGATGAAGCATCACATTCCGATGGTGCTGGCCGGCTCCATTCGTGATGATGGCCCTATGCCCGGTGTAATTAATGATATGCAAGAAGCTCAACGGCAGATGCGTAAAGAGGTGCAAGGGGTTGAGATGGCGATTATGGTTGCTTCAATGTTGCACGCGATTGCTACCGGTAATTTGCTGCCCTCGACAGTGAGGACGGTGGTGGTGGATATTAATCCGGCGGTGGTGACGAAGCTGGCCGATAGGGGGAGTTTCCAGGCTGCCGGTTTAGTGACGGATGCGGAGTTGTTTTTGCGGGAGTTAGTGGAGGCGTTGGTGTAAGTAAGTGTATTAGGAGTCTCTTTTATAATGGCAGCTTTAGCATCCATGCCTTGTAATTGACCATACAGAGTTGGTGCAATAGCTACCACAGTTCACAGCCGTTTTCCTCATGCTCTGGTAGCGTTTATGGTAGTTTATCCTGCACCATGTGTTTCGTCAGCACATCAGAAAGCAACTATTGAAACGTCGTTAGCTTTTTTGTCAGAGTATATGTGGTATCTGCGAAACTTCGGTATAGATGTGTATGATATGATGGACTGGTGCAGGGTAGAGGTTAACATCTATCCAGAAAGGGGATAGAAGCTATGGAGCATACCAAACGGGCAGAAGAGCGCAGGGAGAAGCTGGCAAAAAAGCTAGCGCCAGAGGCGATGCAGTGGATAGAGCAACGGGCGGAGGAGCTTGCTAAGAGTGATTTGCTTAGTTCGTTGATACGTACGAAGCATATGAATGAGGCGTATGAGCAGTGGAAACATGAGCAGGAAATTAGCCCTGAAGAGGCCTTGGCTCACGAGCAGGAGGATGGCGTCTGGCTGGGGAAGAAGGCCTATTGCGCTACGATGCGACCCAATGGACATGTGGTACTGACCGATGAACAGAGCAAGATCCAGTTTATATTTACGGCGCAGGAAGCCTACGATCTCTTTCACTTTCTACGAAAGTATAAGGATGAATTGCAGCAGAAAGCGAAATAAGCCTCTTACGGTCGCGAACTCGGCACGGCAGCTGTGAATATCTCCTGTGTACCTGTACGCGTATCGTTCCAGAAGGGGTGGACGAAGTGATCGTCTGCGGCCAGTCCTTGATAATCTCCGATGAATTGGTTTCCTGCACCGTCAAGGGGGGCATCGACCGCCGGCTCCCAGTTTTGTGTGGTTACACGTATATTCGCGAGAAAAGATTGCCCTCCATTCAGCGACTGTGCCAGATAAACGTCAATCAACTTGTGGGTTGGGTCGCGCCGTGTGTCAAAGAAGGAAATACTGACAACGCCATCAGGGGCAACGACCATCTGCGGCTGGATTTGTAACGCACCATTGCCGACTTTGTCGTCGTTGACACGCAGAGGGGAAGTCCAGGTGTGGCCTCTATCTTTGGACGTGATAAAAAGAATATCGGCCTCCTGATGGACTTTGTCTGACCATGTGAGATACAACTGGCCTGTATGCGGGTCGCAGGCAAAGGCCGGTAGCGAGACGTTGCGATACTTCTCAGGTGGGAAGCGGCCAGCAATATCGTGAATGGTGACTGCCAGGGTCGGATTTGTCCAGATGGTGCCCCCATCGGATGACGATATCATTAGCAGACGGGTGGGAATGTGCTCACTGGTCAGTTCGATATAGGGGAAGGCAACAAAGAGCGTGCCATCGGGAGCGACAACAGGGATGGCACCCTGCACTGCATCGCATTGTGTGGAACCAACTGGACGCCCTCTGGCCGGATTGGTGCAGAAGGGGGCGTTGCCTTCAATAACGCGCATGGGTGAAAAGGTCTTGCCGCCATCGGTTGAGCGTGAAAAAGCCAGTTCTTCACTGCAATCGTTGCCGTTGCCACAATCGCCATTGTGATCGTAGCTCCAGACCACATAGATCGAGCCACTATACGGGCCTTTGGTTTGGTCAACGGTCATCCA
>WNGJ01007046.1_pt1 | contig 14877 bp, 11 predicted proteins | sample 5400611 | NCBI WGS metagenome assembly WNGJ01 (sample SAMN13153375, study PRJNA577476) | soil metagenome | isolation source: 40 cm soil or saprolite under Garry oak tree replicate 1 | place: USA:California | collected 2016-06-15
ATCACAAAGATGGTGTCTTTTACGCTTATGGAGGGCCTTTCAGACGGGGCTTTAAGGCTCCAGATGCCCAGATTTATGATCTTGTGCCGACGCTGCTGCGGGCAATGGAACTGCCATTACCCTATGCTTTTGATGGCCGTATCCTGGATGAGTTGTTTGTTGAGAAGCAACAAGCTGAGCAATCATCTTCGGTTGAAGGTGGCCTGGCGCGGCGCAAACTCAAGAAATTGCTAGAAGTATAAACAGAATTAGCCGTTTGAGACATAGTAGGAAGAAGGAGATAACCCATGCGTTCAGTCATCTTTGGTGTTGATGGTCTGACATTTCGCATTATAAACCCACTGATCGAACGTGGAGAGCTTCCCAATTTTAAGAAACTGAGAGATGAGGGCTGCGAAGCCATACTCGAATCGAAATATCCACCCCTCACCCCGCCGGCATGGACCTCGCTTTCGACGGGTTTGAAACCTGCTCGCCATGGAGTCTATGACTACTGGGTCTATGCCGACGAAGCAAAACGGGGTGTTACCCGCAGCGTGCATGTACAGACGCAGCGTCGAGCGGAAAAGGCCATCTGGAACATTCTCAGCGAGTATGGCAAACAGGTGTTGATCATAAACATACCGGCAACCTATCCGCCAGAGACCGTGAATGGCATCATGGTAAGTGGCTATTTGACACCCAGCACTAACGTGGATTTTACCTATCCGCTCCCCTTCAAAGAAGAACTCTGGCGTGTCGCGCCCACCTATCAACTGAAACCGAATACGCCTGAATATGAGAAATTAAAATTGAAAGTAGCTGTGCGACCCATGGTTGACACGCTACTCCATATGACTGAGCAGCGCAGCAAACTGATCATGCATATGCTCAAAGAGAAACCCTGGGATTTCTGCTACCTGGCGTATGTTGGTGCAGATCGTCTACAGCACCAGCTGTGGGAAGAAGCTGTGGCCCTCGACTCTCGTACCAACGAGTATTACCAGATGCTCGATGACGCTCTTGGGCAGATTCTGGCCATGCTTGGGCCAGACGATACACTTTTCCTGGTCTCGGATCACGGTTTCCGCGGTCATAACAGCTACTTCGACATCAATGAGTATCTTTTGAGCAAAGGACTGCTTACCTTTGGCGCGAGCGTCCAGGGTAAACGTCGCAGTGCGAGGCGTTCCAGCAGCCTCAAGCATGTAGCCAATCGCCTCGGTTTGCGTCCACTGGCCCGCAAGCTGAAAAGGTCACTCAAAGCCGCGGGTGTGTGGGAAGAACAGGGCAATAGTGAAGAACGCCCTCTGCTTGAAGATATCGATTGGGATAAGACCCTGGCGTATGTTCCCTCTCTATCTGGCCTGCAAGGTGGCTATGCAGATATCTTCTTGAGTTCAGATATGCCTGCGGAGCAGGTAGCAGCACTCTGTGAAGACCTCAAGCGGCAAAAGGACCCAAAGAATGGCGAGACATTGATCAGCGAAATCTTCACTACCGAAGTATTCGGAACAGGGCAGTTTGCTCCTCGCGAGCCGCACCTGTTATTGCTGCCTAATGATGGCATCACTTTCCGCATGGATCTCGGCAATGAGCGCATCTGGGAGGATATCGGTAAGACGTTCGGCTCACACCATAAAGATGGTGTGCTCTATGCTTATGGTGCCGGTTTCAAGCGCGGCTTCAATGCTCCCAATGCTGAGATTTACGACCTGGTGCCAACGTTGTTGCACAGCATGGGCCTGCCTTTCCCTTACAACTTCGATGGCCGTGTACTGGATGAGCTTTTCGTAGAGGAGAAGCAGGCAGAACAGGGATTGGTCGGCGCTGGTAAAAGTGCCGAGAGTGGATTGACCCGGCGCAAACTCAAGAAACTGCTCGATGAAGAAGGAGCCATATAGTGCGTACAGTCATCTTTGGTGCTGATGGATTGGCATTTCGCATCATCCATCCCCTCATCGAGCGGGGAGACATGCCCAATTTCAAGAAATTGCGTGAGCAAGGATGTGAGGCTGTGCTTGAGTCGAAGTATCCGCCACTTACCCCGCCAGCATGGACCTCCCTCTCTACAGGCTTGAAACCTGCTCGTCACGGCGTCTATGACTTCTGGACGTACGAGGAACAACCGGAAAAGGGCAAAGCTCCTAAAGCGCATGTGCAGTCACAACGCAGGGGCGGGAAGGCCATCTGGAACATCCTCAGCGAATATGGCAAACAGGTGTTGGTGATTAACGTACCGGTCACCTATCCACCAGAGACCATCAATGGATACATGGTCTCCGGCTATTTAACACCCGGTGAAGATACGGATTTCACCTATCCAGCATCCTTCAAGGAAGAACTCTTTCGCGCGGTACCTGACTATAAAATTGATGTAGAGTACGCCGAAGTGTTCAAAGGAAACGTGGAAACACGAGTTAACCGGCTGGTCGATGAATTACTAGAGGTGACGGAGAAACGCATCAAACTCATCACCTATATGCTGAAGGAGAAGCCCTGGGATTTCTGCTACGTTGTCTTTGTTGGGCCCGATCGTTTGCAGCATTCACTGTGGGATGAAATCGTGGCTTTTGAGCCGCGGACGGTTGAATACTATCGCATGCTGGATACCGCCCTGGGATTGTTCCTGGAGCAGCTTGGACCAGAGGATAGCCTCTTCGTCGTTTCTGACCATGGTTTTCAAGGCATCAGCCGCTCTTTTGACATCAATGAATACCTGTATAGCAAAGGACTCCTGAAGTTACACTCCAGCGCTCAACGGGATAAAGCCAGCCGTTTTGCTAATCTAAAGCATATCCTGGACCGGGCAGGCCTCCTGTCGCTGGCGCGCAAGGCCAAGAAGACGCTCAAGAGTGCCGGCATAATCAAGAAAAAACGCCATGGAGTATACAAGCCGCTGGTGGTGCTTACGCAGATATCTTCCTGGATGGGAGCATGGAGGCCGGGCGTATCGCTGAATTAAGTGAGGATCTCAAACACCAGGTAGATCCAAAAACTGGCCAGTCATTGATCGATGCTATATATACAACAGAGGTCTACGGTAGCGGGCCATATGCTTCACCTGCGCAACACCTGTTGTTGCTACCCTCGGATGGTATTACTTTCAATATGAGCCTCGGTAACAAGTGGTTGTGGAATGATGAGTTTGTCGGCAGGGATAGCAAGAAACGGCGCGGTTCGCACCAGAAAGATGGTGTGTTGTATGCCTATGGCGCGGGTATCAAGCAGGGTTTCCAGGCCCCCAATGCAGAGGTTTATGACCTGGTGCCGACGGTGCTGCATAATATGGAGCTGCCATTGCCCTATGAATTCGATGGCCGCGTCCTCAACGATCTGTTTGTCGAGAAGGATAAGCAGGCCGAGCAGCCCCCGGCTAGTAATGCTAAGCAAGGAGGATTAGCGCGACGTAAACTGAAAAAACTCTTGGAAGTGTAGAACTTCTTAAACTAACTCTGCCTTTTAGGCACTAAATTAAATGATGTAGATGGGATGGAAGGGTATAAAAATATGCAAATGCTAAAGAAATATTGGCAAGGGACGCGAATATGGGTGGAAGTTGGGCTGCTGCTCCTTCTTGTAGTAGCCTCCGGCATCTCCACTTTCGCGCTTACAGCTCACCAGGTAAAGGCAAAGCAGTTCGATGCTACTGCTGGTGACTGGCCAACCTATATGGCTAACAAGCAGCGTAGCGGCTTCAATGGGACTGAGACCTTAATCAATTCAACAACAGCAGCTAACTTAAAGGTACACTGGACTTTCAAAGGAGGGGGTATGATCTTCTCCCAGCCAGTGATAGCCAATGGAATGGTCTACTGGGGTTCGTGGGATGGGTACGAGCACGCCACAAACTTGAATGGAGGTTCCATCTGGCGACAAAACTTAGGCCAAACAACCGCCAATTGCGGCACAACCGCTCCTTATGGTGTAATAAGTACAGCAGCGGTAGCCTCAGTATCGATCAATGGAACGATGACTCCGCTTGTCTTTGTTGGTGGAGGCGATGACCATCTCTACGCTCTCAATGCCTCTACTGGGGCCATCATTTGGCGTACCCCGTTGGGGGCGCCATCATCAAACACCTTCATCTGGGATTCACCCGTTGTGTACAATGGAAGTGTCTATATCGGCACAGCATCTCTTGGAGATTGTCCGCTCATACCGGGGCAACTCTTGCGCATAGATGCTTCGACAGGAAGCATTCAGAACACCTTCAACGTTGTCCCTGACGGCTGCATAGGTGGGGGAATATGGAGTTCACCAACCATTGATCAGGTGAATAATTTTGTTTACTTCACAACAGGCACCGCGGGCCGGTGCCCAACATCGGAAAAAAATGCCATTGCCATGGTAAAATTAAACGCTTCCAATTTGTCGTTTATCAGTTCCTGGCACATTCCAAAGCCTGAGCGGGTGTTGGATAGCGATTTTGGCGCCACTCCTACCCTTTTCCAGGCACCTATTGGGGGTAGCACGCACCAATTGGTAGGTGCTGCAAACAAGAATGGGGTATATTACGCCTTTGACCGTACAGATATTGGCAGCGGCCCACTATGGAGAGCTCAAATAGCTGTTGGAGGAGCTTGCCCGCAGTGCGGAAAGGGGAGTATCTCATCAAGTGCCTGGGATGGAACCATGCTCTATGTCGCTGGGGGCAACACGACTATCAACGGCAACAATTGTAAAGGCAGCTTACGAGCGCTTGATCCTGCTACTGGCCACTTCATTTGGGAGCATTGTCTGAACGAAGGAACAGTCCTTGGCGCTGTCACGGTCGTTCCAGGAGTGGTAGCGGCAGTTGAGGGGCCTGATCTTGTTCTAGTCGATGCAACAACGGGGAAGGCCTTGTTTGCCTATAGGGGCTTGAGTGTAAAGTCACATTTCTACGGCTCACCGTCTATTTCGAACGGAGTGCTGTATATAGGAAACAAAGACAGCAGGCTTTATGCTCTCAGAACTTAGTGCAAATGAGTGAGGTTGCAAAAGGGAATTCGCCAGTAGTATCGAATTTTGATACTACTGGCGAACCTCTTCATTGAGCACATATTCGGCGCGTTTTTGCTATCCAGGAACCGGGTGACTCATGTATGAACAAAGCTTACAGGTGGAAACTGTAGATGTTACCATCGGACGATCCGACAAAGACGATGCCATCTGACACAACAGGTGAAGCATCGATTTTCCCTCCTGTCGCAGAGCTCCATAGTTTGCTTCCACTCTTGACATCTATGGCATAGAGGCTGTTGTCTTCCGAACCCACATAGACGACTCCGTTGGCAGCAGCAGGAGTTGAATTGACGGCCCCTCCAGTAGGATAGCTCCACTTTGGGCTACCTGTCAGCGCATTGAAAGCGTAGAGTTTACCATCGTGCGATCCGATGTAAACATTGTTTTTGTCTACTGCCGGAGAGGAGGTGATAGGACCATTTGTAGTCTGGCTCCAGGCCAATGCTCCCGTTGTCGCATTAAGCGCATAGAGGGTATGATCAGATGACCCGACATAGACAAGCCCTTTGGCCACGGCCGGAGAGGAGGTGATGCTCCCTCCAGTAGGAAACTTCCAGAGAAGCGAACCGGTCTTACTTATGGCGTATACATTGTGGTCTTGCGAAGCCACGTAGACGGTACCCCCACTGCCCAGGGCTGGAGTGGCGCTAATAGGCCCTCCCGTCGTGTACGTCCACTTGATGTTGGGTGTCGTCATCGACTCAGCGCCAATCGCATACAGTTTGCTGTCCCCGGAGCCAAAGTAGGCGGTGCCAGCGGCGATGATGGTTGATGAGAGAATAGCTCCTCCCGTAGGCAACGTCCAGAGCAGGGCGCCTGTATTGTAATTGAACGCGTACATATTACCGTCGTCGGCCCCCACATACACAATGCCATAATAGACGGCTGGACCAATGGAGGAGATGGTCGTATTGATCGTCTTGCTCCACATCACACCGCCCTGCGGACGGAGAACAGTGACCTTGCCATTCTGTGAGGAAAAATACACGTTATCTTTGCGAACAATTGGTGTAGACGGGATGCTTTTGGTATTGTAAGTCCAATTGGACGCCAATTGGGAGGCATTGGTAGAGTTGATCACGTTCTCGTCAGGATTAAAATGCGTGTTTTGGGCATCGAAGCCAAACATGACCCACCAGGTCTGGGCAAGGAATTGGGCCGAAGCCGTCGAGCCGGTCGTTTGCCCTGTCGCGGTGACGGTATGAAAACCAGGAGTGGCTGAACCAGGCACGTTTACATTTTGGGAGAATTTCGTCTGCACTGCAGTGGCGGTTCCAATCCCCTTCGAATCAAAAGTGATCGTCACTGACTCACTTTGACCGAAGCCATTGCCACTGACCGTAAACGAGGAGAACGGTCGACCAAAGTTGTGATAGAGCGCGATGGTTGTGTTAGCTGCGTGCGCACGAGTCTGCGTCCTTCCAAGAAGGGTTACACTGACCACGAAGATCAATGTGAGCGAAAGAATGATAGGTGTGCATATACGTAAAAGCGATCGCACGAAGAAACCTCTCTTTCAAACAAATGAAACTCAAATTTTGTAGCATTTTAACTACTTTCCAGCTTATCGTAACATTTGCATGTACAGCATTAATAGAGCTATATGGTTAAGATGTGGTAATGATTCTTGTCTATAAGTTGCTGTTTCCACACGGATATATCCGGCTAGTTATTGGTAAATGGTAGTTTTATTACCTGATTAGCGCCTTGCAGGCTATTTTATTACAAAGTGCGTAGCAGGTGCTGTTCCACCTGTTTTGTATTCTTTTCAATCATGAAACGTTCTTGTATCGTAGTCCGTGCAGCCTCCACAAGCCGTTTACAGGTAGCTGGGTCGTCTAAAAGGTGGCTAATAGCGGAAACTAATGCTCTTTCGTCTCCTGGTTCAATGAGCAAGCCGTCTACTCCATGAGTGATAATTTCTGCTGGTCCCCCTAACTTCGATGCAATCACCGGCAGGCCACGTGCCATTGCCTCTGCTACTACCAGGCCGAAAGGTTCTTTCCAAAGCGATGGGACGAGCAGAATTTCTGAATTGTCGTAGTTCTCGATTAGTTCGTCTTGAGGAACTTTGCCGTGGAAAGTGACAAACTGCGTAAGATTCTTATCGCGTGTATAGGCTTGAAGCTCCCTGATGTATCCCTCATCTCCATCACCAAAAATGCTGAGATGAAGGTCTTGTTTGCCCTGCTCATTGAAAAGAATATTTAGTGCCTTGAAGATGACAAGAACGCCTTTTTCGACACATAAACGACCGGCGTAGATTAAGCGCCTTCCTTTTGTCCCTGAGCTTGCACCGGCTTTCTTGGATTTTGGGATGTTCACAAAGCGGGAGTCGATCCCGTTGTAAATTACTTCGATACGTTCGGGGGGACAGCCCGCCTCTACATACGCTTGCTTCACAGCCTCACTGGCTGCGATGAGGGAAGTATAAGTCAACGAAGGAACGGTGCCGATCAGCAATTTTTTCAGTCGGCGAGTACGTAAATATGATTGTTCCGTCTCTGCTGAACGAGCATATTGCAGCCAGTAGCTTTCAAGGTGAAAAACGATAGGAATGTCGAGTTTGCCTAATGCAGACAGTATCGTGTTCACCCCTAAGCCTGTTATTTCCCATATATACAGTACATCTGGTTTGATTTCTGTGATTACCCGTTGTAGTTCTTGCCCATTAGCAGGATTGTGGAAGTATTGGTAATAGTCACTTAACAGCTTAAGCTGTTTCCATGCCGGGCGATGCTGGTCAAAATGTGCTGGTGGAGTGTAGTGCATAGTGCGCAAGATACGCCCGTCTCGTTGAGCTTTGGGAAGGCCATAGGAACTAGTGAGCACCATCACTTCGTGTCCCAGTCCTTCCAATGCTACAGCAAAGTCTCTTGCTACAATTTCCGCTCCCCCTGATATATAGGGCCAATAGAGATTACTCAGAAAGAGAATACGCATACTTTACCCTCGCACAACTTCACTTGCCTCCGCCTATATCATCAATCCCCCGGGTCTGCACTATCATCTGGAGAGATAATAGTACCAATTAAAGCCTGACCATCGACGCTCGATATATGTACTGTCGCAATTTTCAAGACTGTCGAATAGGGCAGTTGATTAGGCAGGAACTCATCCATTCTCCCGCCGTCGATAGCCGCAAGCGCAGCCGGGCTCGTATGGTCGTTGTCTCCTTCCAGAGGATTGCTTGCATGTGGCTCCATAGCTCCATTGACGCCCGGAAATCTCCCAAACAAGTTGTCGAAGGAGTGATTCTCCATCATAATCACGATGACGTGTTTAATAGGTGAATTTGTGGCCTGCGTTTCAGGCGCCTTCGCCCAGTCACCTATTGGAAGTAACCAGGAGGCTGCGAGTGCAAAGAGTCCAAGTACGCTTCCACCAACGAGGAGGGGACGTCGTAAATATCTCCGCAATACTCTTCTCCTTGTATGAAATACTATAGTGATCTAAATGTGTGGTGGTACGTATATAATTTTTCCAAGCCGTAACAGCTATGAGTTTAGCTGATGAACGGCAATAGGTTGGTAGCAAAAAGAGTTAAGATATGATTATGAATGTGCCGCTATGGTTAAGATATCTTTTTGCAAACTTTTCCTTAGCATGGCTCGTTGCAAATGCTGCTCCACACGTTTCGCGTTCTCTTCAATCATGAACCGTTCTCGCACGGTGCTGCGTGCTGCCTGCCCAAGCTGCTTACATTTAGCCGGGTCTGCACTAAGTTGGAGAATAGCCGCGACGAGTGCCTGTACTTTTCCCGGCTCGATCAGTAGACCATCTACGTCGTGCGTAACAATTTCTGACGGCCCTCCCAGATTGGAGGCAATGATGGGTAAGCCCCGCGCCATGGCCTCTGCCACTACCAGGCCAAAGGGTTCTTTCCAGATCGATGGAACGAGCATAATGTCTGAGCGATCGTAGTGCTTGATCAATTCATCCTGGGGAACCTTGCCGTGGAACGTCACGCACTGAACGAGCCGCTTCTGCTGCAGAAATGCTTCTAGCTCCCTGATATACACCTCGTCGCCATCACCGAAGATATTGAGGTGGAAATGGTACCTGTTCTGTTCTTTGACAAGTATATCAAGCGCCTGGAGAATCATCATGACACCTTTCTCCATATGCAGGCGGCCAACATAGATCAACTGTATATCTTCCGCTTTCGGCTCAGTCGTATCATGAGAGTTCTCTTCCTCGTTGCGCGGCGTGTTCAGAAAGCGAGCATCGATACCGTTGTAGATAACTTCGATGCGTTCAGCATCGCAACCTGCTCCAGCATACTCTTGTTTGACTGACTGGCTGACTGCAATCAGTGAAGTGTATGTCAAAGAAGGGACGCGGCCGATTAGCATTTTTTTGAGCCAGCGGGTGTGCAGGCGCGTCTGCTCGGTCTGCGGCGAGAGGGTATAGTGCAGCCAGTAGTTACCGAGGTGGAAGACAACGGGTAAATTGACAGCGTTCAATGCTTTGAGCATCGAGTTGAGACCAATGCCTGTGATTTCCCAGACGTAGAGAACGTCTGGTTTTGTTGCGGTGATCACGCGCTGCAACTCTTTTACATTAGCAGCATTGTGAAAGGATTGGTAGTAGTCGGGTAGCAGGTTGAGCTGTTGCCACAAACGGCGATTAGGATCAAAGTGCGCGGCCGGAGCATAATGCAACGTACGCCAGATATTCCCGTCTTGCTGCGCCGAAGGCAGTCCATATGAACTGGTCAGCACCACAACTTCATGCCCTAACTCTTCCAAATTTATTACATAGTCCCTGGCAAGAATTTCCGCACCCCCGAGCACATGAGGCGGATAGAGATTGCTAAGTAGCAGGATGCGCATATTTTAAAACCTTTTTAGATAGTGCAGCTAATGGTGAGCGGTTTGACTAAGCCTTAGCCAAGTGTACTTGACCCTTCACATATGGACAAGAGAGATCTGGTTAAGTTGCGAGAGAGAATTGGTTGAGAAACTGTTACCAACATGAATTCTTTATAACCTGGTCTTAACTGTTGCTTTGTCGCTTCTGCGTTAGCCCGCTGGTATACTTGCCCCTGTAAGAGGAATAGGGAGGGATAGGAAAAGGGGGTGCAGGGGATCTCCCCTTGCCTTTCCCTCTTTCCCAAAGGGGCTGTATTTATTGGTCTGAAACCAGCATGGCTTGAGATGGGCCAGTACGGAGAGGTTTTATGCGCATCTTGTTTGTTACACCTTATCCACCATCACGTATTCGTGTACGTGGCTATGGATTTCTCACGCAACTTCAGCGAGCACAAGAAGTAACTGTCATGGTGCAATGTGCCTCGGAGCAAGAACTTGCCGATGTAGAAAAGCTGCGAGGCCAGGGATATGAAGTGCTGGTAGTGCAGGAGTCAAAGATTCGTTCTGCGCGCCGGAGTGCAATGGCCCTGTTCAACTCACTCCCTCTCCAGGCAGCTTACGCCCGCTCGACACGTTTTACACAGGCGGTACACCAACTATGCACTCAACGTCCCTTCGATGTTGTTCATGTAGAGCACCTGCGCGGCATTGCCTCTATGCAGCAAATGGCTCACTCTCACCCGCTTGTGTGGGATGCCGTGGATTGCATTAGCTTGCTCTGTAAACATGCTATAGCAGCAGGTCCTAGCCGGGCCGTCCGCATGATGGCAGCGCTCGAGCACGAGCGCACTCGTCGCTATGAAGCGCAGATCCTTAGCCGCTTGAAGCATACGGTCGTGACCTCGGAGCGTGACCGCCAGGCGATGATCGAGCTACTCCGTACATACACGCGTAATCTCACCTGGGATGATGCAGAACTGGGTGCAGGCATAAGCGTGATCGCTAACGGCGTCGATCTGGAGTACTTCCGGCCTCTCCAACTAGAACCACGGCGCTTTAACCTGGTGTTCTCAGGGAAGATGAGCTATCACGCAAACGTGGCGACCGCTTTGTATCTCTATCACCAGATCATGCCTTTGATCTGGCAACGGCGACCGGAAGCTACCCTTACCATCGTTGGCAACAAGCCCCCAAAGACAATTCAAGCTCTGGGCAATGATCCCCGCGTGGAAGTGACCGGCTATGTAGAAGATATGCGACCGTATGTTGGCCAGGCCGAGATTATGTTGAGTCCAATGGTTTATAGCGTCGGTATCCAGAACAAAGTCCTGGAGGCAATGGCTCTCGGAACGCCCGTGGTTGTAGCTGCCCAGGCCGCAGCCGCACTTGGCACTGAACCAGGTCGAGATCTACTCGTAGCCACGTCAGCGCAGGATTTTGCCGAAGCCACTTTACGCCTCATGGATGATGCTGACTTACGTATGAGCTTGAGCCAGCATGGACGCACTTATGTAGAACAGCAGCACAATTGGCATACGGTAACTTCTCGCCTGGTCGATGTGTACCAGCAAGCAATTACTGCTTATGCAAGCAAAAGTCCTACCAGTGATAGCACAAAAATACTTGCCCCTGGTCTGACTCTTTAATGTATTAATTTAAGAAGAAAAAAGAAGCTATGCGCGTACTCATGCTGACTCAAGTCGTTGTCTATCCTGCTGACGCAGGTCCCAAGGTAAAAACCTTGCAGGTACTGCGCTACCTGGCCGCACATCATGAGGTTGTATACTGTACCTTCGTGCGCAGCGACCAGGAAGTGCAAGATGCTGAAAAACTTCGTGAGATATGTTCTCGGGTGTCAACCGTGCCTATAAAACGCTCGCGAGTGAGCGATGTGCGTTTTTTGCTTGAGAGCCTGGCAACAGGCGATTCATTTATATTGCGCCGTGACGACCGTGCAGCTATGCGCACGATGGTGCGTCAACTCTTAGACGAAGAGCGTATCGATGTCCTGCATGTCGATCAACTTAACATGATGCGCTTTGTTCCTCCTGACTGGCATGGAACGGTCATCCTTGATGAGCATAATGCCGTCTGGCAAGTGGTTGAGCGTCTCCGGAAGGGTGTAAGCAACCCTTTTGCCCGTTGGCTCTTGAGCCGCGAAGTACGCCTTATGCGCAACATAGAGGGCGAGGCTTGCCGGCGTGCGCAGGTGGTCCTGGCTGTGAGCGAACACGATCAGCAGGCGTTATACGAGGTCGCAGGGGAACGTGTAAAGATAGAAGTTGTGCCCATCACCGTAGATGCCGAGCGTTTTACCTCGATTTGGGAAGCTCGTGACCCTCAACCCAACCGCCTATTCACGATTGGCACCATGTTCTGGCCCCCTAATAGCGAAGGAGTAATCTGGTGGCTGCACGAAGGCTACCAACACCTGCGCACGCTTTGCCCAGGGGTAACCTATGATATTGTGGGCGCGCGGCCTCCACAGGCGCTAAAGACACTGGCCGGGCAATGTGCGGGAGTATGCCTCCATGGATACGTTGCCGACGCCGTTCCCTTCTGGACGCACACTACGGCATTGGCTGTGCCGCTTTTATCAGGCGGCGGCGTAAGAGTAAAGATTTTGGAAGCCATGGCCATGGGCTTGCCCGTAGTTTCAACGACGGTTGGGTGTGAGGGATTGGAGGTGCAGGATGGTGTACATCTGCTCATCGCCGATACTCCCAATGATTTTGCTCGTGCCTGTGCAGCAGTTCTCCAGGACAAAGAACTGGCGCGCAAGCTTGCTCAAAATGCTCGTCAGCTAATCCTTGAGCGTTATGATGCGAAAATTGCCCTTCGCCCGCTCGATCTTGCCTACGAGCGGAGAGCTATTTAAAAGTCACACGCGCCAAAAAATCTAATTTTGTAAAGGGAAATAACTATGGTTATGAGTAACGAAAATAAACGGTTAAAGCTTGCCTTCTTAAATACACTCATATTACAAGACAAACGAACATCATGGAAGATAACGAATGAGTATATCGCCCAGGCTCTACAAAAGCGCTGTGGTGACATTACCTATATCGACCCAATACAGCTTCGGCTATTACTACTGGGAAAAATCGTCAATAAGAGTGCGCAACTTTTGCTGAAAAAGAGTTTCATGTACTATCATAGCTTTCTTGTAGCCAGAAGATATGGGAAAATCATGACTCAAAAACTGGCAACAAGCGATTTTGATGTAATTGTTGCACCCAGTTGCGCGACAGAGATAGCCTACCTGGAGACAGATATTCCCATTGTACTCATAGAGGATGCAAATTTTGCTGTGTTGCATGACTACTATGCTCAGTATTCGAACTTGCTCAAAAGATCGCTCCACGAGGTGGATATGCTGGAGAGTCTGGCTCTGCGTAAAGCTCAACTTGCGCTCTATCCTTCACAATGGGCAGCGCAGGCTACTCGCCAGCATTATGCTGTGGATGGCCAGAAAGTTCATACCGTATCTTTTGGAGCAAATATTGACCATCCCCCCTCCATTGAGGTTGTGCAGAGGAGAAAGAAATCGGATCGCTGCAAATTGTTTTTTATTGGGACTGACTGGGAAAGAAAAGGCGGTGAAATAGCCTTCGAGGCGCTCTTGAAATTGGAAGAGCTGGGAATTCAAGCAGAACTCACCGTTTGCGGCTGTATTCCCCCTGATAGGTTTTCTCACGAAAGGATGTCGGTCATTCCCTTCTTGAATAGAAGAGATGAGGCCCAACGGCGGCAACTGGAAAGCCTCTTTGAGACGTCTGATTTCCTGTTCTTGCCCACAAGAGGGGAAACGTATGGCATGGTCTTCTGCGAGGCAAGTTCATTCGGCCTTCCTTCCATTACCACAAATACCGGAGGCGTTTCTGGGGCAGTCATGGAGGGCGAGAATGGTTATATGCTCCCGCCTGATGCGCGAGGTTCGGAGTATGCAGAGCTGATCGCCAGGATTTATCGAGACGATCAGCGCTACACTGAGCTGGTGAAATCGAGTCGAGCAGCTTTTGAAAGCAGGCTAAACTGGGATGTATGGGGAATGACGGTGACGAAATTAATTCATGAGATGCTTGCCCACAGAAACCTTCAGGCAGCTTCTACTTTCCAAGCCTGACGAGACGTGGCGTAGTGAATTTCAAACCGCAGCGAAGGTTAAGAATCTGACTCGATAGGCAGCTTCCCATAGGATATATGGGGTATTTTCTGTACTTTGCATCTCTCCCTTGCTATGCTTGGAAAGGGGAAACGTTCTGCCAAAACTTATTGGTAGTAGTGCTACTCTGAGTAACTCCAGAAACATAGCAGAACTGTGAGGGAAAAATGTACAGCATCCAGAAAATCCTGCCATCTCGCTTTCATGATAAGACTAGATTTACCAGGATTTCATTGATAAATCTCATGATTATCATATTCCTATGTGCCATTCTATCGTTTACTACACCATTTTGGAGCAGCCTGGGACTCGGGCATTCCTCCAAACCGACTGCCAAAGCGGCATCAGCTCTTGTTCGCCGTATCAATATCCCTTATTTTAATACCTCAGCGGTGCCGTTTAACCAGACCGCCATTTTCTGGTTTGGTTCCGTTTCTTCTTCCGATAATTATACCGATGTCCGCATGGGCTATAACAATAACGAACTGTATGTTGATTTGCATATCGTCGACCGCTACCTGTGGTACGATCCCAATGCGAAAGCACCGAATTTAACCACAGGCGATACGGCCACGGTCTATCTGAATACGACCCAAAATGGGAGTAATGCCCCTGACCAGTCTGCCTACAAGTTTGTGGCGCAAGTGGATTGGTACCATAACGCGGTCAGTGGCTGGCGAGGCACGGGCTTTAATGGCAAAGAAGACTCTGGCTGGACCATGACCTATCATATCCCCTTCTCTTCGCTCGGCCAAGCAGGTCCACCGTCTCAAGGCACCCCCTGGAAGCTGGGAATACAAGTCCATAACCAGGACAATGCCTCAGACATGCCGCTGTCTCTCAAATGGTGGCCTGAAACAGCCGATGACCTGCTGCCATCAAGTTGGGGAGTGCTGGTCTTTGGACTGCCCA
>WNGJ01008666.1_pt1 | contig 14868 bp, 15 predicted proteins | sample 5400611 | NCBI WGS metagenome assembly WNGJ01 (sample SAMN13153375, study PRJNA577476) | soil metagenome | isolation source: 40 cm soil or saprolite under Garry oak tree replicate 1 | place: USA:California | collected 2016-06-15
GCAGGACGAAGCCGAGTAACGCCTTTGCGCCGGGCGAATGGACGTGGCCTCCGAAGAGCAGCCTCGCGTCGACGTAAAACAGGATCGCCGGCACGATCAGAGTCGCCCGGAGCGCGCCCAGGCCGCCGGTCTCGGTCACGCAGTTCTGCTTCGCGAGCTGGAACGATCTGCGACGCGCACCTTCCGAGTCGAGGCCCTCCAACGCGATCAGGGGAACGACGAAGATCGTCGCGAAGCTCCAGGCGATCTGGGCCGCCGCCCCGAGCCAGCGCAGCCCCTTGATGCTCTTGACGAAGCTGATCACAAACGCGACGAACAGCGAGTAGCCGGCCCAGCCGGCGATCCCGCTCAGCTGCGACCAGGCTACGTCGAGGCCGTCGCCGAGACTGGGTTCCTCGCCGCCGAGGACCTGCGCCGCGGCGCCTGCAAGGGCGACGTTGAAGAAGATTCCTACGAAGAAGAGCGAGTAAAGCCCGATCGCGACGAGCGGGAGGTACAAGAACCACGCCCCGTTGACGGCGTACAGCCAGGCGCCCTCGAAGATCCAGAAGCCGGCGATCAGTACGAGGCAACAGGTCGAGACGACGGGGAACCAGAGGAGCGCGGGATCCTGCCGGACGAGCTCGAAGCTCGCGCGCATAAGCCGTGCGCCGTCCGTAAAGCCGCGTGCCACGGCGCATGAATCGGCTTCGCGCGACTGCCTGCGCAGCCCCGAAAGGGTGTCTTTCAGCGAACGCCAGGGGTCAGGCTGCGGCGGGCACCTCCGCGTGCTTCGTCGCCCAATCCAGCGCCTCGTCGGCCACGCCCTCCCAGCCGTCCTGGGCGAACGTGTAGTGCGAGCGATCCGGGTATTCCTTCAGCCCGGTCGGCGACTGCGCCTTCCGCTGGATCTTGTAGGCGTTCTTGGTCACCGCCGCGGGAACGGTGTGGTCCTTGCCATTTGCCTGCAGGAGCAGCGGCGCGCGTTTGCCGTTCTTGGGGTGCACGGCAGCCGGTGACCCCGGGGTAAGGTTCGACAAGGCGGCCTGGAAGAGGACGCGTCCGGGGCCCGGGATCGCCAACCGCTCGTAGGCCTGCTGCGAATCCTCCACGCTGAGCAGGTTCCCGAAGCCGTAGCGGAACTCATCCGGCGTCAGCGCCACGGCCTTCTTCCTGTTGGCCGGGTTCTTCAGGGCGACCGACGCGACCTTGAGAGCCGAGAACGGCAGCGCGAGGATGCCCTTGATCGGCGCGGGTGAGATCGCGACGCCTGCGGAACCCAGGCCGCGATCGAGCAAGACCTGGGTGATCAGCCCGCCGAAGGAGTGGCCCATGATGATCGGCGGCTTGTCGAGCTCGCCAATGATTCTCTCGTAGTGATCGGCGATTTCCGTGATGCCGAGCGCTTCATACGGAGTCGTGTTGTGGCGGACCTGGTCGATGTCGCCCTCCATGCCCGGCCATGAGGGCGCGAGGACGTTGAAGCCCTTGCTCTTGTAGTGATCGACCCAGTTCTCCCAGCAGAGCGGCGTCAGCCAAAGGCCGTGAATCAGGACAATCGTGTCGGCGCTGGATGCGGCGTCGGTTGCCATCAGGTCCTCCTCCTACGGGGGCAGAGCACGCTAACAACGCACGGTAACCCCGACCCTATTCCCCTCGGCTAGTTGTCTGCGCCGGGAGTGGCTCGCTGCGCAGCCAGCACCTCGCGCGCTTCGTCAGCGTCCTCGCCGCGAACGACGATCTCTCGCCAGCCGCCCGAGGGCCAGCCGTCGTTCGCGCCGGCAGAGAAGTTGGTCGGGCGGTCGAGGCAGCGGATCCCGACGTTGCGGAGGATGCCGCAGATCAGACCGGCCTCCATCGTCGTCGGGACGCTTTCGATGACTACGAGATCGTCCACGTATCGCCCGTAGTGAGGAGCGCGCCGAGCTCACCCTTCTTCTGCTCGCGCGCAGCCTGAAGTTGGTCGTCCATCAGCTGGTCGTAGACCGGCCGCTCGATGTCTCTGAAGATGCCGATCGGCGTCGCACCTACGGTGTCTCGCGTCAGGCGCGAAAGCGCAAACGCGGGCGACGCCTCGGGATGATGCGCGTCCCAGACGAGCGCGTCGCCGTCGCCGTCGAAGATCTCAGCCGAGCCGTCGCCCCGCAGCCGCACCCCACGCTCGCCCTCAGGCCCGAACCTGACCGGCTGACCGTGCTGGAGGTAGATCCGGTTCTCCTTGTCCTCGCGGACGAAGTCGAAGGCCTTGTCGTTGAAGATGTTGCAGTTCTGGAAGATCTCGACGAAGGCGCTGCCCTTGTGGTGCGCGGCTCCGCGGAGCACCTCGGTGAGCTGGGCGCGGTCGGTGTCGATCGCCCGCGCGACGAAGGTCGCCTCGGCCCCGAGCGCGAGCGAGATCGGGTTGAACGGCCAGTCGAGCGACCCCATCGGCGTCGACTTCGTCACCTTGCCGCGCGGGCTGGTCGGCGAGTACTGGCCCTTCGTGAGCCCGTAGATCTCGTTGTTGAACAGCAGGATCTTGATGTTCACGTTGCGGCGCAGCGCGTGGATCAGGTGGTTGCCGCCAATCGAAAGCGCGTCGCCGTCGCCGGTCACGACCCAGACGAAGAGATCGGGGCGCGACACCGAGAGGCCTGTCGCGATCGCGGGCGCGCGGCCGTGGATCGAGTGAATTCCGTATGTCTCCATGTAGTACGGAAAGCGCGCCGCGCAGCCGATTCCGGAGACGAAGACGATCCGTTCCTTCGGGATCTCGAGCTCGGGCATGAAACCTTGCAGCGCAGCGAGGATCGCGTAGTCCCCGCAGCCCGGGCACCAGCGGACTTCCTGGTCGGTCTTGTAATCCTTCGCGGTCAGCTTGGGCTGGGTGCCGTTGCCGTTCGCCTTCGCCATCACCCGCCAGAATAGCCCTCATGTCCGAGCAGACCGGCGGCACATTGACCTTCCTGTTCAGCGACGTCGAAGGCTCGACGCGGATGCTCCGCGAGTTCGGTGACGACTATCCAGCGGTTCAAGCTCGGCAGCAAAGCGTCTTGTCCGCGACATTCCTCGATCACGGCGGTCGCGTCGTCGACTCTCAGGGCGACTCCTTCTTCGTCGCCTTCACGCGGCCGCGCGACGCGGTTCTCGCCGCCGTTGCCGCGCAGCAAGCGCTCGGTGCCGAGCGGTGGCCTCCGCGACTCGAGGTTCGGGTCCGAATGGGGATCCACTCGGGGCCGGTCGAGCTCGCCGGCGAACGGTACGTCGGGCTTGCTGTACACCGCGCCGCGCGGATTTGCGCGGCCGGCCACGGTGGGCAGGTTCTTCTCTCGCATGCGTCGGTCACGCTCCTGGAGGACGAGGAGCACGCGCTCGCCGGCATCGAGTTCCGCGACCTCGGCGAGTCGCAGTTGAAGGACTTCCAGCGTCCGGTTCGGCTGTACCAGGTGATCGCGGCGCGGCTCGCAGACGAGTTCCCACCACCGCGCGCCGCTTCGCCGTCCGCACTCCCGGCCGTTCGCGCCTCTGACGCCGATCGGGAACGGGCGGTGTCGGCCCTGCGGGAGCACACCGCGGCAGGGCGTCTGACTCTCGAAGAGTTCTCGCAGCGTGCGGAGAGCGCCTACGCGGCGAGGACGTTCGAGGAGCTGGAGCCGATCGGGCGAGACCTCCCGGCTGATCCGACCGCCGAGCAGCGGCGCCGACCGAAGCGCTTCACGGCAGCCATCTTCGCGAACACCGTGCGAACCGGCCGCTGGCGATTGCCGAGGTTCGGCTTCGCCCTCGTTTTGCTCGGAGACGTAGATCTCGATCTGAGGCAGGCCGAGCTCGAGGACGCGGTGACGACGATCACTGCGATCGTCCTGCTCGGAAACATCGACGTCTACGTGCCGGAAGGGATCGAGGTCGACTTCGGCGGACTCGGAATCTTCGGCCACCGGCGGGAGTTTGGCCGCGACGTCCCAGCAGTTCCCGGAACGCCGCTCGTGCGTGTGAGGATCTTCTCGCTCTTCGGCACCGCCGACCTGTGGCGCGTCCCCGCAGCCTGGGTCGGCCGGCCGTTTCGCGAGGTGATCAAGGCCCTTCGCCGCGACCCGCAAGGGGAGTTGCCTCCGCCAGAAGGTGAAGCTGATACCTAGCCGAGCGCCGCGACGAACCTACGAAGCGTGATCGTCACTCGGGTGCTCGTGCGGGTTCGGGGCTAGCCCTTCGCCCTCGTGTTCCGGCGTAGCCGGATCGTCGGCAAAGTCACCGGGCCGGGTCGTTCCGAGAGCGAGATCGTCGGGCGCTCGGGAGCTGCCGCGCAGTTTTTCCAGAAGCTTTTGGAGCATCGCTACCTCACAACATCGCTTCGATCGCTTCTTGCACCTCGCCGGCCCGGAAGGGTAGACCCCGGACGAGGTTGAAGCCGGCCGCGTCGACGAGGTACTCGGCGCGGATCAGCTTGCGCAGCTGGCCGAGGTTGATTTCCGGAATCAGCACCTTCTCGTAGGCACCGACGACCTCGCCGGTGTTCCGAGGAAACGGGTTCAGGTAGTGCAGGTGCGCGTGCGCGACCTTGCGGCCGTCGCCGCGGGCGCGGCGGACGCCTGCGGCGACCGGCCCGTACGTCCCGCCCCACGAGAGGACGAGCAGCTCGGCGCCGTCCGGGTCGTCGACCTCGAGCTCGGGAATGTCGGAGGCGATCCCGGCGACCTTCTGGGCGCGCAGGCGCGTCATCAGGTCGTGGTTCTCTGCGTCGTAGTCGACGTTCCCAGTCAGGTCCTGCTTCTCGAGCCCGCCGATCCGGTGCTCGAGACCCGGCGTGCCGGGGATCGCCCACGGCCGGGCGAGCGTCTCGTCGTCTCGCGCATAAGGCTGGAAATCGCCGTCGGGCGGCTCGGTCGTGAAACCTGCATCGATCGCGGGAATCGCGTCCACCTCCGGGAGCAGCCACGGCTCGGAGCCGTTCGCGAGATAGGCGTCGGAGAGCAGGTACACGGGCGTCCGGTACTTGAGGGCGATGCGCGCCGCCTCGATCGCGGCCTCGAAGCACTGGGCCGGCGTCGAGGCAGCGAGAACCGGCACCGGTGATTCTGAGTTGCGGCCGAAAAGAACCATCAGCAAATCGGCCTGCTCGGGCTTCGTCGGCATCCCGGTCGAGGGGCCTGCACGCTGGATGTCGAGGATCAGGAGCGGCAACTCGAGCGCAACGGCCAGACCGACCGTCTCGCTCTTCAGCACGACGCCTGGCCCGGCTGAGGTCGAGACCCCGAGCGAGCCCCCGAAGCTCGCGCCGAGAGCGGCGCCAACGGCCGCGATCTCGTCCTCAGCCTGGAAGGTGCGGACACCGAAGTTCTTGTGGCGCGCGAGCTCCTCGAGAATCGACGACGCCGGCGTGATCGGGTAGGCGCCGAGAAAGAGCGGCAAGCCCGACTTGACGCTCGCGGCGATCAGTCCGTAGGCGAGTGCCTGGTTGCCGGTGATGTTCCGGTAGGTGCCGGGCCGGAGCTTCGCCGGCTTGACCTCGTAGGAGACGGCGAAGTCCTCAGTTGTCTCGCCGAACGCGTAACCGGCCTGGAAGGCTCGCTTGTTCGTCTCGGCGATCTCCGGCCGCTTCGCGAACTTGCGCTCGAGGAACGAAACCGTGTGCTCGGTCGGGCGGTGGTAGAGCCACGACATCAGCCCCAGCGCGAACATGTTCTTTGCGCGCTCGGCCTCCCGTTTGGTGACGCCCTCGACCTCCTTCGTCGCCTCGAGCGTCATCGTCGTGAGGGGCACCATGTGGACGTCGTAGCCGTCGAGGCTGCCGTCCTCGAGCGGATTCGCTTCGTAACCCGCCTTGGCAAGGTTGCGGTCGGTGAACGTGTCCTGGTCGACGATCAGAGTGCCGCCGCGCGGCAGGTCGCGCAGGTTTGTCTTGAGGGCCGCCGGGTTCATGGCCACCAGCACGTTCGGCGCATCACCCGGCGTCAGGATGTCGTGATCGGCGAAGTGGACCTGGAAGCCCGAGACGCCGGGGAGCGATCCCGCCGGGGCGCGAATTTCGGCGGGGAAATCCGGAAAGGTCGAGAGGTCGTTACCCAGCACGGCGGTCTCGCTGGTGAAGCGTCCGCCTGTCAGCTGCATGCCGTCCCCAGAGTCACCCGCGAAGCGGACGATCACGCTGTCGACCTGCTCGACCGGTTTGGCCTGCTTGGCCATCGACCGTAGGTATAGCGCGTTGTCACGCGTCCGGTGCAGAGGCCTGACAGATGCGGCACACGATCCTCGATAGCGTGCTGGTAGGGACCTTTTTGCACCCCCCAAGGGGCCTGGGCCGGTTTGCGGCCCTTCGAGCCCCTGGCTAGTCGGCGCTGCGCCGCACGACCTTCAGTCCCCAGGCGCGGCCGCCCTCGAAGAGCTCATCCGGATCGACCTCGTCGCGCCAGCCCAGGAAGTGCGGCTCGGCGTCGTCCTCCGTCGAGCCGAAGACGGCGAGGCGCTGCTCGGACTCCTCGGCGACCGGCCCCCTCTCGAGCTCTTCGAGCCGGCGCTCGGCTTCCTCGGATGCTGGCCCTTCCATGTAGCCCCGCGGCATAGAGCCGAGCCTAAGTCTTTGAGGTCGCTTCCGCGAGGAGCGCCTGGAGATCGAGCGGCGCGTTGAACATCGCGACGCCCTCGCCGTCTTGCGCGGGCGGCCATTCTTCGCGCGGGCGGTCCCGGTAGAGCTCGATCCCGTTCCCATCGGGATCGCTGAGGTAGATCGCCTCGCTCACGCCGTGATCGGTCGCGCCGCTGATCGGGACGCCCGCCTCGACGAGGCGCTGCAGAGCATCGCCGAGCGTCGCCCGGTCCGGATATCGGATCGCCACGTGGTAGAGGCCCGTCGTTCCGGGGGGCGGTGGCTCGCCCCCACGACTCTCCCACGTGTTCAGGCCGAGGTGATGGTGGTAGCCGCCTGCGCTGACGAAGGCAGCATCGTCGCCGAAGCGCTGCGTCACCTCAAACCCCAACACGTCGCGGTAGAAGGCGAGTGCTCGGTCGATGTCAGAGACCTTGAGGTGCACGTGCCCGATGTCGACGCGCGGATCGATCGTGCCGCTCACACGCCAAGCTTAGGGGCGGGAGCGCGTGTGGCGCTCCCGGAGGACTGGCTTGGCGAGCGAGGTCGGTAAGGAAACGACGTAGCCATTTGTTGTCAAGGCTCCGCCAGACCTGTTTTTGACGCCCGACGGGGTAGACACCAAGATGAGCGGTGTCTATGGACGAAGCGCAGACGTCTGGACCAGAGTCGATTGGGCAGCGCCTGCGCGGATTGCGGCTCGAACGTCAGCTCTCGCAGCGCGAGCTCTCTTCTCCGGGCGTTTCGTACGCGTACATCTCGCGGATCGAGGCCGGCGCCCGACGTCCATCCGTCAAGGCTCTCAGGCAGCTCGCCCGAAAGCTCGGCGTCTCGGTGGAGTACCTCGAGACAGGCTCCGACCTCCGCGATGTCGATAAGCGCGAACTCCGGCTCGCCGATGCGGAGCTCGAGCTACGGCTCGCCGACGACCCCGCGAAGGCACAAAGCGTTTTCCAGGAGATCCTGGATGAAGCAGTCGCGGCCGGCGACTCGCCCTCGGCGCTTCGCGCACGCATAGCGATCGGCGTCGCGGAGGCGCGAGCCGGAAACAACACGGCCGCCGCTCAGCGCTTGGAGGAGGCGATCGGCTCGAATCTCCTCGCCCCGTCGCAACGGCCTGATGTCTACGCAACTCTCGGTCAGTGCTACGCGGCCCTCGGCCAACCGCAGCGGGCCGTCGACCTCTTTGAAAGCTGCCTGGCTCGTGTTGCGGAGGAAAGCCCTGAAGACACGACGAATCAGGTTCGGTTTTCGACCTATCTGAGCTACGCGGTGAGCGACCTCGGTGATCTCGGTCGTGCGGAGGCTGTGCTCGAGGACGCGCTCGCCCAGACCGATCAGGTGACAGACCCGTACACCCGGGTTCGGCTCTACTGGTCCCTCGCGCGTCTGAACGAGATTCGCAAGCAGCCGGCGGCTGCGCTCGGCTACATCCGGCGTGCGATCGCATTACTCGAGGTAACCGAAGACACACTTCATCTCGCGCGGGCACATCTACTCTGCGGCACGATCATGATCTCCCAGGGAAAGGCAGAAGAAGCGGGGGCGCAATTCGCCGCGGCCGAGTGGATGTTCGGGCCGAAGCCGGATCCGCTCGATCTCGCGAATCTTCGCGCCGACCAGGCGCGGCGTGCCTCTCTGCTCGACCGGCCGGCGGAGACGGAGCGGCTGGCACGCGAAGCGCTAACCGCGCTCGGCGAGGGCCACCCGGCAGCACGTGGCGTCTACTTGGGGATTTTGGCCGAGGCACTTGCAAAACAGGACAACCCTGAGGCGGACGAGACCTTCAAGCTTGCGGCCGAGCTGATCGACGAGCATGGTCGGCAGGTGGAGAAGTCAGACGCGTTCCGCGCCTGGGCGCAATATCTCCGAAAAGCCGGCCGCGACTCGGAGGCGCTCGACGTCCTCGACCGGGCGGCGCAGCTCAGTTCATCGTCGACGAGGCCGAGAGCTTGACTTGATCGAGGCCTCGCTCCGAGCGCGCGGCCCCTACTCGCTCCGCCTCTCGACCCGCCACGGCAGTGACGCGACCCGCGTCGTCTCCGGTGGCGTCCTCCGGGCGATGTACGAGGTCGAGGGCCGACTCGAGATCGCCGGAGCGCGACAGCGGCCGGACGGCGTCCTCGTCGTCCAGGCAGCGAGCGAAGAAGCGGTCGACCGGATGCGCTTCGCGCTCGGGCTCGACGACGACCACTCCGAGTTCGTGGAACGGTTCTCCCGGGATCCGTTCCTGGGAGAGACGGTTCGCCGCCTTCGGGGGCTGCGGCCGCTTCGGTGCGCGACCGTCACGCAGGCACTCCTCCGAGCGCTCTGCGGCCAGCTGATCACCGCCCGACGAGCGCGCGAGATCGAGCGCAGAGTCATACGAGCGGCAACTCCCTCGGTTGACGGTTTGCACGCTGCACCGACGCCGGCCGTAATGGGCCGCTTCTCGCCCGCCGAGCTACGAGCGCTCGGCCTCGGCGGTCCGCGCGCGAGCGCGCTGGTACGACTCTGTCGTTCCCTCGATCTAGAGCGCCTTCGCGGCGTCTCGACCGACGCCGCCGCCGCACGGCTCGTGCGTGAGTCGCGCATTGGCCCGTGGTCGGTCGGGGTCGTCTGCCTCGAGGGCCTGGGCCGCTACGAACGGGGACTTGTCGGCGACCTGGGTCTCATCAAACTGCTCGCCCGGCTTCGCGGCCGGCAAGTCGAAGGCTGGGAGACGGCCGAGTTGCTGGAGCCGTACGGCGAGTGGGCAGGCCTGGCGAGCGTCTACATGCTGGCCGGTCTGGGGCAGGGGACGATTCGGGTCCCTCAGGGTCTCGCAGCTTAAAGTTCCGACATGGCGGTAGACCAACGGCGCGTCGCAGTCCTCGGAGCCGGCACGATCGGCGAAGCCCTGATCTCGGGACTGATCAGCAACGGTTGGCGCGAGCCCGGCGAAATCGTCGCTACCGGCCGGCGGGAGGAACGTCTCGACGAGCTCAGGGAGGGGCTGGGCGTCGAGGCGACGCTCTCGAATCCGGATGCAGTCGCAGGAGCCGCCCTCATCGTGATCGCCGTCAAGCCTCAGGACTTCGGCGTGCTCCTCGACGAGATTGCGCCCGCCGTCACCATCGAGCAAACGGTGCTCTCTGTCGCGGCGGCGATTCCGACGACCGCTATCGAGGAGCGCCTGGCCGAGGGCGTGCCGGTCGTGCGCGCGATGCCGAACGCCCCGTCGATCGTGCACGAGGGGATCGCAGGCCTTTGCGCGGGTGCCAATGCGGACGAGGCTCACCTCGCACTGGCCGAGGAAGCCCTGGCTCATCTGGGTGCGGTCGTCCGAGTGGCCGAGCCGTACATGGACGCCGTCACGGCGGTCTCGGGCTCCGGTCCCGCGTACTTCGCACTCCTCTCGGAGGCAATGATCGAGGCCGGAATCCTGCTCGGGCTCGCCCGCGACGTCTCGACGCAGCTGGTCGTCCAGACGATGCTGGGAACGGCGAAGCTGCTTCGCGACGAGCAGATGCATCCCGTCGAGCTCCGCGAGCGGGTCACCTCGCCAGGGGGCACGACGATCAGGGCTGTGCGGGAGCTCGAGCAGGCCGGCGTCCGTGCTGCGCTCCTCAATGCGATCCAGGCTGCCATGGACCGCTCCCGGGAGCTCGCAGCCGGCGCGCCGTGAAGGCGCGGGACGTCCAGCTGATCGTCGTGGACGACGAGGACGCCGCGGCGAGACGGGTCGCCGAGCTGCTGGCCGAATCCTCGCGCGAGGGTAAGGAGATCGTCCTCACGGGCGGCAGGACCCCCGGCCTCGCATACGAGGTCGCCGCAGAGCTCGAGCCCGATTGGAGCCGCGCAGGCGTGTGGTGGGGTGACGAGCGCTGCGTGCCGCCCGACGACGAACTGTCGAACTTCGGGCTCGCGCGAAGGACCCTCTTCGACAGGCTCGAGGCTCAGCCCGGACGAGTGCACCGGATCCGGGGCGAGGATCATCCCGCCGTGGCGGCGGCCTCTTACGAGCGCGAGTTGAAAGGAACGACGCTCGATCTGCTCCTGCTCGGCCTCGGGCCCGACGGGCACGTTGCCTCGTTGTTTCCAAACGCCCCCGGACTGGCCGAGACCGAGCGTCTGGCGATTCCAGCCGAGCCGAAGCTCGAGCCCTTCGTCGAGCGGGTGACACTGACACCGCCGGCCCTCCGCGCTGCCCGTCGGATCGTCTTCCTGGTCACCGGTGACGAGAAGGCCCAGGCCGTCGCGAACGCTCTTGCCGGGCGGCCCGATCCGGCAGTTCCCGGCAGCCTGATTCGCTCCGAGAGCGGCGAAACGCTCGCCACGATGTGTTCACGATCGATCGCCCTGAGCAACTGAAGGCGCTCGGCCATCCGCTCCGCTTGCGAGTCCTCGAGATGCTCGGCCAGAGCGAGGAGGGGTCGCTGACGAACCGGGAACTTGCCCAGCGCCTAGGCGTGGACCCTGGGCACCTTCACTTTCATGTCCGGATGCTTTTGCGCGCCGGGCTGATCGACCTGGCCGACGGCGGCAAGGGCCGGGAGAAGCCTTATCGCGCCGTGGCCCGAACGGTGCGCGTCGCGCCCGAGCTCGTCTCCTCGGGGCTCGGAACCGACGTACGCGCGTCGATGCTCGACGATCTCCAGCGGGCCTGGGCTTCGTTCGGGTCGTCGGGGAAGTTCCGGATCACTCAGACAACGGTGCGGATTCCGGCCGAGCGAGCGTTACGGCTGATCGAGGAGATCGCCGAGCAGGTGCGCGACGAAGAGATCGACGACGCCGAGCCACTCGTGATCACGGCGTTCATGCATCCGGTGCGTACCGGCAGCACCGATTAGCCCTCTTATCCGGGGAGGAGCGGCGAGGACAGCTCGACGGCGATCCCGCGCTTCGCCGCGAGAGCCTGCAGGATGAGCACGGTGTCCGCGACCGGGATGTCCTCGAGATACTCGTCGCGCTGCTCGAACGACTCCAGCACCCGCTCGACGGCCTCGGTGTAGCCGACCACGTCGTGCGCAGCGAGGAAGGCGAGCGCATCGCCGACGTCTCGCGGGAAGTCGTCGCGTGTGCGGATCGCGTCGGCGTGGATGCGGGCGTATTCGTCGTCTCCCAGGGTCAGGCACGCGAGTGCGGCGGCATAGCGGCCAATCGGCGAATTCGCCTCGCCGGCGCCGGCGTCGAGCGCCCAGCGCGCATCGGCCCGAGCGCCGTCCCAGTCGCCGGAGACGAGACGCGCCTTGATCGCTCCGATCGGGCGTCCCCAGCTTCCGGGCGGCGCTTCCTTGAAGCTCTCTCGGTAGCGCTCGGCGGCCCGCGCGAGGCGCGTTTCGGCTTCTTCTCGACGTCCGTCCATCAACAACGCTAGCCCGGCGCCGGCCGAGGCGTTGCCGAGCCGGGTCAGCTGCCGCTGGCGCGAGTCGGGGTCGGCAGCGTCGGGCAGGCGGCTTTCGCCGTCCCGGTAACGCTCGTCCTCCCGCTCGGCGTGTGCCTGCCAATCTTCGCCGGCGCCGGCTTCTTGGTTAGGCACAGCCAACCTCCTCCCCGCGTCGAGCGTATCGGTGTTCCGCGCACGGGTGGGTGACGGAAAAGCGCCGAAAGCGTGACGATTGCTCGATCTGTAGGGCCGTAGCCATCCACTAGCCTTGTTTCGATGCGCGAGCTTCGCGAGGTCTACTACGTCGACGGCGTCCGGAGCGCCTTCGGGCGCGCGGGGCCGAAGGGCGTGTTCTGGCGCACACGTGCGGATGACATGGCCGTCAAGCTCGTCCGTGAGCTGCTGCGGCGCAACGAGTCACTGCCGCCCGAGCGAATCGATGACGTCGTCTTCGCGGCAACCGCGCAGGTAGGCGATCAGGGCCTGACGCTCGGCCGTGACGTCGCTCTGCTGGCCGGGCTACCCCGGACGGTCCCCGGATTTGCGGTCGACCGCATGTGCGCCGGCGCTCTGACAGCGATCACGACCGGGGCCGGCGAGATCGCGATGGGAACGGCCGACGTGATCCTCGCGGGGGGAGTGGAGCACATGGGCCGGCACCCGATGCTGGAGGACGTCGACTACAACCCTCGCTTCGTGGCGGAGCGGTTGATCGATCCGTCCGCCGCGACGATGGGCCAGACGGCGGAGAACCTGCACGACCGGTTCCCGCAGATCACCAAAGACGACGCCGACGCCTACGCGGTGCGCTCACATCACCGCCTCGCGGAGGCCTGGCAGAACGGCGTCATGCGTCAAACAGTCGTACCGATGGCGGTTCACACCGACGGCGGGTGGCGAGAGGCCGACCAGGACGAATTTCTGCGACCTGACACGTCGCTCGAGCTGATCCGCGAGCTGCCGACGCCGTTCCGCCCAGGCGGCCGCGTCACCGCAGGCAATTCGGCTGGTCTCACGGACGGAGCCACGGCCTCGCTGCTTGCTTCGGAGCGCGCGGCCGAGGAGCTCGGCCTCGAACCGAAGCTCAGACTCGTCTCGTTCGCCTTCACCGGGGTCGAGCCGGAGCTGATGGGCGTGGGACCCGTGCCCGCGACGAAGAAGGCACTCGAGCAGGCCGGGCTGACGATCGAGCAGGTAGACGCCTTCGAGCTGAACGAGCCCTTCGCAGTGCAGGTGCTGAGCTGGTGCGACGGTATGGGCGTCTCGCCCGACGATGAGCGGCTCAACCCCTTCGGCGGCGCGATCGCCTGCGGCCACCCGCTGGCCGCGACGGGCGTGCGGCTCGTCGCCCAGCTTGCCTACGCGATGCGGGAACGTCCGAGCTCCCGCTACGGCCTGACAGCGCTCTGCGTCGGCATGGGCATGGGCGCCGCGCTCCTGTGGGAGCGTGTCTGAGCCTGATAGAGGCCCTTTCAGAATGAAGCCCTGTGCCGCCGAGGCGCCATCCTGAAAGGGCGTCCGACCGAATTCATGCTCGCGAGGGTGGCAAGGCCGGAGCTCGAACGGCCGATCGCCCTCGTGACGATCGACAACGGCGCGGACCACACGAAGCCGACGGTATTCGGCCGGTCGGCGTTCGAGTCGCTCGAGCGGGTTCTCTCGGAGCTCGAGTCCGGCGACTGGGCCGGTCTCGTGATCACCGGCAAGCCTTATTTCTTCTCGGCCGGGGCCGACCTCGAGGAGTTCTCGGTGCGCGCCACGTCCGAGCTGGCGCGCGAGGGGAGCCGCACCGGTCATGAGCTGTTCGGACGAATCCGGGCCCTGCCTTATCCGACTGTTGCCGCGATCAACGGGGCCTGCCTCGGTGGGGGGGTCGAGCTGGCGCTGCATTGCGATGTGCGCACGATCTCGACAGCGGTTCGACACTTCGCCTGCCCGGAGTGCTTCCTCGGGATCATCCCGGGCTGGGGCGGAACGCAACTCATCCCGCGACTCGTCGGGGCCGAGACGGCAGTTGCGTTCATCGTCGAGAACCCGTTGCGCCAGAACCGGATGCTGGGCGGCCGCCGCGCCCACGAGCTCGGTTTCGCCCACCGACTGCTCGAGCCGCCCGAGTTCGTGGACGAGTCGCTCGCGTTTGCAACGGAGCTCGCACGGAACAGCGCCGAAAGCGCAACAAGGTTTGGAAGTGGGGACAGACCCCCGGGTGACGCAATTGCGGACACGCTCCGAAAGGCCCGGGCGCGCCTCGACGACGCCGTCCACGGCGCAGCGCCCGCGCCGTATCGGGCGCTCGACCTGATCGAGGGCGCCCTCACAGGCTGGAGCATCGACGAGGGATACGAGGCGGAGGAGGACGCGATCGCCGAGCTGCTGCCGAGCCGGCAGGCCCAGGCGTCCCTCTACGCCTTCGACCTCGTCGAGCGACGGGCCAAGAAGCCGCCACCACTCGCCGCCGAGCCCCGGCGCGTCGGCAAGATCGGCATCGTCGGCGCCGGCTTGATGGCAACGCAGCTCGCGGTGCTCTCTCTACGCCGCCTCGAGCTGCCGCTCGTGATCACGGACGTCGAGGAGCAGGCTCTCGAGCGCGCCCGCGAGGCGATCGACACCGAGCTCGCGGGCCTCGTCGCCAAGGGCCGCTACGACGAGGGCAAGGCTCGCTTCCTGGCCTCGCTCGTCCAGACGACCACCGATAACGCGGCGTTTGCCGACTGCGACCTCGTGCTCGAAGCCGTGTTCGAGGAGCCGGAGCTGAAGCGCCGGGTCTTCGCGCAGCTCGAGGCAGTCGTCTCGCCCGAGTGCGTGCTCGCAACGAACACCTCCGCCCTCTCGGTCAGCGCGATGGCCGCCGGGCTCGACCATCCCGAGCGCCTCGTTGGCATGCACTTCTTCAACCCCGTCGCCCTACTCCCACTCGTCGAGGTCGTCCGCGGGGGGCAGACAGACGACACGACCATCGCGACCGCGTTCGAGGTCGCGA
>WNGJ01004261.1_pt1 | contig 14867 bp, 18 predicted proteins | sample 5400611 | NCBI WGS metagenome assembly WNGJ01 (sample SAMN13153375, study PRJNA577476) | soil metagenome | isolation source: 40 cm soil or saprolite under Garry oak tree replicate 1 | place: USA:California | collected 2016-06-15
TTCGCTGATCTACTCAGGAATCTGCTGGCAAGGGAAGAATGCAGACACGCCTTTTGCTACAGTTAACCCGGAAGGTCAGGCTAGGGCACAAGTCGCTTGTGACGACGGAAAAATATCTCCGGGTAACGCCAAGCACGAAACTTCGACCACAGATTGACCACGCGTACGGAGACTGACATGGTCACTACACTGATTTCGAACGACGGACCAAGAGTTTCGCTTCTGACCTGCACCGATGTCCCCGAAGGGTGGTGGGGACGGCCAGTCGGCGCGTGCCGAGTGCGGCTCTTCTTCTCGCGCTCTCAATGGCGGTACGCTTAACCGACTGAAACCGTTTCAGCCGTCGCCGGGCATCGCAAGGTCGAGCGCAAGTGGCATCGGTATACTTTCGCGTCACCGTACACGAGTGTTAGAATGGTTTGTGCAATGTCATTGCGGAAAGCCAGCGATTTTAAAGATACAAGAAGGCGTGTACCTGTGTATGGAATGTTGGGCGACCTTTCAGCGCACCATTCAGGAAAACCAACGTCTGAACTTCGCGATGCTAAACTATCTCGAAGACGAAATGGCATTCATGGTCGGATTGCCGCGAATAGGGCCGCGAATCAAGGTGCCCATGCCAACGTACATCGGTAGTGCGCCGCTCACCATGAACACAACGAACAACATCCGCGTAGAGTCCGGTAGTCAGGTCGGTCAAATCAACGCCGGGGCGATTGTCTATCTGGACGGCGCAGTGACGGCATTCACTGGCGCAGGACTGAAAGACCTTGCCGCTTCATTGAAGACCTTCACACAGCAAGTGGTGGACAGCAAGGAGTTGTCGTCGGCAACACAGAAAGAGATTCTGGACTTGCTCCGAGCGTTGGTGGAACAAGTTCCAAAGAAGAAGGAAGACCGCAACCCGACAATCTGGAAACTCGCATTGCAAAGTATCGGGCCGCTTCTCAGCGCGGGGAGCGCAATCGCGACGCACTGGGAAACGCTGAAGCAACTCTTTGAACATCTGTTCCGTTTGTAACGTGGGAAAAACTATCGAAGGTCCCAAGGTATCGCCCACGGATACGGCTTTCCAGACTTGTGAGTGTTGGGAAATTCTGCTTTGTGCTTCACAAGAACATCCCACGCATGGTCGGGCACTTTGAACGGCACCTCGTAAATAGTTGCAGCCTGTCCAGGCAGCATCGCGCAGACGACAATCTCCTTTGAGATAAGAGTGTTTGCATAGCCGCCGTCACTCGTACAGGTGAACATTTTCTGATTGTTGGCGAGTAGATAGCCGATGATTTCACACTCCTTCGGTGTCATCGAAGGAATTTCTTTTTCTACTCGCTGCATCTCTTGGCGAATTGCCCATCGGTGCGCGAGCCAATCCCACAGACTGCTCCACTTCTTCGCGACGTGCGGTCCGACGCCGAAGACTGTGAGAAAGCCGAACACCAGCACGGAGACTTCCGCTGCCTGTATCACCCAAGAATCCAGTGCAACGGGCAACCGTTTCTTCGCGTTCAAATATAGAACGGTCGCGGACGCCGCTGTAAGCGCGGCAGTCTGCCAGCCACTAGCTTTCAGAATCTCAAGCCACTTCGGGTCAGCGGCAGCCATTCGCGAAGTGTAGCACGCGCGGCTGCGTTCTGATTTGTGCAGATAACCGTAGCGTACCGTTAAGGCGTCCGACGATTTTCTTTTTTGCTAGACTCTGAGCGCGGAAAATCCCCACAAAAGGCGGTGCTCATGCGGCGTGTATGGCGTCGGTCGCACGTTGAAAAAGTTGCCCTACAGGGTCTAGCATTTAGCAACGCGGAGAGTAGAGAGCCATGCGAAAACTCCTAACCCTGATAATTTTGGCGGTCGTGGGGATGTTTGGATGCACTTCGAACGGCGAGTTGACTCTGAACGGTGTAACAGATTCCGAATTGGAAGCCGTCAAAAAGTTGCGAAGTGGACAATACACGCTGGTCAGCAATCAGGAGCTAACTCAGTTGAAGCATGACGCGGAGCTAGGGAAAGGTGTAGGCCGCTATCAAATCTACCGACAGGGATTCCGAACGTGGCGACTTGACACAGCCAGCGGAGCGGTATGCCTGTTGCTGACTACAGAGCAGGACTGGAAGAAACCCGAAATCACAGCGGAGAGTTGCGGCCCGCTCCCGTAGAAACAAAAAAATCCCCCTGCTACGCTTTTTGATGGCGTGACAGGGGGATAAGTGTTTCTGGTGTCGTTTTACTCTTCGTCGGGCACTAAATCAACTTCGCATTCAGGGCACTTCGCATCGTCGCCGATTGCGTCAAGCAACTGCTCGCGAGTAAACGTATCGCCGCACTCAGGGCAAAGGAACTTGTCCGTCGCTGCCTTCTCGCTTTCAAAAAGTTCGCGGTAGCCGACAACGTCAAGAGTCAAGACTTCCGTCGCTTCTGGTTTCGTATTTGCTCATGGACTTCCCTTTCAAAATTGTTTAGCAGAGGGGAACCGCCGCGTGATGATGGGCACGCAAACGGCTCCCTTTGCTCTTCGTGGCAGTGTCACTCGCCGCGCCGGGGTTAATGACGCGGGAACTTTGTTTTTAGCTATGGGCCGAGAGAGCCGCGACGGGTGGGAAAACAGAATCATAAAGTATGGGCTGGAAATCTGCCCGTACGAAAGATTCATAGCCGAACAACCCCGCTTCAACGTAATTCGGCAGTTGCGTGTAACGCCGAACGTACGAGCCGTTTTTCACGCGGCGCTGCAAGAGGTAGTTCGGATGAGTGAAAACGATTGAAGAATCCGAGCCCGCCGTCCAGTCGTTCATTGAGTTACAGACGACGATGTCGTGACCAAACAACGACTCGGCGTCTGCTCCCCACATGGCACGATTCGCCGTGTCAAAAAGTTTGGTGACCAGCTTTTGGGTGTTGCTGCTCATGTAGAACTTCGCACCCGACCTATAGACCTTTGACAAACCATGGTAGAGGTTCTCCAAATCGGTCAAGGCAAGCGTGCTGCTCGCGGACGTTTGCTTAGAGCCGCTCGCAATCGCGGTCACTAGTCCTTTCGGAACCGTGGCCGTACCGCCGACCGCCGCAACGCCACTGCCCGAAATAGATTCGCCGCCGAACGCTAGCGCTGTGCGCTGTGCGAAGACGCCCTGAAGAATTTTTGCCCACGGCTCAAATGACTCGTATTCAAGTTCGTAAGCGACTAGGACGATACCGCTTCGGTAAGTAGGAGTACTTGACCAGTTTACCGATTTGAAAGGTACAGGCTTCGCCGCCGTCTGAACGGTTTCGCCGACGCGCGTTGCCTTGTTGAACGCAACGGGAGAGCCCGCCGCGTCGTCAACCGCTGGCGTAGTCGCCGCCGAACCCTTTTCGGATTCCCAAAGATTGCAATTTTCGGCGTCAAGGATTTCATCGTACGTTGCCATAGACGCGAAAAGATTTTTTTGGAAATCCGCTGGCGAAAGCGTCGCCCCCTGCGTCCCTGAACCGCTGCCCGTTGAGTCTGTGTAAGACTCGCCGCTTGGCCGTCCCCATTGGCTCGTGCTTTGGTAGTCCGTTCTCTGCTCGCCGAACTTCATGAATTCGTACCAGTCGCGGGTTTCGGTCGTGGTCTGGTCTGCTTGGCGAATCGCTTCGGGCGACTCAACACCAGCCAGAGCCGCAACGCGTTCCATCTCGGCGCGCCGCAGTTCTTCGCTAGTCACGCCTTGCTTGAGCAAGGAGATTTTCGCGAGAAGAGTTGCATGCATGCGAATTTCCTGCGGATTGAGGCTTGCTTTAGACGCGAGTTTTTCCGCCTGCTCAATGGCGTGGCGAAGTTCCTGCAACGTCTGGTTGATTGCTGTGATTCTACTCATGGAGTTTCTCTTTTCTTCAGGTTTGATTTTTATTTCTTACAACTTACGACAAAAGCAAATCATTCATTCGCCGAGCCGCGCGGATAGTGCCGTCGAACACTGGTGCTTTGTAGTTCGGGAACCGCGCCCGAATTTCGGCGGGCACACCTTCGGGAAATAACGACCGTGCTGCGATACTGGTGGACTGATACGCCGCAAATGTCACGGCGCTGACATCGACGAGCCGAGCCGATTTTATTAAACGGGTCGCGACGCGCGAGCCGTTCTCTTCCATCTGACCCCATTCGTCTTCGTCACAGATAAATCCCATCGACATCGACCTCACCACGCCTTGCTTGATGAGGGAATGCAAATCACTGGCGTAGCTTACGCCGCGTGGCAACACCGCACGCATGCGGACGCCGTGATTGTCAGCCGTCAATTTGAGCGAGCCGTTGTCACTTCTCGCGAGCGGATAATTCGGGTCATGGTTCCAGAGAAGCATCACGTTATCTGAATCTGGCGTGCCGCTCGTCTGTCGCGCGAACGCTGTTGGTGACACACGCTCGCGAAAATTCAAGCCGTCGTCGTCGCTCCACGCATCGAAAACGACGGGATAGCCGACGAGAATTCCTTCGTCGCCGCCGTCATCTTCGAGTCGAATTTCTGTACTTCTAAAACGTTGTTCTTTCATGTTGTTGTTTTTCTTCGGTTTGATTTTGTGTTGCAGGCACACGAAACCCAACTCGCGCGTGTGCACGCGATTTCCCTTCTACTTCTTACCTCTGGTACGGAAACGGAATCGACATCGTGGTGCAGCACCGTGCTTTTGGGACGGGCGAATAGAGACCTATGGCGAACGTCTCGCTACAGCCACAAGCACAGTGGTGGGTTGCCGACTGCGAACCGATAACCCAATGCGAGCCCCCGTCGCCAGGCTTTGCTGGTGCGTCTTGACGAACGCCCAACTCGCGCAACGCTGGTTCTGGCGGCGAATCTAACACCTGATAAGATGGCGTGAATTTCATTTCTTTCTCCTTGTCGCAGGTTGTGCGACTTACTTCTTTACTGCTTCTAGTTTCGCAAGGCGATTTTCAAGTTCTGTGATGCGTGCGAATAACCGAAAGCACAGCCGTCCAAGCAGGTGCACACTCAACAGTCCGATGACGGTGTCATGCAATCCCTTCCAAAGCTGGTCAGGGAGTTTTTCGGTTGCGATTTCGCGAAACCCGTTTACGTGACTTTCAAGTTCCATTTTGGTTTCTCCTTTCTTTGAATTGAACTCCTGAATTGTTTTCGTCGCTTCGTCTATCTTTCGACAGCCACATGACGACGTGAATGGTCGCCGACCGCGTAAGTAGTTGCGAAGGTACTTTCCGCAAACAGTCACCGTGCGACCGCACTCACACAAGGCAGTCCAGTGCGCATTGCCGCCGTTGTCTATGTGAGAAAAACCCGTGATGTGCAGACGGCCTACTTGCTGACCGTGTAGGTCGATGCGTTCTCGCCACGCGGTCTTAGGATTTTCACTGCGCCGATGTTTTCCAAAGTTCGCGCCGAGATAGCAGGTAACAACGCCGTTTGTCCTGTGTCGAGATGCATGACTCTCACTAATTCGCCGCTCTTGATTGCGCGTGCTTCTTCCTGCATCGCTGCTTCGCGCGCATCTACCGCCCCCGTATACTGTTCTTCACGCTGCACTATCTCTTTGACGAGACCCGACGCGACGAGCCCGCTAAGGATGGCCTGCTTAATCGTCTGGTCTTCGTCTTCATCCGCGTTCCAGAAATGTGCGCAAACAGCCGCGAGCGATTTCGGATTTTCTCCAGCCGTGCTGGAAACGCGACCGAAGAAAGAGTACGCATTCTCTTGCGTCCAGTTCCAAGCAACAAGAAGTCTGCGCTTGTCGCTCTCGCTGTAAACTCCTATAGGAACGCCGTCGTACTGACGCTGAAGAGCGCGCGCCGCCTTGTTGATAGCGAAGCCTAGGCCGAAAAAAGACGCTGTCTCTTTCGCAAAGGGTAGGTGTGCAACAACTCCGCTTCCTTCCTGCACGTAGACCCAAAGGTTGCTAGGGCCTACTTTACTTACTAGCGCGATTGCTGCGATATCGCGACCTTTCGCGACACCGAGTGCTTCGGGATTTTGTTTGCAGTCGTAAGACCGTGGCAAAATGAAGTCTTCCATTCTCTCTCCTTTAGCCGATGTGGTATTTCGGCAAAACTGTCGGAACGTAGTCCACGCCTTCGGCCCAACCTTGCGGCGAACCTTCGGTCGTTGGGTGGTGGATTTGACAAAGACAGATTATGTTCTTCGGTTCCAGGAACAAGTCAGGTCTAAGACGCGGGGAAATACTGTGGTGACATACCACACTTGGCGCGTGACACTGTTCGGCCTCACCTGTCAGCGGGTTTTTCACCAGCCGTTGACAAATACAGTTCCAGTTGACCATGACCGCCCGGAACTTCAGCCAACGAGCGGTACGGTAGAGCTTCGCTATAGGGTCGTTTGCGAGACGGAAGCGGTCTTGTTCTCGACTCTCTTCCTTCGCTTCTTTGGCTCCTGCGACCGCAGGAACGTGTCCGCCGCGTCCGCTTAGAAGTTTCAAGTTAGATTCCTTTCAGCCACGACGGAGTATCTGTAAGAAAGATGGCTTTTGTTGTAGGCGTCTGTCCCGCCGCGCGCTCGTCCGCTGCCCGCGATAGACTGTCTTGCAGACTTCGGAATGATTCTTCCTGCGGGTCTGGATTCTTCCACCGTTGAATCGCGTTAACACACGAAGAGACACCGTCTATTTTCATCCGCGAGTCTTTTGTGTCGCCTTCTTCAGACTTAGGCTTCTGCGGTTTGACGCCGCCGAACTTACTCGGAGTCAAGTCAACGTTGCGCGCCATCCACGCGGTTACAGGGTCTAGAAAACAAATGGAGCCACCCAGTACGCCACGTTGGAAAAGCTGCGACGCCTGAGTTAAGACGCTCTCCTTCTGCGGTACGAGCGTGCAAATGATTTGATGCTCGGCGTACAGCGCGTTGACGTAATCGTCCGCGCGATACGGGTCGAAGCCGATGTCCGTGACCTTGAACCGCTTGCATAGTTCGACTATGTCGTCGTAGACAACCAAGCGGTCGATGTACCTCTCGCCCGCGAGTTTTATCCACCGTCCGTCAATCCAAGTTCGCAGTGTCGAACCTAGACCGAGCTTCTTGCTACGCGCGTCTAAGTTCTCGCTGGTAATCCAGTACCAGTTAGCGACAACCGTCTTCGCTTCTTGGTTCGGAAACTTGAACTCAGGCCACACGAGCGAGAACGCAAAGAAGTCGTCCGCGCCGCCAACGTCCGCGCCGCCCCACGCTCTGTACCGTGGTTCGTTCTTGTGTCTCGCAGCCTCTTCTAAGAACGACTCGCGAAGTTGTCGAACGTCGCCAGGCATGCCGGGGTATCCGACGCATGCGTTGACCAGATTCGCGGGCAACGTGCCGCCCGTGTTTAGGCTGTCGTTCCATAGGTTGCAAACGTCGCGACGAAACTTGTACTTGAAGTTTTCGTCAACGCGCATGTTCGCCGCGAGCCGACGAATCTGCTCCCAGTCTTGCGTTGCTTCGCCCGAAGGGTTGGCCTTGTGCCACAACGCTTCGTCTGTGATGTCGTCGCCTTCATCGAGCCGAAAGATGTGCACAGCGACGCTGTCGAACACCACATGGTCTTCAGTGACACCAGTAAGAAGTCGCGTGAAGATTTCGGTCTGCGTGTAGCAGTAGCCTTCGTCCTTGCGCTGTCCCGCTGTGCCCGTCAGAAATAGCAACGGCTGTTTTCTTGACAACTGACTCGTGATGATTTTGTCCACCAGTTCGTCAGACTTCCACATTTCGATTTCGTCGCCGATGCCGAGATGACACCGCAAACCGTCCGCCGTGTCTGAGTCGCTCGACAACGGTTTGAAGGTCGCGTCCGTATCTTCGACAATCAGCGCGTGCTGTTGCGTCTTCACATGTGGCGCAAGCGGGCCACTCTTGACGATGCGCTTCGCATCCGTCCAACAGATTCGCGACTGGTCTTTCGTCATTGCGAAAGAATACAGTTCTGGATACTTCTCCTGGTCGCAGAGCAGACAAAACAAGGCAGTCGCTCCTGCCCAATACGTCTTCCCGTTCTTGCGTCCCACGGAGAGGAACAGTTTCGAGCGGAGTCGGTATCCTGTCGCCTTCTTCCAGCAAAACAAGTCAAGAGTGACAAGCACTTGCCAGGGCAACAGAGAAAACTCCGTGAAGTACTTGTAAAAACTCACGATGAGCCGTGCTTCCAGCACATCGAAGAAAAAGCCGCGCTCTTTGCCGCCTGATTCCAAGTTAGTTAGGAACCGCTGACACGCCGCAATCTCAAGTTTGCCGCTAACGACCTTCCCCTCGACAACGTCGAGCGCGTACCGCTGGGCAACTCTCAAGGCGTCGCCTGCGGGCCAGGTGTACAGCTTGCTGCCTTCGTCGAGTGTGAGAACTTCGCCAGGGACCATTCGAGCGTCAAACGACTCGCGGCACGCCCTAACCTGGTCAATGAACTCCGAGAGAGTAGGTGTGTCCTGCGGTTTCTCGACCGCCGCGACAGGCTTCGGCTCGTCAAACGGCGTGCGAGCATCGAACTGCGCGCGCATCCGAGCCGCTTCGACCCGTGAGGCTTCCCGCTCCGCGTCCGTGCCTGCTCTCGACGCTCGCAGGGCATCCACGAGAGCCGCCAACAGGCCGCCGTCCGCCCGGGACAGCCTGCGCGCCGCGAGCAGTTCCGCCGCGACCTTGTTCCAGGTCTCGCGCCATTGCCGCGCCTTGCCCTGTGGTCTCAAGGGCTCGCCGAGTACATCAAGCGCCGCTGTCTCGACCTTCCGCCGCTCTATGGCTGCCCGACTCGCGCCGGACTGCCTGAGTTGTTCCGTCGTCTTGCGCCGCATCGTTCTCTTGTCCTTTCTGCGCAATCGCTGCGCAACTATTGCATCAAGTAGGGGGTACCTAGGACGCGTCGGAGCGAATGCCTATGCCTGTGCGACTCAAACCGCCCGAACGCGCCCCGGAGCGCTAGCGGGATTTGCACCGCTGCCCAATTAAATGCGTCTCGAACTCAGTCAAAGACCGCCGAATGTCCGGCATATCTTGCTGCCGACCCTCCAACACCCTCCAAAACCCTCCAACACCGCCCGTGTGTACAGAATTGCAGCGCGTGGTCATTGGCGAGCAGAGTCAGATTTTATTGACCCCGGCCACCCGGCAAGGCATGTTCGGAAGGCTGCTCCGCGAATGTAGGAAAGTAGGAAGGCTTTACCCTGTACCTCTACTTTCACATGCTACATACATGGCGTAGAGTTTGTGGGTGTGGGGTAAACACTTCCTATATTCCTAGATTCAGAAGTTCCTTTGCTATCATGGGATTACATGCCGCGAATGTAGGAAAACGAATTTTCAAAAATCTTCCTACATTCGCCGAAGGCATCCGAAAATAGCGAATCTAGGAAGGTCTTTTGGAAAGCATCTTCCTACATTCAAGCCGCTTTTTCGTCCGCCTTCCATCCGAAGACAGGCTCCTTCTTCCGCGTGTGTCCTGCCACGATGCGGAGCTTCTCGGTCGCCCGCCATGCGCGATTGAAGGATTCGTGTCCGCCCTTGCACTTTTCAGGGCGAATCGCCTGTCGCACCTGAGACTCAGTAGCGCGTGGGTTGGCCGCAAAGAACTTGATGATGCGGTTCTCGAACGCTTGGACGTAGCTCGCGGCGTCAGGTTCAAACAGCTTCTCTTCGACTGCGATGCAGTGGTCTGCGAAGTCGAGACCCAGTTTCATCACATGGGCGTCAACGGCGGCCTTGCCAGCGCAGAATGCGTTCAAAAGGGAGAATCGCTTCGCCTTGTCAAGAGCCCGCTGCATCTGGGCTTCCCCGTCTTGCCCGGGCCGCCAAGAAAGAAGCGCGTCCTGCGCTTCTGTGCTCAGGGTCAGCGACCTGGCTGCTAGTTCACAGAGCGTTTCGCTTTTCGTGGAGCCGATACGGTATTCAATGTCCGCCACGGCCCGCGTAAGCTCTTTGTCGTTGTTTGGCGTCTTGAGTCTGGGCATGATGGCGTCGGAATACGTACAACTGAAACGACTGCGCAATCCGCTCTTGTTCGCTCCCGAACCCTGCCACATGTCAAGAAAGCTCTCATCTGTCACGCCGCCGCCTATCGCAAAGTGACCGTTCGTGACAAGCGTGCGTCCGCCTGTTTGGCTCTTCTTGTCCTTCCTTACGCGGTTCGCGGTGAAGTTCTTCTCATACAGCCGAAGAAGCTCGCTGAATAGCGTACTTCCCCGCCTCTTCGCCTTCTCGAACAGGTCGCTCATTTCGTCAGGAAAAAGAAATAGGTAGTTGTTCTCGCACAGTGAGTCAACCAGAGCAGGGCCGCTGTCTATGCTGTACTCGATGGCGTAAGGCACGATTGGCCTAAGCGCTCGTATGACTTCATCCCACGCCGCCGTTTTGCCACCGCTAGGCTTTCCTACGGTTAGCGAATAGAAGCGGGTCTGCATCCACGGGTCGCTGGCGAGATGGATTCTTCCAGACAAGGCGAGCCCAACACACGTGACGACGGCCAGAGCCTTGAACTCGTACGGAATGTCCGCCGTGATTGCGTCCGCTAGTCGGCCTAGTGGTCCGAGCAGTCGCGGGAAGGGCGGAATCTGTACCTCATGCTCTACGATTGTCGGCGCGTCGGGTGGTGCTGCTTGTGCTAAAGTTTCCATTTTTCATTTCTCCCATTGAAAAGATTTGCAGCCGGGGAGCGACGCGAATGGGAGTACGCGCCACTCAACCCGGCTGCTTTATTTTCGGAGTTGACGAGTCTCCGAAATTCAAATCCTTTGCCGCTTGTCTATACGTCTACGGCGCGAAACTCATCCTTACCTTGCTGCCTTGACTGCCAGTTCTTCTTCCTTCAGTGTTCTAGGCGGTCGTGAGACCATAGCTGTCTTGAAACCAGAATAACGAAGCCATTCCACGAGCCGCTTGTCTTCAAAACAAACGACAACAGGTCTCTTCGTTGTGGCCCTGACGCGCTTCGTGCACAGGAACCGTGCTTCGTCTTCGGTGCAGGTCATAACAGCACTGCGCCGATAACCTTCGCCGATGTCGCCAACCGTCCAGTGGACATCGAGCACGAAGTACAGAACTTCTTTAGCCTCGTCCTTGTTTCGGACAACGAAGAGCGGTGCTTTGCTGTCGTCAACGAGAATGATGCAGTTCGGCGGGCGACCTTCCGCAGCCGCTCGCAATCGTTCGCGTATGTCTGCGAAGTCCGTCTCGATGACTGGTTTGCTCTTGAAAATCACGTCACACGTCCTTTCAGGGATACAGCGCCGGGGTGGGAAAGGTGAGCGCCTATGACCACCCCGCCGCAAATCGTTAGCTCACTGGCGTTGCCGCCGTTCTAACGAAACTCAGTTGACCGCGCCGTTCATTGCCGCGCCGAGCGATTCCAGCCAGGCGTCGGTTTCTCTCGGCGTTGGTGACAAAACGTCACCCGGATACGGAACGACGACGGCGAGCGGTCTCCGCGTCGGTTTGTGAACCCCTTCGCCGACCCACCGAATAAAATCTCGATGCATTCCATCGTTCGCATACAGAGTAGAAAGATGCGCCTGCATGCGAGTCACGTCGTGCTCGTCGAGCAACATTTGAAAAAACGACTTGTAAGGCGTGTTGAAAACGTCGCTCATTGATACCGCAGCCTCATGATGCAGTTGTACGCAGAGCGCACAGTTTCCGCCGCATCGAATCCGTCGAGATTTCCTTTGAAGGTCAGCCATTGCCAGATTTTGTCGTTGCACAGCGCGACGATGTCGGCCCGCTCTTGCTCTGTGAGCGGTTTAGGTTGGTACTTCTCAGGAAGGAACTCGGTCTCGATGAGTCCGTACCCTTTCATCAAGGCATCGTTGTTGACTTCGTGTTCTGTAAGCATGTTGTCCCTTTCCTTGTTTCCCGGTTCGCGGCCCGGGGTGCCGTCCCTCTACTTCTTATCGTTGGCCCGCGCAGTAACGCGTAATCGCCGCGCACAACACGAACCTGTAGGCTCCGAGCGAATCTGGCAACGCGTTGATGATGTCGCCGACATTAATGCCGCTCTCCGCAGAGTCCTCGACAAACTTACGGGTCGCTGCTATGTAAGGTTCGATGATGTCTCGAATCTTGACTGTCTTCGGCTGTAGTGCCTGCTTCGGCGATTCGGTTTGTGTTCCTGCTATCCTTCGGTAATCCATGTTTCTCCTTCCCGATGCCGGGGGGCACCGAGCAACTATTGCATTCTTGGCTGGCATCCCGGCGCGGTGATGCATCTTTTGCCGCCCGCATGCACTCCTACTACTAAAGAATGGGGTGACAACACCTGGAAATGCTTTGTTTTCAATAAAACAGTGGTTCGTTGCCGAGTGCGCGCCCGACCGTACCGATTACGCGGGACATAAGGTAGATAAAGTCTTCCGTTTGCTCGTCTGACATCACGACAGGGTCGCCGTCCTTCAATCGTTCATTCCAGCGTTGCACGGTGCGCAGGTCAACTCCGAGCACGTCCGCAAGTTCCTGCATCGTCACTTCGCCGACCTTGCGCCGCGCCGCGAAGAACACAACACGCGTGATTATTTCGTCCGCGCGCTCCCGCTTCATGTCGCGTGCTGCAAGTGCCGCCGCCCGCTTAGAAGGGAAGCGATTCGCGTTGCACTTTTCGTCAGACGTACCTATGCCCTGAAACCGTTCGTAAAGTAGGTGAGCGACTGCCAGGTCAAGGTCAGCACCGAGCGTAAACTCAGGTTCCGCTCTCTTCATAGGAATCTTGCAAACCATGTCGTCTGTTAGCAGGTCTCCGAATGTTGTCGGGTTGCCTTCGTCGTATCCGATTTCCTGGTCAAGAGAGATAACGTTCGGGCGGTCTGGTAGTTTGTACGTGGGCACACACGCTCTACGCGGAAGACTGCGTATGCCCCAAACCGTACCATCAGGCGTGCGCAAGTCACGATGCGTCAGGTCACCTGACGGGTGCAGCAAGTCTTCAGTGATTTCTTCTGATGTCCAGTAGTAGTCACCTAGACGCCTAGAACCCTTGCCTGCGCGCCCGTGAAGATTTTTGTCTTCACGCCGCATTTTGTTCAAGACGCGCTCTGCCTTTTTACTGTCAGGCGATAGCCAAGGTACGGGAAGCAGTATCGCGGGCGGGTGCTTCTTGTTTGGATACAAGAGGCACGCTTCAAATACTTCTTGGTTGCCTAACTTACCCGTTACGCGCGAGCGAAGAAACTCGCCGTTGATGTCGTCTGGAACTTCGCACGCGTGGCGGACGTTCTCACTGTCGTCATGTGGCAGTTGCATCGCGATTCTGTTCGCGAGTCGTTTCTGTTTGATTTCTTCGCGTTGTTTTTTCAAAGCGTCCAGTAAAGGGCGCATTTCGTTTTTTCGTGCAGGATAATCGAGCGTCCGTTCTTGTTTCTTCGCGGCGCGATACTCTGGGTGCTTGATTACATTGACGCTGAGAATGCCGCGTTTCTTCATCGTGTGAAGAACAGGGCATGTGTCCGTCCCGCCGTCACGGACTAGTTTTCTATTCGCTAGTGCATCAAGAAGACCGTCATAAAGTTCAGGTGACAGTTCTTCTTTCGCAAGCACGTCTTTCGCTCTCACATAGGCGGACGTGCCGTGAATCGTGGCAGCACATGCGAGACAAAGCAGCGTAATCGTGTGTTGGGGATTCACGCTCGCACCTGACGTTGCTTGAACCAGCCAGCATCGCTGAGAGTGACTCGCGGGAGTGCCACGAGCGCAGCATCAAGGTCGCCGCGCAACACGATGAGATTTCTGCCAGCTTTCCGCGCGGTCAGTTGACCGCCCCATACCATCGTACGGAGTTGCCAGACAGAGAGCCCGCTATACGTGCTTGCTTGTGGTAAAGTGAAGGCGACTTGCGACGAGTCAATAGACGGACGTACTTCGACTGCGGGAGTGCTTTTCTTGGACACGATGCCTCATTTTCTCAGGGGCAAAACAGGTTGCCCTGATCGAAGCACCGCTAAGGGGCGAGTGCATGACGCACGGCTGTCGTCGTGGACGATGCCGTGCCTTGGATATGTTTGCAGCCCATCATGCTTTATTCAGGATAGCACGTACTGGTACTAAGTCAAGCGAAATTTTTGCAGCGGTTTGTTTCGGGCTGCGCGGGATACCGCCGTGCTACTAGCTGCTAATACCCTTTTCGGACGGCGGGTCCTCAAGAAACCGCCTCCACACGTAAGCTCCCCAAAAGTAGCCACCGACGGAGCAGATGACCAGTCCTGAAATGAGCCACACCGAGAGCCACAAGTATCCGCGAGGAGGAACACGCCACCCGTACTCTTCATACCAACTCCAGAGGGTTGTCAGAACAAATACAGACATGCCAAAGCGCAGTATGCCTGTGTGAACGATGTAGTGTTTGCGGCCCTGGGCGCGAATCCTCTTGCGGTATTCAATCTGTTTCGGGGAGGGGACATCAGGCTTGAGGAATTTCACGAAAGGCTCTCCAGAATGCAGTGTACTGTACACCACCATGTGCTCGGTAAGTCGCCTAATCACAAACTGACCCACTACCTCAAACTTTGAGCCGTGCTACTTCGTGCTACTGGCAACCGCCCCTTTGAACGATTTCAAGGCACCGCTGGAAGCCGCACGAACACGGGCGAAAATGAGGGTTAAGCTGAAATGTTTTCAACGTCTTAGGCGTCGAATCGCTGCAAACGTCCGCAAACCGTAGAACGGGTTTATTAGAATCCCCCCCTCTCCGCCAGAAATTAAAGTGGTTGAAAATACGGACCTTTTTCTCAACGGTTTTCCGTGTTACTCATTCGTGGAATTTCCCCCGCCAACTATTACTATTATGGCGAATAAGTTTAATTGCTAAATATGTTAGAAAAAAGGACTTCCGAATCTTGCATCTGGGGGTTCGAAGTCGCCCTTCTCCGCATAGTCAGAACAGAAACGGCGAAGAAACTATGAGTTTATCTCGCGCCAATTGTCGGG
>WNGJ01013400.1_pt1 | contig 14866 bp, 12 predicted proteins | sample 5400611 | NCBI WGS metagenome assembly WNGJ01 (sample SAMN13153375, study PRJNA577476) | soil metagenome | isolation source: 40 cm soil or saprolite under Garry oak tree replicate 1 | place: USA:California | collected 2016-06-15
CCCTTTTTGTAGGCGCAGCATGCTGTCAGAAGCGGCAAAAGATAAAACCGATGCGAGATTGTGCGCTGGAATCGGTTGCAATTCAGTAGGTTGCCAGAAAACTGGCGATGGCATGAATCTTGATTGACAAGATTAAAAATTGGATGCGGGAAAACGTCATCGGCATTGTCCGACCCTGGCTAGGCATCAGGGAAAGGCCGGTAAGCCATGAGGCTCGTCGCTGCCAACTTCCACCCGTTTAATAACCTCGGCGACGATACCGCGGCGCCGAGCGCGCTGTCGGCTTTGTGCCCACGCTCAGGATGGATCTCGTTGTCGTCCCATAAGCAAGGGAACGACGAGGTCAATGCCATTGCGGCCATTCAAACGACTGCGAAAACGGCACGGCGGGCGAGGACAGCACCCTTGTTTCGCTCCATCGGACGCGCCGTTCGCATTCGCAATAAAGAGACCGGAGAAGCGGCTGGGTAAAACTTAACCGACACTTGCAACGGGGAGAGAGACAATGGGATCCTGGACATCTGCGCGCCAACGACTGGTACCTTTCGTGGCGGCTCTCTTGGGGACGGCGCTTATCTGCTTTCTGCTCAGTGACATCGCGTTCGCGGAAGATGCGGCCCCACCGGTCTGCGGCGGCAAGATTCTCGAAAAGTGCACTCCCACTTCCGGCGACACCGCGTGGATGCTCACTTCCGTTGCGCTGGTCTTGATGATGACGATCCCGGGCCTTGGGCTGTTCTATGGCGGCATGGTGCGCAAGAAGAACGTTGGCGATACGGTGATGACCAGCTTCGCGGTCACATGCCTCGTCACGATTCTTTTCGCGCTCCTCACCTACAGCATGGCGTTTCGCGCCGGCACGCCCTTTGTCGGGGGCCTGGATCGCATGTTTCTCAAGGACATTCTGAGCGACATCGGCAAGGGCGGTATCGGCAATCCCAATCCACTCGCCGCGACCATCCCGGAAAGCGTGTACATCTGCTTCCAGATGACGTTTGCCATCATCACGCCGGCACTCATCGCCGGCGCGTTCGCCGAGCGGATGAAATTCTCGGCCATGCTTTGGTTCATCGGGCTGTGGGCGATTTTCGTCTATGCGCCGATTGCGCACTGGGTTTGGGGACCTGACGGGTTCCTGGCCTCCGGCAACGACGCGGCCTGGGTGAAGGTGCTCGATTTCGCCGGCGGTACCGTCGTGCACATCAACGCCGGCGTTGCCGGGCTTATGTGCGCCATCATGCTCGGCAAGCGCAAAGAGACGGGGCCGGCGCATAACGTGGTGCTCACCTTCATCGGTGCCGCTCTGCTTTGGGTCGGCTGGTTCGGCTTCAACGCCGGCTCTGCCGTTACGGCAGGCATGCAGGCCGGCATGGCAATGTTGGTGACCCAGATTGCCACGGCCGTTGCCGCCTTCACCTGGATGCTGGTGGAATGGGCGCTGAAGGGCAAGCCCACCGTCGTCGGTATCTGCTCGGGAGCGGTCGCCGGCCTTGTGGCCATTACGCCGGCTTCCGGTTTTGTGGGACCGGTCGGTGCCTTTGCCATCGGAATTGGTGCGGGCGTCTGCTGCTACTGGGGATGCACCGGCTTGAAGCGCATCTTCAGCTATGACGATGCGCTGGATTGCTTCGGCGTGCACGCGGTTGGCGGCATCGTCGGGGCGCTGCTGACCGGGGTGTTCGCGGTCGAGCAATACGGCGGAACAGCGGGCGTTTTGGAGGGAAACGTCGGTCAGTTCTTCAATCAATGCATCGGCGTCGCCATCGTCTTCGTCTATGATGCCGTCGCCAGCTTGATCATCCTCACCGTGGTCAAGATGTTCGTCGGCCTGCGCGTTACGCAAGATACCGAGCGCGACGGTCTCGATCTCGCGCTGCACGGAGAAGTCGTACAGTAATCTTTTCGTCAAGGCAGCGTCGTGGAGCGCCGGTGCTCGCGGTGATTGAAGCCGTCCGGCGCTCGCCGCCATGCGATCTGGGAGGGCGTGACCGTGTGTCGCGACCAAACGAACCTGAATCCTGATAACCTTTCTGCTCTCGACGGTGTTTCGGCGAGGTAATTACATGAACTGGTTCTATTGGGACACGGCATGGTCGCTGTTCTTCAGCCTGGTTTGGTTCATGACCATCACGCACAATCCTGACGCGCAGATCGCAGATGCGCATTTGCGTGATGATGCATTCGGCGGCTGAATGAAGTTCTGCGTCACCGAACGGATCGGGCCGAAGCAAACGCCCGAAGGCCTCCTGTCGCGCCAAGACGTCCCGACCGCTCGTCGGGCAGTTAGCTCCGATAATAGCGCCACATTCTGAGGAACGTTCGATGGATCACATCGGCCGGCTGATCGAACGGTTCCAGGTTGATCCGCACCGCGCCGCTGTGGTCCATGGACCATGGCAAGCGCATTAGCAGGCGATAGACCGGCTGCTTGCGCCAGTCGGCAACCAGAGCGCTGCCGAGAGGTGCGTTGAGCACAATATTCAGCTCGTGGACGGTCATGGCGCGCTCCGCGATCTGAACGAGATCGATACGCTCGATGGCTCGCCACCGGATCAGTCCAAAGGCTTGAATAAAGATGCCGTACTGATTGGCGCCGATGGTAGGCCGCCCGGTCTCCAGCAAGGGCATGTTGTAGTAGGTAAACGCGGCCGCCGTCACGGCGAGCGCCAGCCAATACGCGGCGCCGGTGATCCAGGCGGCCGTGAAAAACACCGCGGCCAACGCGGCAGTAACATACACGGGAAAGTGGCTGTCATCGCGCCGGTAGGCGACCGAGTAACCACCAACATTTCGCTCGTCCAGGTTTGCGCTCATATGAGCCTCATGCCCGGCCCGCCCGGGACGCAAGCCATGACATTCGACATCCGGGATGGCGGCTCTGGCTTTCGCAAGAGATAAAAGCGAATTCGGGACCCTCATTGGTACATCGTCCGAGCCGATGTCGCCACGCCTGCCTAACCCAGGCGTTGAATGCGCGGATACACCCCAAAAGAGAAAACCGGACCTTGGTTCTGCTTTTGCGGCCGCTCATTCAGACAAAGCGGATACTGCGGAGGCTTAAGGAAGCGCCGCTCCACCATTGGTGACGATCGGATTGTCGGTCGGCGCCGGCGCGAGTTCGCTGCTGCTGCCTTTGCTCAGAAACTCGTCGAGCGTCGCCTGGATCCTTTCCTTGACCGAATAAGGACCGCGATCGCTCATGTCGGTGTGCTGGAATTGCGTATTGACGATATCGATCCCGTCGGCCTTGGCCTGCGCGGGGCTCGGCAGCACGCCCGGATCGGTCTTGAAGTTCGGGTCTTTCGAGCGAAACGACAGGATCTTCAGCTTGTCGCCGAGCACGAAGGGAACGCGTAGATTGTCGAGCGTGATCACCTTCGATACCAGCTCGGGATGTTGCTTGGCGCAGAACATCGCAATGTCCCCGCCGTTGGAATGCCCTACCAGCGTCAGACGGTCGTAGTCGGCATTCGGCTGCATCTGCTTCAGCTTGCCAAGCACAAACAAAATGTTGGCTTCGCCTTTCTTGTACACTCCGAGCCGGCCGACATAGGGCAGCCCGACCTTGGTCATCAACGGCGGGTCGGTCGGCAGGTCCTGCTGGATGCTCGCGACCAGATAGCCCCGTGCCGCAAGCACATTGGCCAGGAACGAGTACTCCGTGTTCTTCACGGTGTTGCCGTTGCTGATGATGGCAACAGGAAGCTTCCAGTACCCGGCATTGGCCTTCATCTCATAGTCCGCGCGCACGGCAAGATCGACAGCGACCGGCCGTTGTCGCGCGTCGTCGAACAGATTGAGCGTCTGGTGCCGAATGCCCCATTTGCTGATGGCAAAATATGCGGCGCCGGTCAGGGCGCAAACGCACGCCAGAACGGCAAATCCCCTCTTCATCGTCTCCATCCCAATCGCGCTTCGTTCACCAGATAGTGTAGATACGCGCGAGCGGCGACGCTGAAGCCGTGGCGCCTGAATTAAATTTAGGAAAGCTGTCCGCCGTGCAGCGGTCGAGGGACGCTTTCAGCCTTATTCCGGCCTGATGCCGGCCGCGTGGAGCACCCCGCCCCATTGCCAGATCTCCTCCGCAATGAGCCCGGCCGCCCTCGTGGTGGGCATCTTGATCACCGCGCTTACGCAACATCGGCTTGGGCGCTCTCCTTCTCCTCTGCGGCGAGCGCGTCGAGATCGAAGAGCTCCGGGTCGTCCTGCGGGAGATCGCTATTGAAACCTCCGCTGCCATGAACGTGGATCAGGGTCTGCACACGCCGGGCATTCAGGTAGTCTACGTGCTGATGCCGCAGCGCAACCGGCAGCAGCGCTTTTGGCAACCCGACCAGCGCGAACGCCGGGACCCTGCGCAGCTCACTGCCTTCCCGCCAAAGCAGCGGACTAAGCGTGTAGATCAATTGCCGCTCGATCTCCGGTGGCGATGGTTGCTCTGGCTCGGGTGCCGCGAGAAGCGCAATGTTGGCGTTGCCCGCGCGGGTGCGCACCGCGGCGGATCGCAACTCCCAGCAAATCAGGTCCGTAGCCGAGAGAACCTCGCGACGCACCGCATCGACGCTGGCCGAAAACCGGGTTGCTTCCGGCATCGACGCCGCGCTTTTTGTGACGGCGTCCACGAGCGCCGCGGCGCCGGCACCAAATCCCGGGGCGGCCCGCTCGATAGCCGCAGCCATCGCCTCAATCTCGTCCGCCACCAGGTCACGGTCGCGCTGCGCCTTGGCCTCAGCCAATGCGCGCTCGGTCGAGGCGATCTGCTCATCCAATTCCGCCAACGCACCGCGCAGCGTCTTGGCGCGTTCCTCGACCGCGCGCATATTGGTCTCCGCGCGATCAAGCTGGGCATTGGCGGCGCCGGCTACCGCCAGCCGTTCGGCCGCGGCGCGTTTTTCTCCAAGTACCGTTTCGGCGCTGCACAACCGCTCGGCCAGCTTCTGCCGCGCCACCTGCTTATCCTTCAGCGCCCCCTCGAAGCGCTCGACCGGGGTTAGCTCGCGCTTGAAAAATGCCATGCAATACCCCCGCGAATCGAGATCATCCGCCGAATCAGATTAAATGCGTTCGAAACGTAGTCGGAAATGTGGATAACATTGCGGCTTAAGTCGGCGGACAGGTTTGACCGATCCTCCATTCGATCCTGCATCCATCAGAACCGCAGAGACGGCGCCTCAGTCACGCACCGCTCCGGCCTAATGCCCCGGCACCGGGGCGGGCGGGCGTGTCGAGGACGGTGAGGTGCGAATGGCAGTCGAAGGCTTCGCCGCGACGGCTCGCGATCGGCCACGCTGTGCACCATCGACGGACTCCAGATAAGAGGAGAGCGCCCAGGCCGAGCTGGCATTGCTCGCATAGTGCTGTTGCAGGTAAAGGTAGAGCGTAAGCCGGAAGCGGCCCTTGGCAAGCCCGCGTGCGCTGCGATGACATGTCGTGCAACTATCCGCAAACAGCCTGGGCGCCGGTTTGCCCTGATCGATATTCTGAGCCTGCGCCCCGCCGCCGATCAGCACGGAAATTGCGCCAAGGGCGAGCAGGCTGCGCCAGCTTTTTTTCCGCAGCGACATGAATTCCGACGCTACCTGCATGCCGCATTCGTCCCTTGCCGCAACCGAACCGCCCGCGTCATGTTGAACAAATCCGGCGTTCCTGACCCATCACCCCGAGCAGGGTTATGGTCGAACAACGTCAAAAAGGCGGCGACGCGCCCGGCAGAAATCAAGCGGTGGCGACCTCAAGCGGGACGTTCCGCCTTACTCCGGCTCGATGCCGGCGGCGCGAACCACGCTGCCCCATTTCTCGGTTTCCTCCGCGATCAGCTTGCCGAACTCGGCGGGCGAGCCCGGGAGCGGCTCGCCGCCGATCGCGGCCAACCGGGCCTTCATCCCGGGGTCGGCGATCGCCGCGTTGATTTCCCTGTTGAGCTTGTCGACGATTTCAGCCGGCGTGTTCTTGGGTGCGCCGAGGCCATACCACTGGCTGGCTTCGTAGCCCGGCACGAAATCCGCCACGGTCTTGAGCTCCGGCAGCACTTCCGCGCGCGCGGCTGATGTCACCGCGAGGGCGCGCAGCCTGCCGGTCGAGATGTAATCGGTGGTTCCGGGGGCGGTGGCGAACAGCACCTGCACCTCGCCACCCAGCAAATCCGTCAGCGCAGGACCCTGGCCGCGATAGGGCACATGGACCAGATTGACGCCGGCCATCATCTTGAACAGCTCGGGAACGGTGCTGGCCGGTACCGAAGGATTGAGCAGGATGACCATCGGCACGCGGATGATGCCGGCGACCGGCGCGATGTCGCGGATGAAGTTGAAATTGAGCTTCTCGTAGAGCGAGGCGTTGACCGCGTTCGGAACGGTGGCCAGCAGCAGCGTGTGGCCGTCAGGTGCCGAACTGACGACGGCCTCAGTGCCGATGTTGCCGCCGGCTCCCGGCCGGTTCTCGGTGACGAAAGACTGACCCAACCGTTCGTAAAGCCACTGACCGATCAGCCGCGCCGTGATGTCGACCCCGCCGCCGGCGGCAAAGCCGGCGATGATGCGCACCGGCCGCGTCGGATAATCCAGCGCCGAAGCGAATTGTGGAAACGCTGGGGCGGCGGCAACGGCTCCGGCGAGTTGAAGGAATTGACGGCGGAGAAGTTTCATGATGCGGCCCCTTGTTGGGGCCGAACCTATCGCAATTGCCGTGACCACAGTAGGGCCGCGACTTCCGCCGCCGGGACTTTTCGCAACGGCGAGATCGGGACGACGACGATCCGCCGATCGGACACTGGCAGGGCTCATCCGACAGGCGCTCGCGCCGGAGTCCTGGACTTAATGCAGGCGAAGGACCAGTCTTTCTTCGTTGAAGAACTGCAGCGCGCCATACCCCTCCATGTCCACCGCGTATCTGAAATTGCCTTCGACGGTTGGAAACACGGCGACGACCGTACCGCTCTGATGGTCGTCGGCTCCATTGTCGACCTTCTCGCCGATTACAAATTTCGACATCGAGACCTCCTTGGCTGCCGCTCGCAAGATGACCGGTGCGGCCGATCTTGATGGTGGCAGCATGGACTGCCCACCGCGCCGGCGCCGTGATCCCGGTCACACCAGGTATACGGTCCGAACGGGATGCCGCTGTGGCTGCCGACTGAGGTGTTTGCCCCGCCGGCCGGAAGCCATCCCGTCAGGCGCGCGACCCGCAAGGCTGGATTGCTTCGTGGCTTTGCTCCTTGCAATGACGAAGGAGCGCGAGACCCCACCCGCTCATCAGACTGTTCGCTGAGGCGGTCGCCGATCCGTCAGACCTTGCGCGACCTCAATAAGCTGTTTGCGGGAACGCGCTAACAAGAATTTGCTTGCTGCAGCGGACATGATCGCATGGCGTCCTTGCGAAGATGCCGGATCGGACTTCGCATCAGCCTGCTGGCCTGTTTCGACCTCTCGTGATCTAACTTGAATTTCCCGATGGCCTGGTTGAGGAAATGTGAATGCGTCTCTTGATCGTTACACTCGTTGCGAGCTTTCAGATCCTGCGGCCCGCTCTGGCCAACGATCCGCCGCCCGGCTGGGGGCCCGGCAAGGAGGCCGCCTACGCGGCGTTCAGGGCGGTGACCAAATGTGCCGTGACAACGGCGGCCAAGGAAAAAGATGCCGTAACGCTGCAAAGCTTCCGCACGCTCTACATAAAACTATGTAGCGAGCCCGAGAGAGACTTCCTCTCAAAATTCGTGGGAAGCCCGCAAGACAAAAATGTCCGGGTTTCGAACATGGCCCAGGGTACCAAGATGATAAATGAAATGGTCAAACAAGCCTTCGAAAAAACCCGAAAGCTTCGTGGCGGCTAGCCAGAGCATGATTCCCGAACAGTGGAGGCCGGTTTTCCCTCGGGGGCGCGAAGCGTTTGCCGGGAAATTCATCGGCAGCTTGCTCAATCGCGATTCCGTGAAGCCGCTTCATCCGCCCCATGGCCACGAAACAATCTCCTGCGCCGACGAAGTCATTTTCACCAGCTCGCGAAAACAACCGGAAATGCAACTCGACTAACATCGTCTTTGGTCAACAATGGAGTTCGATCATGTGGGACATCATCATCGGTTTGATTTACCGCCAGTATGCCAGGAATTATCTGGCCGCCGCGCGAAAGCAGTGGACGTAACGGTATCTCGGTCCTCATGCCTTACTTCTGCCGGTCCCTTGGATTTTAGAGCATGGAAATGAGTGTTGCCATCGCAAGAATTTTTCCGCACGCATCTGCCGCGTCCGTCGCCGATATCGAAACATTCGTCGGGGGTGGCATTGTTCAGTGGCGCCGGCCTATTGCTGTCATTGTCCGTCTTGATCCTCGATCAATATATTCCCGGCGAATGGTTTTGAGATCAACCCGGCGATAAGCGTGAGTCTAAGTCATGCGCGACGAATTCACTTCAAACAGTTTTCTGGCCGTGACCATTGCCGGTTTTGTCCTGCTCTTCTCCGGCTTGCTTGCGCTGGCTTTCAGCTAGGCAGATAGATTGCCAACCTGAATTGCGAACCTGATTGTTTTGCTGCTTGCAGCGCCGATAAGTCGACCGGAAAAAAGGCCCGACACTATTTCCGGCATCGAGCCTGTCCTCCTCTTCACAAGGTTTTTTCTTGGTCTTAGCAGCGCCCGTCGTGGTCTGATGGCCCGGCGCGTATTCAGACGCTCCCGGCGCCGTCGACTTCTTGGCGTTCTGCATCTCGTGGCCTGCAGCGTATTCGGACGCGCCCGGGGCCGTCGACTTCGTGCTGTTCTGCATCCGCTCGCCGGGTGCGCTGCCGGATGAGCCGGGCGATGTCCCTTGGGCAGCAAAAAGCATAGTGCCGGCAACGATTAGAGATTTCTGGATTATGTATTCTTCCTCGGTGCGTGGTCGCGGTTAACGCGCCGAGGCCTGGCCTGTTTGTATTACCCCATCAGATGGAGCAACCGCATATGAACAAGCGTTATCGGTCTCCATTTTTTGGGCTTCTCGCAGCAATAAATTTGGCTTCTCTCGGCGATAAAAAGGACTCAATCCTCATCCGCAATGGAACATCGAGTGATTTTGGGGAAATTACGATGCGCACACGATGGTCGATCGCGATCCACCATGAGGCCCGAGGCGAGGATTCCTTGATATCGGAAGACCACTTCGTTCATTTCGCAGACGTTCATCAGAGAATGAAGCGGGATAAGGACAAAATTTTTATTGTCAAAATTCCTGCGACAGCGAAGCCCATGGAGGTTCAGGCTTTCAACAATCTTCGACGGCTGGGCTACCGCGTGGAGACCACTCAGTTGTTTGGTCAGCGCGGCAGTAAAGAAAACCCGGTTCGATAAGGCGTTTGCGGGAACCGCCCTGTCGGGGCCTTGAAGATTGAAGAAGTTGGAAAAAGCCGCCGCATCCTGAGGATACGGCGGCAGAAATACCAAATTCGACCAGCCATGCGCCCCAGCGGACAGGCGAAGTTCTCCTGAGAAGAGGAGTGTTTCGCTTACCTGTCGACCGTGCTCGCCATAATGTGCCGGCGGGCAAACAGCTGCGCGTCGAAAGCGGACGTTACCACCGCACCGCGTCCGCCCGCGTCAGCCCGATGATCCGCGGCAACGCGCCGGTGTGGACCGGATCGGCCTTCGCGGTGTCCGGCGACGCCGGCGCCTTCGCGGTCGCGTCGGGGAATCGCGTTCGCATTTCGCGCAAGAACCCTTCGAGGGTATCGACGCTCGCCGCCATCTTGGCGATCGCCGCGAATTCGGCGCTGTTGGCGTTGACCGGCTGGCTCGCGGTCTCGAAGGCGACGCGGTCGGTGTCGCCGCTCATCAGCGGCGCATATTTTTCGCGGAACCGGGCCAGACCGATGGCATCCTCGGCCAGCGAATATCCGACTACGGCGCGGACGATGTCGCTTTTCTCTGCCGGGTTCAGCGGCCTGAAATCGCGCCAGCGCTCGGCGTAATACAGTTCGATCTGCTCGGAGGCCTCGCGCCAGCGCCGCGCCGCCCAGTAGATATCGGAGCGCAGCCGGATCGCCTCGCGGCCGACGATATTGGTGATGATGTCGAGCCCGAGGTCGTGGCGCCCGATGTCGCTTTGGGCGCGCGCCTCCAATAGCAGCCGCTGCTGACGCAGTTCACCGGAAAGATCGGCAATCCGTGTGGTGCGAAGCGCCGCGATCGCGCGGTCCGGCTTGCGATTGGCGAGATAGACCATCGCCAGCCGCGCCGCGACCTGCGCGCGCGCCGCCCCTTCCAGCCGGCGATCGATCTGGTATTGCAGGAGTTCGCTGGCCTGATCGAGCAGATCGACCGCGACCAGCCGGTCCGCGAGCCGGCGTATCATTTCGTCGCCGCGCCGCCCGATCGGCGTCAATTCGCGATATTCATAGAACATCCCGAGCGCGTCGATCGGTGGAAGATCGTCGCCTTTCGGACTGAGATAGAGTTGCGCGAACAGCTCGGAGGCGGCGTCCTGGGCCTGCCGCGAAGTTTCCGAATTCGGCTCCAGCCGGGTCGCGGTCTTTGCCGCCGCGAGCGACTCGCCGTAACGCCCGGTCTCGGCATAGATGCCCGCCATCAGTTGCAGCACCTTCACCTCGACCGCGTCGCCGCGCCACATCACCGCAAGCGCTTCGAGTTCACGCAAGGCATCGCCCTGGCTAACCTCGTCGCGCTTCTGCCGCAGCATGATGTCGAGCAGCGTGGCTTCGGCCGCAGCAGACCGGTCCGGCGATTCCATCGCCATCTTGTATTGGTTCTGCGCGTCCTTGACGTGTCCGAGCGCTTCGGCAAGCCTGCCGCGCAGCACCGACATCGTCGGCTTTAAGCCCGGGGGAATGCCGACGGCTTCCAGATCGCTGCCACGTTTCGCCGCGCCGGAATAATCCTTGACCTCGAGCGAGGCGCGCATCGCCTCCGTGATCACGATGCGCTGCAGCTCCACCGGCAGCGTGGTGATGGCGAATTCGACGTTCTTGAATTTCTCGCGCGCCTCCGCCCATTTGGCCTGGCGCGCCAGCGCCAGTGCTTTCCAGATCTGCGAATCGTAATTGGTGCCGATCGCCGGATTGGCGAAATCTTTCAGTCCCTGCGCGGTGCGGCCGAGCACGATGTTGGCGAGGCCATGCAGCATCAGCACGACCGGATCCTCGAAGCCCGGCTTGGAGTCCGCGAGCGCGAGATCGAGAACGCCCTTGGCTTCCGGATACATCTCGCGCGCCATGTAGAAGTTGGCGAGATTGACCCGGGCCAACGCGCGCCGGGCGGGCGCGGCGGCCCCGGCCAGGACGATCAGCGCTTGCTGCCGTTCAAAAAAGTTTTCGGTCTGATTTCTGCGCCAATCCTCGGCGTCGAACAGCGGCCGCACCGCGAGCGGCGCGCGTTCCGCGCCGACGTCGGCCGGCGACAGCGTCAAGCCGCCGGGCCTGCCGAGGATGATCTTGTCGGAGGCGACTTCGGCGATGACATCATCCGAGTTCGGACGGACCGCTACGCCGTGCATCGATTCGAGCAGCGACATCTCGACGAAATCCTGCCGCTTGATGAAGCCGCGAATCGGCGGCGGCGCCGTGATCACCAACAGCGTATCGCCGGCATCCGGATCGACGATGCGGTGCAGAAGGCCGGGCCTAGACAACGGCACGACCACATTGGCAAGCGTGGGCTCGGCGATGTTTCGCACCACCACCAGCGGCTGCGGCGGCGTTTGCATCGTATCGGCGAATGTCAGCGTCCAGTTCGCGCTGCCCGACTGGCCGTCGCCGGTCAGCGAAGGGATTTGCGGACGGTTGAGGCGAATGCGGATCGCCTGCCCGTTTTCCAGCGGCACCTGGCTGACGTCGGAGATGAGGGCCCCGCCTTTGGCGCGGATCGGTTCGATATCGACAGGCTTTGTGGAATCGAACACTAGCCACACGGCGTCGGCCCGGCGAAACAGGGCAGCCGGGGTGCCGGTGGCAAAGGAGAACTTCAGGCGCAGGCCGTCGCTGTCCCGGGTGGCGACCACCGAAGCGGCGCTGTCGCCGACCCTGGCTTCCGGGGGCGGTTCGGACACGGCGGCGGCCTTCGGCGGAGGCTCGGTCACGGCGGCCTTCGCCGGCGTCTCCGCGGCGGGAGCCATTGTCTCTTTTGACGATGGCTCTTCTAACAATGGCTCTTTCAACGATGGTGCCGGCATCGGCGGCTCCGGTGCGGGCGCTGTTTGCGGTGCCGTTTCGGGCTTGATCTCGATGTTGGCCTGCTGTGCGATGGTTTCCGAGGTCGGCGGCGCGATCCCGCTGGATTTCCATGACGGCGAAGGCTCGGCGGCGGGCTTCGCGGGCGCGGCCGGAGCGGCATGAGCGGCCGGTGCGTGAGCGGCCGGCGCCGCAGCATGCGAGGCGTCCGCGGCGGGCCAGGGCTTCGCCGCCGGTTTTTCCGCTTGCGGGAAGGCGACGTCGATGACGTAGTTCTTCTCCTCGCGGAAGGAGTGAACATCAACCTCGCCGATCAGCGTGACTTCCACCGCGGAGGTTTCGCCGTCGATCTTCTGATTGATCGAGACGATGTTCGATGGCGCGGCGAGCTTGGCGTCGGCCAGATCGAAGGTGAGCGCGGCGTTGAACAGCAGCGTGAGCTTCTGCTCGTTCAGCACCGACGAGGCGTTGACGCCGTCGGGCACTTCAAACACAAAGCGGACGAAGGTCGGCTGCACCGAGGCGCGGATGCGAACCGGCGCACGCTTCAATGCCGCGGCCGTGGCGCGCTGCTGGCGTAATGCGCGTTCGGCGGCGCGCGCGCGCTCGGCCAGTTCGCGCACCACTTCGGGCGGCAGGCCCGGAGGGTCGCCCCTCCAGCCATCGGGCAGCATATCGACGAACACCCGTTCGCCGGCGGTCATGGTGTTGATGGTCACCTTGCGCACCAGCGACAGCCGGATCGCCGAGCCATCGGGATCGCGCCGTGCCGAGGCGACATAATCGGGCGCCCCCTCGGGCAGCTTCTCGACCGCGATATCCACCGGGCGCTTGAAGCGGATCACGAGGATGGTGCCGGCCGTGGTCACGTCGGACTCGACATCCTCGGCGAGCTTGAGCACCAGCCGGGCGTAGCTGCCGCTGGCCGAGAAGCTGGCCTCACCCTTGACCGGCGTCTGGCAGAGACCGGAAACCGTCGAGCCGATCAGGACCAGCGAGGCGGCGAGCCATAATTGCGAGGCGGCGAGCCAGGCCCCTCCGCCGAGGCAACGCCGGGCCGTCCGCGCGCATGCGCGGAATAGCGACCCAATTCCAGCGGCAGCCGTTCGCGGCATTCCAGCGTATCTTTCAACTTCAACGATCTAATCGGGCGGCGGGACGCCCTCGCCCGCGCCGTCGAATTTAGGATTGGCGATTTAACGAGCTCCTACCGCCAACTCCTTGATTTTATTGAGCATGACGCAACCAAACCGAATTCCTTTTACGCCACGGATTCGAGTGTTGTTTGCTGGATTGAGGCACAAAACGCGTTAAATATTGCTTAACCATTCGACCGATTTCGCGCCGGACGGACAGTCGACTGCGAGGCGAAATCCGGCCATTCGTCTTGCCTCACGTCCAGTCGACGATCTAGCGATGATGACCGCCATTGGCACCTTTTAGGACCTCACTGGCGGAACCGACCATGTGGGTTCATCGAGGGAAAGCGGACATCGCGGTCACACGGGTCGACGTCTGAATGACCTCAAAGCGGAAATCAGAAATCTATTGCCGGTGGAAATCACCGAACGTGGCCGCACGCGCCATGCCCGTGTACGTCAACGCCTTCATCAACTGCGGCGGTGTCCTGCCTCGCCTGGGCTTCCAGGACCTGTTCAGAAGACCTCGTGGTCACTGGCGTCGTAACTCCACGTCGGCGTGATGGCGGGTCCGAAACTTCCCTACACGCTTGCGTCGGAGAATGCTTGCCGGCGCGCGTTGCATTCGGGCAACACTTTTTGGAAAATTGATGACCCGCAGTTTCTGTTGTTGCGCGTTCCCATCTTAATCCGAAAAATCAGCGCCGTCGAAGCCTGTGGAGGCAAGGGATCATGAACCCGCGGCGATTTGCGACAGTGGTGGCGTTGTGCGGAATGGTCGTTCTCGCGGGTTGGGTCGTCGCCGGGCTTGCTGACTTCGGTTCGGCCGGCATCGAGAACACCGGCGCACTGCCAATCGAGGACCCCCGCACACCATCTCTCACCGCCGACGCCGAGTTCGCGGACGCACCGCAGGCAACCGCAATGGGCAACGCCGCTGTCGCTAATGCCGATGTGGCGATGGCCACCGAATCGGTGACGGCGACGGCCACCGACACGATAGCGGCCTCGGATAAACCGGTATCGACCGTCGAGGCCGCGCTGCCCGATTCGTCGCAGATGCTGCCGCCCGAAACACCGCCCGTGCAGGTAGCGACGGCGAACACGCCTGATCCAGTGCCAAACGACGCCAAGGAGGCTGTGAATACCATCGAAACTCTCGAGGAGTGCCCGGTAGCGGAAATCTGCATCGACCGATTCTTGTGGGCGCTCTACCAACGGACGCCCAAGGAGGACACCCTCAAGGTGCATGAGCAGAGGAAAGTGACAGTCAAAAAGAAGCGCAAAACCGTGACTGTCACCAGAACCTTTACCAGGCTCGTCGATCAGGATTTCACGTGGAAGGATCCGAAGGCGGCGGAAAAAGCCGGCATGCCGATGATGGACTACGTGATCGGAGGCATGGATCGGAGCTTTAAGTTAAAGCTTTTTCACACGCTCCACGCAGCGGAGCAGGCTGGGCTGTCGCCTGGCATAACCAGCGCGTTCCGCGATGACTACCGTCAATCGATCGCAAGCGGCCTGAAGGCAGCGACTGATAGATCCTACCATGGCGGGAGCTTCCGCGGCGGC
>WNGJ01010803.1_pt1 | contig 14865 bp, 14 predicted proteins | sample 5400611 | NCBI WGS metagenome assembly WNGJ01 (sample SAMN13153375, study PRJNA577476) | soil metagenome | isolation source: 40 cm soil or saprolite under Garry oak tree replicate 1 | place: USA:California | collected 2016-06-15
ACTTCCAGGGCGACTTCAGCGCCGTGCGGACCGTCGTAGAGGCGAGCCCCGACATCTTCAACCACAACACCGAGACAGTCCCTCGGCTCTACGCGAGGATCCGGCCCAAGGCTGTTTACGCGAACAGCCTGGCGCTGCTGCGCCACGTCAAATCGCTCGCGCCTGACATGGTCACCAAGTCCGGCTTGATGGTTGGATTGGGCGAGGGCGAGGATGAGCTGCTCGATGTGTTTCGCAACATGCGAGCTCACAACATCGACGTGCTCACGGTTGGCCAGTACCTGCGCCCGTCGAAAAAGCACGCCGAGGTCGTGCGCTACTACCGACCCGAAGAGTTCGTACGTCTGAAAGAGCAGGCGCTGGCCATGGGCTTCGGGCACGTCGAAGCCGGCCCGCTGGTGCGCTCCTCCTACCACGCTGATGAGCAGATCCCTGCCGCCCGTAAGAGCCTCCTGGCTGGGTAGCGTTCCCTACCGCGAGGCCTGGGACCTCCAGGCCGACCTGGTCAGGGAGCTGCGCGCCGGTGAGGGCACGGGAGCGGACACGCTCTTGCTTCTCGAGCACCCGCACGTATTCACCTTGGGCAAGGCGGCGTCGCCCTCAGACCTGCTCTGGGATGAAGAAGAGCGCTCGCGGCGCGATGTCGAGGTGGTGTGGTCGGACCGAGGCGGCGAGGCGACCTACCACGGCCCGGGCCAGCTGGTCGGCTATCCGGTCATCGACCTCCAGCACCTTGGCCTGACCATCCCGCAATACCTCGAGAAGCTGGAGCTGTCGCTCATCGCGTATCTGGACGAGCTCGGGATCGAGGCCGAACCTGGCGAGCCTGGCCTGACGGGTGTCTGGCGGCACGGTGAGAAGCTGGCCGCGATCGGGATCAAGCTCAACCGCTCGGTCGTCAGCCATGGCTTCGCCCTCAACCTGACCACCGATCTCGGCTACTTCGACGGCATCGTCCCGTGCGGCCATGCGGAGCTCCGGCCGACCTCGGTCGAAGCCGTCAGCCGGCGCTCGGTGGCCACCAAAGCGGCCGCGCAGGGCTACGCCAGGCACTTCGCAGCCGTATTCGAAACGACCCTGGAATGGGTGCCGCCGGCCGCGATCCTGGCCCGGGGAACGCCCGTACGCACTTAACGGAATACGCCCCGTTACCTACTCGGTATTGATAGCTTGGGCATAAATGAGGACGGAAGGGGTACTCGGTTTGGCCCCGATCGTTATCGGGTAAGTGGGATATGAGCATGCCAAGTAGCCGCAAGAGCGCTGAAAAGACCAAGGTCGAGCTGGTCCGCCTGGACAACGTGTCCATGGACGAAGACGACGAGATCCTCCCGGACTTCGAGGCCGAGGTGGACGACGGCCGTCGCGTCTGGGTGACCGCGGTTCTCGAGCGCACAGCCGTGATCGAACCCGCCCCAGGCGAGCCTAAGGTGCTCGTTAACCGGCGCAGGCTGTTCGTGAATCCACTACACCTTCGTGTCCGCCACCTGGCGAGCAAGGAAGCAGCCCGGCGCGGCCGCGAGGCAGCGCGCCAGCTGAGGCTTCAGGAACAGCAGAGCTCGGCCGCCTAGGCCGCTTACCCTTCGTAAGTCGGTCGATCCCCCTCTGGTAACATTCGCTGCTGCCGAACGCTCGGCGCCTGCTAATTTCCGCGGCGCGCTTTTTGCCGCCTAGCCCGAGGGAAGCCACTCTATGAACAAGATCATCGAACTCGTCTCGCTGGCCAGCATCGTTCCGCCCCCCAACCACGAAGTCAGCGGTGGCTTCAACGCAATCGTCGATGGCAAGCAAGTGCGAGTGCGCGCGGTGCTGGAGCGGACGGTGATCATCGAGCACCATGAGGGCGGCGAGCGCAGCGTCGTGCGCAAAGACAACTGCATGGTCAAGCCGTCGGCGGTCGCGTTCGTACTCGGTAATCCCAACAACGGGGTTGGGCCGCGGCAGTGGCGACGCCTGCCGGGCAAACCACCCGCGCCGGCGAAGCAGCCCTAGCTGCACCCCGACGACGCGAGTCAATTTCTCGTCGCTCCTCTGGCGGGCCCTCCCTTCCTCCCTGGCCCCCTCCCCCGAGCCAAACCGAACCTGAACTCAGCCTAGGAAATTAGATCGACCCTTGACCACCCAGCCTGTTAAGGCTGCGAATCAGTTGATGTGCTTCAGCGCCACCAGGGTCAAGAATGGCTGGAAGTCCTTCGACAACGCGACTTCGTCAAAGACCTTGCGCGCTTCGGTGAACCGGCTCGTCTTCCAACCCTCTTCGCCCACGCGCTCCCTCAGCTTCGACATCTCATCGTCGGCAATCTCGCGCACGAGGTCGGCCGTGACGATCGCACCGTCGTCGAGGCGGGACGCGTGCTTCACCCACTGCCACACCTGCGACCGCGAGATCTCGGCCGTGGCCACATCCTCCATCAGGTTGTTGATCGCCGCGGCGCCGGTTCCGCGCATCCATGACTCGATGTACTGAATCCCAACGCTGACGTTCGTGCGTACTCCGTTCTCGGTGATCGTTCCTCCGGGCACTTTTACGTCGATGAGCCGCGCCGCCTTGACCGACACCTCCGGCCGCTGGCGCGCGAGCTGATGGGGGCGATCCCCAAGGACTCGGTCGAAAGCCTCGGTTGCCGTCGCTACCAGGTCGGGATGGGCAACCCACGTCCCGTCGAAGCCGTCGCCGGCCTCGCGATCCTTGTCTTCCTTAACCTTCGCCAGCGCCACGCGATTCACCTCGGGATCGCGCCGCGACGGGATGAAGGCCGCCATCCCACCCATCGCATGCGCTCCTCGCCGGTGACATGTCTTGACCAGCAGTTCGGTGTACGCCCGCATGAACGGCACGGTCATCGTGACCTGGGCGCGGTCGGGCAGGACGAACTCGGGACGGCTGTTGAACTTCTTGATGATGCTGAAGATGTAGTCCCACCGGCCCGCGTTGAGACCGCTCGAATGGTCGCGCAGCTCGTACAGGATCTCTTCCATCTCGAAGGCCGCAAGGATGGTTTCGATCAGGACGGTGGCGCGAATCGTCCCTCTCGGGATGCCGAGCTCGTCCTGTGCGAGGTTGAAAACGTCGTTCCAGAGCCGCGCCTCGAGATGGCTTTCGAGCTTCGGGAGGTAGAAGTACGGGCCGCTGCCCTTCTTCAGGAGACGCTCGACGTTGTGAAAGAAGTAGAGGCCGAAGTCGAAGAGGCCGCCGGAGATCGGCTTGCCGTCGACCTCGACGTGTCGCTCGTCGAGGTGCCATCCACGTGGCCGCACCAGGAGCGTCGCGACCTTGTCGTTCAGCCGGTATTCCTTGCCCTCTGGACTCGTGAAATCGATCCGGCGCTCGATGGCGTCGATCAGGTTCACCTGACCCTCCACCAGGTTCGACCAGGTCGGAGAGTTCGCATCCTCGAAGTCCGCCATGAAAACTCGTGCCCCCGAGTTCAGCGCGTTGATTAGCATCTTGCGATCGGTCGGTCCGGTGATCTCGACACGCCGGTCCTGGAGGTCTTGCGGGGCCTTCCCCACTTTCCATTCGGAGTCCCGCACCGAGCTCGTCGTCACCAGGAATTGCGGCGACTCGCCTGCGTCGAGTCGCGCCTGGCGCTCATCGCGCAGTCGAAGCAGCTCCTGACGCCGGCTGGCAAACTCGCGCTGCAGCTTGGCGACGAATGCGAGCGCCTTCGGGGTCAGGACCTCGCTCCCCCGGCCTTCCACGTTGCCTTTGAGCTGGACGTGCTCGGTGGCGGCCATCGGAATCAATCTACCGTAGGGAGTTATTGGCCGGTGAGTCGCTCCACGATCGGGACAGCTCGTCCGCGCTCTCACCAGGCAGGATCACATGGGAGAAGCCGTAACGCTCGCGTCGGGCGCGAAGGTCTTCTTCGATCTGAGCGACGGTGCCGATCAGAAAGTGCGGCATCTCCAACACGTCTTGGGGCTCGAAGCCCATCGACGGCGCGAGCGCCGAGGCCAGCGACTCCCGGTCGTCCGTGATGCTGGCGAAGAAGATCGTGAAGCCGAGGTCGATCGCTTCCAGCCGGTCACCGGCGGCTTCTTTGATCCAGCCGAGCTTCTCGTCGGTCGCCTCAGCCATGCCCGTGCGCACGAGTTTCGGGTTGATGCGGCCTTCGTTCAAGTTGTAGTTCACGTGGACGATGTCCGCCTCCCGCGCCGCCAGGCGCAGCATGCGACGGCCTCCGCCTCCCAGCAACAGAGGCGGGTGTGGCTTCTGAACTGGCGACGGAGCGCCTTCGATGCCTTTGATCGTGTAGTGCTTGCCGGTGAATGAGAACTCGCCGCCGGCGAAGAACTTCTTGATGATCTGGACGGCTTCCTCGAGGCGCTCGATTCGAGTCCCCGCCGACTCGTACGGAATGCCCGCCTGGTCGTAGTCCGACACCAACCATCCCGCGCCGACGCCCAACTCGAAACGGCCGTCGGAGAGGAGGTCGATCGTCGCCGCCTCCTTCGCCAGCACAACCGGATGCCGGTAGTCGTTGTCGAAGACCAGCGACCCGACGCGGAGCGTCGTCGTGGCGTCGGCCGCCGCCATCAGCGCCGCGATCGGCCCGGGTTGATCGCTGAGGTGATCTGGGAGGTAGAGCGTCGAGAACCCAATTGACTCGAGCGCTCGTGCCCTCTCGCGCCACTGCTTGGCGCTGTGTGCGCGATGCTCCTGGACCCCGAACCGCAACGGCCGATGCTTGTTCACGGCTCGAGACTAGCGGCCGGCAATCCGCCCCGTCTCCCAGTCCGCGTGGGCAATGATCCCATTGCACCCGCCTGGCGCCGCGAGTCCAATGTCCGCAGGTCCTTCGGCCTGGCGACACGTCCAAGGGAGTAGGCCATCAATCGCCATCAGGGTCGGTTCGGGGGCCCGGCCAACCCGGGGTCCCGGATTTCACAGCGCCTCGCGCCGTGGCTTTTGACCTGCCTGGCGTGTGTTGGCCTGGTGCTCTCCAGCAATGCCGGCAGCGCGTTGGCTTCCGGAGGATACGGAAACGGGCCGGGCCCCGTTCCGGCCACGCCATACAGCGGATTCAACCCGGTCTTGGCTCGCGCGCCGTATGTGACCGATCTGACTCAGACATCGGCCGTCGTCAACTGGGCGACGAATCCCGACATCCATGGATCGATTTCATATGGTCCGACCGGCAGCTGCACGGCAAACGTCGTCCCCGTGCTGTCGGGGATGGTGACCCAGGTTCGAGTTTCTCCCAATCCAACCACCACGTACGCGGCCCGCTTGGACTATCAGTCGTCGGTTCCACTCACCGGACTCAGCGCCGGTACGGCCTACTGCTACGAGGTGTTCGGCTCGGGTACTAGCGCTGTCGATCTGCTGCCGGCGTCGCAGCCGTTCCAGACATTCACCACGCTCGATCCAGTCGACCTGAGGTCGACGACCCCCCTGACGTTCGCCGTGGTCGGTGACTTCGGCGAAACGTCGAACCGGGGCCAGGCCAGCGATCCGAACGCCAACAGCCCGACCTCGGTCAACACGAACCAGGCCGCGATCCAGTCGCTGATCGGCTCTTCCGGCGCTAGGTTTGTCATCAGCGTCGGCGACATCGCGTACAACGACGGCGGTAACTACAACTACGGCGATCTACAGCAGACCGGAGCCAGCGTGGGCGGCGCCGGCCTCACCGAGATAAGCGACATCTTCGGCGCGAGCTACTGGCCGCTCACCGGAGGAATACCTCTGTTCACCGCGGGAGGCAACCACGGCCAGAACGCAAACCTCCTCAACACATGGCCGGAGCCGGTCACGGCCTCGAGCTCGAGCGGCAGGTACGCAATGGAGGCGTACCCCTCAATCGACGGAACCAACCCCGCCAACTATCCGTCTGCCTGGTACGCGTTCTCTTCCGGCAACGTTCGCTTCTACACACTTGACGGTTCGTGGACGGAGGCCAACGTCGGGATGGCCGGCGGCACCGCCTGCCCGTACACCGCAGGAACTGCGACGTGCAAGGCGTATCAGGTAGACGCGGACGCTCATTTTCAGCCGACCTCAGCCGAGTACCAGTGGCTTGTCAATGACCTGCAGACGCACCCGGGCGGAATCAAGCTGGCTTTCTTTCACTACCCGCTGCGGTCTGACAACGCGACCCAGGACAGCGACGTCTACCTGCAGCAGACCCTGGAACCTCTCCTCGCCAAGTACGGAGTGCAGATCGCGTTCTCAGGACACGCCCACGACTACGAGCGCAACCTGACAGCCGGTCCCAACACTATCCTCAGCTACGTCACCGGAGGCGGTGGCGGTGTCATAAGCACGGTCGCAGGCAAGGGTTGCTCATCCTGGGACGCATACGCCATCGGCTGGACCTACGGCACCGGCACCGGCCAGAAGTGCGGCAGCGCACCGGCCCCGACCTCCGATTCGATGGTCTATCACTTCTTGAAGATCACGATTCAAGGGAACACAGTCGTCGTGGATCCCATCAACGCGGCGGGCCAGGTGTTCGACGAGCAAACGTACACCTTCGCGATGCCGGTCCCCTCGGCACCCTCCAACGTGGTCGCGACGGCGACGAGTGCGACGTCAGCCGGTTTGACCTGGACCCCCTCGAGCGAACCGGGAGGCAGCATTTCCGGGTACCAGATCACGCGCAACCAGAGCCCGGTGACCACTGTGCCCGGGTCTGTCACCTCCTACGCCGACCCGGCGCTCCAACCCGGGACCGCCTACACGTATGCGGTCAGGGCGATCGACCAGAGCGGTTTCACGTCCAACCCTGGCATTTCCAACACGGTCACGACGCCGATCATGACCACGGGCTTTGAGGGCGGCACGCTTGCGGGATGGAGCCCCGTCGTCGGACAGGTGACCGTCCAGGCCGCGGTAACGCATGGCGGTTCCTACGCCGCTGGCTTGAACAGCAGCGGTGGGCAGACCTTCGCGTTGCAGAATCTACCCGCAGCGTCGCCGACGATTTACGCGCGCGCCTGGGTCAACGTCGCGAGCCAGTCGACCACGGTCACGCTGTTGGGTCTGCGAACGCAGACGACACCGACCAGCTCTGCCTATCAGGTGGCGCAGGTCTATCTCAACGCAGCCGGAACCATCAAGGTGCTGAACAACGTGACCAAGGCGAGCTACCTGGGAAATGCAACACCGACTCCTGGAAGCTGGCACGTGGTGACGTTTGCCGTGAATGAGTCGGCCGGGACGCTGCAAGTGTGGCTGGACGGGAATCCCGTGCAGTTCAGCACCTCGAGTGGATGGACCGCCGTGCTCAGCGGGCAGAACCTGGGCAGCGTGCCGATGAGCAACGTTCAGCTCGGAGACGATTCGACGAGCCGCATCTACACATGGTATGCGGACGACGTCACGGTTTCCACGGTTCCTCCGACCCCCTGAGCTTGCGTCGGGCGCCTGACCGGCGTTGGTGCCGAGGGTGAGATTTGAACTCACGACACCTTGATTTTCAGTCAAGTGCTCTACCAAGCTGAGCTACCTCGGCACGGCCGATGATTCTATCTGCCGCGCCGAGTCGGCCGGGGGCGTCCCTCACCGCCCCTGTTGCGCTAACGGCGCATCGTACCGAAGTCGTATGACGACGGAGGCGGCGTCATACGGGAGGCCGGCCAAGCTCGAGCACGATGTTCTCGAAGTTCTTCAGGTCCACAGCTTGCGGGTCACCGGCGAACGGGAGCCCGTTGACGAGCGCAGCCAGCGGGCCTCGATAACCGAGGGCGCCGTTCAGGCCAAGCGGCTGGCCCCAGACCTTGAACATCTGGCCCAGCGAATATGACTTGCCTACTTGCGTGAACACGTGCACCACACCGGTCGTGTCGTGAGTATGGATCCAGGCGAAGCAGCTCCCCGTTGTGATGAACCCGTACGGGTCCTGCCCCCACGGCCTTCCGACCCCGACGCCGGGCGGTACCGTGACAGCCTTCCCGTCCAGTAGCACCTCCAGGTGGACGCGAAAATGCTGCGCCGGCAGGTCGTCGCGAAGGCAGGGCACCCGGTCAACGACCTGTGCTTCGTGCAGTTGCTACACAGTGGTGGTCAGCTGGTTAGCGGCTGGCGGTGATCCCCGCGGCGTCGTTCCGCGCGCTAGAGAGAGGCAGCACCGACTCAGTATTAGGCGGTCACGGGTAACAGATGCAGCAACTTTTGCTATGGCGGCGAATGTGGGCGGTGATGGATCGTCGCCAGCGTTGGTGATTCTTTCCGACTCGATCGCAATCATCGGCTAGAACTGCTGTACTTGACCCCGTGTCACCCGCGGAACCACCGAGCCTGGCCAAGTGGGAGCGCTGGTTAGACAAACTCAGATTGGACGTCTTGACCCTTCACCTTTACCGGAAGTTTTGGAAGGATGTCGTCGGAGCGGCGGAAGCTGCCAACGTGCCACCGAGCTATTTCTTCACCTTCTTCACTCAGGTGTACTTGACCTACCAAGCTGTAGCCATCCGGCGAATCTGCAAGGCGCGGCACGGTCAACCCAGTTTCCGGAACCTCCTCACTGAAATCAGGCACCACCCGGAGTTGACGAAGAACCTGACCGATACAAAAGACGTTGTGACCGACATTCAAAGCCTTGACGCTGGCAGCCTCGGGCGAGTCCGTAAGTATGCCGACGAGCAAATTGCCCACCGGCAGGAGGCACCGTCAGTGGACATTCCTACGATTGAAGACGTTCACGAAGCGATCGATCAGGTGGGCGCGCTGCTTCGCAAGTATATGGTTCTCGTGTTGGACGAGGATCAGTGGCTGGAAACAGCAGTCGCCGGTGACGTGATGGCTCCGTTCCGGATGGCGTGGTTGCCCAAACTTCCCGAAAGGCCGCAGCGCCGGCCTGAGCCGTTCCCAGACGAGGACTGACGTTTACGAGGAGTAGACTCCGGCCTGAGGCGCCGCAGAGCGAGTGTTACAGCCACTCGGCCACGACGATCGACCAGGCTCTCGAGGCGATGGGCCACGTCACGAAGGAACTTCCGAAGGATCGAGCCCAAGGTCACCGCGAAGCTTCCGGTCCGCGGCGTTTCTCGTGTCCAGATCACTAACTATTGAGGTCGATCCCGCGTTGTGAGACTCGAGCAGCGTCTCGGTTTCGATCTTCACCGTTACTTCTAGGAGTGCCTGGACATCGGCCTCATCCTCGGTCGGAAACGTGATCGCCTTTAGACCTTGAAAGAAGGCGTGGTTCGCATCCGAGAGGCCGCCCATTGTTTGACGGTAGCCAGCCTCGCCACTTGTCTTCTTTCCTTGCTGGACAGCTGCATTGCTGGCCGTGAAATAGGTCGAATCGAGCGTCTCGAACTGTTCGGCGGCCTGACGTTTCAGTTGTTCAGCCGGTGACAACGCGGTCTCGCCACAAGCAATCACAAGTAGAGCCGCCAATAGCCATTTGGAAGGACGACCGCGGGAAGCTATGGGCGGTAACCGTAACGCTGGCCTTCGACGAAGCTGGCCTGCGCGTCACCAATCTTCAGGTCTCGCCTGACCCGACCAAATACAAGGGCCTATCCGCGGACAGGGGCAAGGACGCACCGCCGGCAATCACAACCCGGCTCCTCCAGCGGCTGCCATTACAGAAATGGACCCGAGAGTTTGCTGCGACCAAGAGCAGCGCCCTACGGAAATTTGCATCGACCGAATGGAATTCGATCCCTGTCCTGCAGGAAAGGCTCGCCCAGGCGGGCCAAGGGCCGCGGCGAAGCTCCGTTGCCTTCTACGGCGAGGTCGCGAAGGTCTACCGAACGGCTCTGGTCGCACACGAGAGCCTACAAAGGCAGTTGTTGGCAGAACGAACCAGGGAACGGCGAACGGATGAGCACAGCCCTGGTCTATGTCCGCCAGTCAAGACACAAAGAGGGCGAGGGCACGGTCTCTTCGGAAGTGCAAGAGGCCTCGTGCCGCGCGCTGCCGGCCGTCCAGCGCTGCGCCCAGGTCGAGGTCTTCACCGACCTGGATGTTTCCGGAGGAAAGCGTGCGCGCCGCGGCTACGACGCCATGCTTGCACGGATCCGCGCCGGCGGCGTGGCGGTCGTTGCTGCATTCGATCAGTCGCGAGCCTTCCGGTCGACCCTGATCGCGGCAGAGTTCAAAGCGCTTCTCGAGGAGACTGCCCATTCGTCGGTCGACGTCGTCTTTTTCCATGGCACCTTCGACCGCTCGCCGGTTGGCGGTTTCAGCTACGCGGTGCTCGCGGCCGCGCACGAAATGGAACGCAAGATGACGGGTGGGAAGATCCGCGCCGCCTACAAGTACGCAGCTGCGCGCGGTCAAATGGTCGGTCAGACGCCGGGGGGTTATCGTCGAGAGCCGGACGGCAGCATCACAGTCGACGAGGTTGCAGCAGAGACCGTGCGCCGGATCTTCACCGAGTACGCGAGCGGGCGCCACAGCGCGCGAGACATCGCTCGACGGCTGAACGCTGAGGGCGTCTCACCTCTTCCCCGCTCCCGCGGGGCGGGATGGCGTTTCTACTCTGTCGCCGAGCTGCTGCGCAATGTCGCCTACACCGGTCAGACGTTCAGCGAGAGTCGCCGGCGACATGGCAAAGGTGAGCTCATGCCTGCGCAGTGGCCTGCCATCATCGAGCCCGAGCTCTGGCAGACATCACAGCGCCTCCTGGCGCGCCACATCGGCCGCGGTGGGCGGCGCACGAAGGGCGAAGAGCGGCCCTACGCGTTCCGAGGCCTACTGCGTGCTCATGTGGCGCGCGGCTCTCTGCTGCCTTCCGCGAGCGCCTCGTTTACCAGTGCCCGCGTGGCGACGACGCGAACCCTTGCCACGAGCCGCGCACTCGCGAGGATGACCTGCTGCCGTGGGGCGGTGCTCTCTTCGAGCAGCTGGAGCAGCTGACGCCGGCCGACTTCGGCGCTGCGGTAGCTCACATGGCCAAGCAGGGGCGCCGGCACACGTCACCCGGCGCGCTGCAGTCGATCGAGGGCAGCCTCGAGCGGCAGCGGAAGCTCTTCACGTGGGGGCACATCAGCGAGGCCGAGTACCTGCGCGAAGAGGCTCGTATGAAAGAGCTCCGCGGCGAGCTCCTGGCCACGACACCCGCGCCGGCGATCCAGCTGCGCGGCCTGCTCGACGCCTGGCAACTCGGCGATGGCGTGACTCGCCGAGAGCTACTTGCCGCGCTCTTCGATCACCTCCACGTTTCCGAGGGAAAGATCGTCGGCTACACGGCTCGCTGACCGCCAGGGCGAGGTTTTGAAGCTGATGGAGACCCTACGCCGCAGGGTCATGAATGTGGGCGGTGATGGACTTGAACCAACGACCTCCTCGGTGTAAGCGAGGCGCTCTAGCCAGCTGAGCTAACCGCCCGTTTTTGCGCTAGCCAGTCTACCCACCCGCCAGCAGCTTCAAAGCGGCGTTCAGCTGCGTGTCGTTGGCGTAGCCAAGCGAAGGCTGCGCGACGTCGTAGGCATCCGACGGCTTGCCGAGCGTCACGCTGACATCGGGAGACAGTCCTTTGTGGTCGATCGTCTCGCCGTTTGGGAGATACCACCGCTCGACGGTCAGGTGGATATCGGAACCGTCGCTCAGCACGAAGTCCTCCTGCACCGACCCTTTGCCAAAAGTTGTCGTGCCGACGAGCTTGGCGCGGTGGTGAACCTGCAGCGATCCGGCCACGATCTCGGCGGCCGACGCGCTGTTGGCATCCACGAGCACGACCAGCGGGGCAGCCGGCGCGGTGTGCTTGGAGCCGACCTGGTGCCGGTCGGTCCCATTCCGGCCCCTCGTCTCGAACGTTTCCCCGCTCGTGACGAATTGGGTGATCACGTCGTCCGCCGCCGAGACGAATCCACCTGGATCTCCACGGAGGTCCACCACAACGCCGCTCGAACCCGACAGCCCGCTGTTCAATGCGGTTTGAAATTCGCTCGACGTCTGCGCACCGAATTGATAGATACGCACGTAGAGGACTCGATTGCCAACCATCGACGAGCGCACTGTCGGGACCTGGATCTGCGCCCGCGTGATGGTGAAAGTCAGGTTGTCGGACCCACGAAGGACCGCCAGCGTCACCTTGGTGCCTTCCGCCCCCTGGATCAGTGAGGTCGCGGCGTCGGCGGTGATGCCTTTGACGTCCTTGTCGCCCACCTTGACGATCTGATCGCCAGTCTTCAGGCCGGCGGTTGCCGCGGGCGAGCCTGGAACGGTGCCTGTGATCACTGGATAGCCGGTGTTGAAGCTCAGATAGATGCCGATCCCGGTGTAGCGGCCCTGATAGCTCGCCTGCAGCTTCTTGTACTGGTCGGCGTCGAAGTAGATCGAGTACGGATCGCCGAGGCCGTTGACCAGCCCCTGCACGCTGCCTTGCGAAAGCTTTTTCGTGTCAATGTTGCTGTCGACGTAGTCGGCCTGGATCAGGCGCGCCGCTTCCTGCACCTCGGTAAGGTCGATGCGCGAAGCGGAGCGGTGGCCGAGATACGGAACGAATTCCGGATAGGCCTGATCGACATATGCGCCCGCTAGAAAACCGATGACGAGCACCAGCGCGAGCGCGCCACCCCGGAGGGCGGCGCTGCGATTCATTTCAGCAGACTAGCAACCGAGCCAGATACAGGGATCGCGGTACACGTTGCGCACGCGGATCTCAAAGTGCACGTGCGGGCCTGTGGACCAGCCGGTCGAGCCCTCGAACGCGACGGTCGTGCCGCGGGGCACCACCATGCCTGTGCGCAGGCCAGGGGCGTAACGCGAGAGGTGCCCGTAGTAGGTCGAGTAGCCGTTGCCGTGGATGATCACGAGCAGGTTGCCGTAGCCAACGCTTCCTGGATATAGGTAAGCGATACCCGTGTCGGCGGCGACCACGTCAGTGCCATAGGGACCCGCGATGTCAATCCCGGTGTGGATCTTGTGGGGCCAGGGGCAGTTGGCGTCGTAGACCTCGAGGTAGAAGCTCGAGCATCCGAAACCTTGCGTGATGCAGGAGAAGCCGCATACCGGGAGCGGCCATGCGAACACGCCCGAGCCCCCGCCCGCCTTCCTGGCCGCCGCGTCGTATTGCTGGGCCAGCTTTGCCACCTGGGCGTCGATCGCGGCGCGCTCCGCCTGGACCTGCGCGTACTGTGTCGCCAGCTGCGCTTGCAACTGCTGCTCGTAGGCGAGTGCCGCGGCCTGGGTCGCCAGATTCTTCTGCAAGTCGGCTTCGATCTCCTGCTGCTGCTTGAGCAGGTTCGAGACTTCAGTCTTTTTCTCCAGGAGGGCTGCGTTGGCCACGCTCACCTGCACATGCTCTTGCTGCAAGTCCACCAGCAGCCTTCGGTCAGAGGCCGCGACCTGCTGCGCACCGACCAACCGGTTCATCAGCTGGTTCATGCTGCTGGAAGTGAGCACGAGCTGGATGTAGTTCACGCTGCCGTGCGAATCGACGTAGCGAAGTCGCTCGTTCAACAGCTGGTCGCGGATCGTCGCGTGTGCCTCCAGCGGGACGAGCGCAGCCTCCCCGAAACGGATCTTGCGGCCGAGGTCATCGATCGCCGCCTGCGTCCTGGCGATCAACGCCTCCTGGGCCGCGATCTGGTTCTTAAGGCCGGCGATCATCTGGTCGATCGCGTTGATCTGAGCGACCGTGTTCTTGATCTGGCTCTGGATGCTCTTCAGCTGGTTCTGGTTGTGGACCTGCTGGCCGATGCCCCCGTTGTACGCCACGCATGCCTGGTAGACCGCGGGCGGGTCGCCCGGATAGCAGAAGATGGCGGAGACGTTCTGGGCGGACTGCGGAAACCAGACGAGGGTCGCCAGCAGGGCCGAGATGACGATTCGAACCTTCAACTCAGATCCTCACGTAGCGGCGCACGCCGATGTAGCTGCCGACCGCGCCCAGCAGCGCGCCGGCGATCAGGAGGTCGCGCGCCAGGCTGGAGATGAACGCGGGGTCGTAGCTCAGCGGGATGAACCCGACGTCCGATTTGAACTGCACGACCGCCGGCTCGTATGCGACCGCAAGCAGCGCAAGCGCGATCGCGGCGGCGATCAGGCCGGTCATGATGCCCTCGAGCACAAAGGGCCCGCGGACGAACCATTCCGTGGCGCCGACGAGCTTCATGACCTCGATTTCCTTGCGCCGGTGATACACGGCGGTGCGAATCGTGTTCATCACGATCACCACGGACACGATCATCAAGACGATGAGCAGGGCAACGCCGGCGACGGCAAGCCACTCCGACAGGTCGAGCATCCGGTTGACGAAGTCGCCCTGGTAGTTCGTCGGGTCGGTCGGATCGACACCCGACCACTGACGGCCCATGGCGTCGATCGCCGCGACGTCATTGAGGTTTTTGACCCTGACGTCGAGCTTGGCGTCGAGTGGGTTGCCTTCGATCTGTGTCGCCAGGATTGCGTTCTGGGGGTCGGATTTGAACTCTCTCAGCGCCTCGTCTTTGGTCACGAACGTCACGGTGACGACTCGTGGATCGGCTGCAAGCTGAGCCTGGAAGTCATAGACGGTTTGGAGCGGCGTGTCGTCCGAGACATTGATCGAGATCTCGCTGACCTTCGTCCGGAATCCGTCGAGGACCTGCGCGAACGCGTGTCCGACCAGCAGGTTGATGCCGGCGAGGATCAGGATGAGCGTGATCGACAGAACCGCCGCCAGGCTGACGGCGAGGTTCCGCCAGAAGCTCTGCCAGGCGCTATTGAGCGCGAACTTGAGGTTTCGCAAGATCATCGTGATATCTGCCTGAGCGGTCATCTCTAGCGATCTGCCCCGCGTCGATCGCAATGACGCGGCGGCGGAGGAGATCGACGATCTCCCGGTTGTGGGTTGCCATCACCACGGTGGCGCCGCGTGCGTTGATGCGCAGGAAGAGCTGCATGATCTCCCACGCCGTCGCGGGGTCGAGGTTTCCAGTCGGCTCGTCGGCGATGATGAAGCGCGGCGCGTGGACCAGCGC
>WNGJ01004262.1_pt1 | contig 14864 bp, 13 predicted proteins | sample 5400611 | NCBI WGS metagenome assembly WNGJ01 (sample SAMN13153375, study PRJNA577476) | soil metagenome | isolation source: 40 cm soil or saprolite under Garry oak tree replicate 1 | place: USA:California | collected 2016-06-15
CCCGACTCGAACACGCGGTGATTGAGCGCGACGGATTTCGGCTCGGCCCCATCGACCTTGAGCTTCGTCATGGAGACCGGCTCGCCGTTCTCGGTCGAAACGGCGCCGGTAAGACGACGCTGCTGAAGGCACTGCTCGGCGAGCTTCCACTGACTTCCGGCCGCCGCTGGGTCGGGCCGGGGATCATCCTCGGGGAGCTTCCCCAGGGACCGAGCATCTTCGCCTCCAACGACCGGCTGCTCGACTGCTTCGTCACGGAGGCCGGCCTCGCTGCCGGCGACGCGCGGTCGCTCCTGGCGACGTTTGCGCTCGGCGCCAACGACGTCCTCCGGCCCGGTCGATCGCTCTCTCCTGGGGAGAGGAGCCGCGCAACCCTCGCCTTGCTTGCCGGCCGGGGCGTCAACGCGCTCGTGCTGGACGAGCCGACGAACAACCTCGACCTGGAGGCGATCGAGCAACTCGAGCTCGCGCTCGAAGACTTCGAAGGAGCCGTTGCAGTGGTGACGCACGACCGGCGCTTCCTCGAGGCCTTCGGCGCCAATCAGGAGATCGAGCTCTAACAGCTGCAGGTTCCTGAGTTTGGAAGTTGGCTGCCCAGGGAAGCCAGCGCTAGCCGTTGCTGCGAAGTAGACCCCTCTCACGGCTTGGCATCGCACTTGCGCTCGTTTGCCTCGCGGTCGCGATCGTCTTCATGGGTGTGTCGAAGCCCGTCCACGCGGCCGCGTCCTGCCCCTGGATGAACACCTCGAAGACGCCCGACCAGCGCGCGACCGAGCTGCTCTCCGCGATGACGCTCGACGAGAAGATCACGATGGTCCACGGCGACGGCAACATCTTCATCTACTACGGGATGGCCGGTCACATCCCGGCGAACCCTGCCCTCTGCATCCCCGACCTGACCCTGAACGACGCCGGCGCGGGCGTCGGAGACGGCCAGACGAACACGACAGCCTTTCCGGCCGCGATCGCTCAGGCCGCCAGCTGGGATCCGACCCTGCAGCGGCGCTTCGGCGACGCCTTGGGCTGGGAGGCCTGGCACAAGGGGATCGACGTCATGCTGGCGCCCGACCTCAACCTCGCCCGCGTGCCGATGAACGGGCGCAACTTCGAGGCGTTCGGCGAGGATCCGTACCTCTCGGGGACGACCGCCGCCGCCGAGATCCAGGGGATCCAGCAGAACAACGTGATCGCAACGGCGAAGCACTACGCCGAGAACAGCCAGGAGACGAACCGCAACACGATCTCCGAGGACGTCGACCAGCGCACGCTGCACGAGCTCGAGGGCCAGGCCTTCGAGATCGCCGTCAAGCAGGGCAAGCCCGGCTCGGTCATGTGCTCCTACAACCTCGTGAACAGCGCCTGGGCCTGCGAAAACCCGCAGCTCCTGACCTCGCTGCTGAAGAACGAGTATGGCTTCGACGGCTTCGTGATGTCCGACTGGGGCGCGACCCATTCGACGGTCGCCTCTGCCAACGCCGGCATGGACATGCAGATGTGGGACGGGAGCTACTTCGGCGATCCGCTCAAGCAGGCCGTCCTCAACGGCCAGGTGCCGATGACGCGGCTGAACGACATGGTGCTGCGAATCCTGCGCTCGATGTTCCGCGTCGGCGTCTTCGACAACCCGCCCGCACCCGAGCCCGGCGCGTATACGGCGGACGTCGCCACCTCGGCGGACAACCAGCTCGCGCGCCAGGTCGCCGAGCAAGGCGCCGTTCTGCTGAAGAACAGCGGTGCAGTGCTGCCGCTGACCGGGCTTGGCAAGACGATCGCCGTGATCGGCCAGCCCGCCGGTCCGGAGGGCGCGCCGCAGGTCTACGGCGGCGGCGGCAGCTCGCACGTCCCCGAGGCCGGCTTCTATCCGAATGTCGTCAGCCCGCTGCAGGGCATCACCCAGCGCGGGCTCGCGAACGGCGACAAGGTCGTCTATGCAAACGGCTCGGTGACGGCGGACGCTGTCGCCGCAGCCTCCGCTGCGGATGTCGCAGTCGTGTTCGTCAACGACTCCGAGGGAGAGGGCACCGACCGCTCGAGCCTGCAGCTCAACGGCGGCACGTGCGCATTCCTCATCGCCTGCACCGCGTCAATGTATGACCAAGACCAGCTCATCTCGGCGGTTGCCCAGGCCAATCCCCACACCGTCGTCGTGCTCGACACCGGCGGCCCCGTGCTGATGCCGTGGGTCGACCAGGTGCCTGGAATCGTCGAGGCCTGGTACCCGGGGATCGAGGACGGGAACGCGATCGCCTCGATCCTCTTCGGAGACGTCAACCCGTCCGGGAAGCTGCCGGAGACGTTCCCCAAGTCGCAAGCCGACCTGCCGACGCAGACTCCGGAGCAGTACCCCGGCGTCAACGGTCACGCCGTCTACTCCGAAGGCCTCGACGTCGGCTACCGCTGGTACGACGCGAAGGCGATCCAGCCGCTGTTTTCGTTCGGCCACGGGCTCTCGTACACGACGTTCGGCTACTCCGGGCTCGGCGTGCGCAAGCTCTCCGGCGGCAATGTGTCCGTGACGTTCACGCTGACGAACACCGGCTCGCGCCCCGGCGCCGAGGTGCCGCAGGTCTACGTCGGCGACCCGCCGTCGAGCGGCGAGCCGCCGAAGCAGCTGAAGGGCTACCAGAAGGTTTTCCTGCAGCCCGGCGAAAGCCGGCAGGTCAGCCTTACGCTCGGCCCGCGCTCGTTCGCCTATTGGCAGAACACGTGGATCATCGGCGGCGGCTCGTACTCGATTCTCGTCGGCAGCTCGTCGCGGGACATCCGTTTGCAGGGCACCGTCAGCCTGGGCAAGAAGACCCTCTAATACTCGTCATGCCGCCGGAGCGGGAAGTCCCCGTGGCGGCCGGCCGGGACCTGATCGAGCAGCTGGTCGTAGAAGGCGGCGAGCAGGAAGCGGTCGGGCGCGGTGCGCGAGTACGTGTGGTAGACGACGCCGTCCTCCAGCTTGACGACGTTCCAACCGGGTGACTCCGCCATCCCGTGCGCGAGGTCGGTGCCGACGTTGTCGGCCCACTCCTTGAGCCAGTCGTCCGCCTCCTCGACCATCTTCGCGAGCTCGCCTGTCGCCATCTGCTCCTCGGTGGCCGCGAAGTCGAAGTCGAAGTTGAAGTCGCTGTCGAACGACGAGACGTACGGGAACTGCCAGCCCATCCGCCGCTTGTAGGCCTGCAGCTTCTCGATCGGCGCGCGCGAGATCGCCATCAGCGTCACGTCGCGGTTGTTCAGGTGGACGAGCGCCCCGTCGAAGCTGTCGGCCAGGCCGGTACAGCCGGGGCATGCTGCCTCGTACGTCGGACCGAACATCAGGTGGTAGATGAGGAGCTGCGACCTACCGTCGAACAGCTCGGGGAGTGTCTTCTTCCCCTCCTCGGTGTCGAAGATGTACTCCTTTTCGACCGGGACCCAGGGCACTTCTTGCCGCTGCTTCGCGAGCTCTTCGTCGAGCTTGCCGAGCTCCTGCTCTCGCTCGTGCAGCTCTTTGACTGCCGCCGCCCACTCGTCCTGCGTTCCGACCTTGTGCTTGGTCATTGGTTGCCTCCTTTGCGGTGCCTGACCTATAGACCGGCAGGCGCGTCAAAGCTCATCGGTGACCGTCGGCCTGGATCCGGTAGACGATGCCGCGCCCCCAATCTGCCACCAGGAGGCCGCCGCGTCGGTCGACGAGCAACGCCAGCGGGTGCTCGAAACCGGAAGCGAAGGGAACGACCCGGCGGGCAAGACCATCCCGGTTGAGCTCGACGCGGACGACGCGTCTGCCGAATCGTCGGCTGTCGTACTGCCCCCACTCGGCGACGAAGAGGTCGCCTCGGTAGGCCCGCGGGAAGCTCTTGCCCGTGTAGAAGGCGAGTCCGTCGGCCGAGGCGTGCGGCTCGAAGTAGGCCGCCGGTGGCGTGATGCCGCTACAGCGGCCGGCGAGGCGAAGGGTGCGCGCATCCGCCCAACAGCGCGGCCAGCCATAGCGGGCGCCTCGCTTGACGAGGACGAGCGTGTCCGCCGGCTCGGGATCGCTGCGGCTGCCGAGCTTGTCCTGTCCGTTGACCGTCGCGTAGAGGCGACCGGTTCCGGGCTGAACGGCAAGCCCGTAGGGGTTGCGCAGGCCGGACGCGTAGACGCGCAGGTCACGCCCGTCGGGACGGAGTGAGAGGACCGAAGCGCTGCGCGGGTCACGTTCGCGGCAGGCATCGCAGGTCGAGCCGCTCCCGAGGTAGAGGCGGCCGTCGCGTCCGAAGACGATGTTGTCCTGCTGGTGCTCGCCGAAGGGAAGTCCGGAGACGAGCACCTTGCGGCTGACGAGGCGGCCCCGGCTCAGGACGGTTCGCTCGAGCCTGCCTTCCTCGGAGATGAAGAGCGTCCGGCCACGCCAGGCCAGCCCGAGCGGGGACCGCAGCCCGCGCAGGACGACGCGCGGCTTCCTGGTCCCGCGCGTGATCCTCATGACGTTCCCGTCGGTCTCGGTCACGTAGATCCGACCGTCCGGGCCGTAGGCCATCGCGGTCGGGTGCAACAAGCCCCGCGCAAACGTTTCGACCCGAAAGCCTGGGGGCGCGACAGGCCCGAGCGAACCGCGTCCGGCGCCGGCTCCCGCTGCTCCGAGCGCGAGAGTCGCCGCAGCGGCGGCTGCCAGCTTCAAAGCTTTTCTGCAGCGCAAGGCGTTTTCGTCTCCTGGCACGCGAGCGGGCGGGGCCGGATAGGCCTCGCCCGCTCGCTCGCGCCCGGTCAAGCCAGCACTACGGCAGTGCGATCTTCCAGACGCTGCGGCCGAACGAAGCCGCGTAGAGCGTCTGGCCGTCGCCGGAGAGCTTGACATCGAGCACGGAGGTATTGGGAAGTCCGGTCCCGAGCCGCGCCCAGTCCTTCTTCCCGTTCTTCAGGTAGAAGACGCCGAAATCGGTCGCCGCGTAGAGCTGATCGCTCGGCTGGTCGTAGTTGATCATCTCGACCGGTGCGTTCGGCAGGTTGCCGCTGATGTTCGTCCAGTCGGCTCCGCCGTCCGTCGTCTCCCAGACGTTGGCCGAGTCGTCGCCCTCCCGATAACCCGAGAACCCCACGAACACGTGGTTTGCATCGGTCGGATCAACGACGATCGCGTTGACCCAGCGGACAGGAAGCCCCTCGCCGGCGAACTCGGTCCAGGTGGCGCCCAGATCGGTCGTCTTCCAGAGGCGGCCGGTGTCCGTGCCGACGTAGATCGTGTTCGGCTCCGTCTTGGCGGGAGCGATCCAGGTGATTGTCGCGTACTCGTTCGCGTAGAACGGACCGAGATCGTTCTCCTCCGGAGGTACCGGCCCGGTCAGTGCATCGCCGGGCGGGCTGATCTGCGTGAAGGTCGCGCCCCGGTCGGTCGAGCGATCGAGGACGTTCCCCCCGAAGTAGACGACCGACGGGTTGCTCGGATCGAGAACGAGCGGGGCGTCCGTGGTGATCCGCGACGAGTGCCGCGCCCCGAAGTTGAATGTTTGCGAGACCCCGCCGGAGTCGACGTGCCGCCGGCAAGAGCCGACCTGGAGGCACTCGTAGTAGATGTTGTGGTTCGTCGGGTCGATCAGCACCTCGTGACCGTCGCCGCCGCCGAACGCGTTCCACTGGGTGAGGTCGGACGGCTCCGAGGTCGCGGTCCAGGTGCGGACGCTCCCGTTGTCCTGGAGGCCCGTTGCCAACCGCGTGGGGTTGTCCTGAGCGACCGCGAGATGGTACGACTGGTTCCACGGCTCGTAAGTGGCGTGTACCCACGACCCGTTCGCGCCGTTCGAGTTCGAGCGATAAATGCCGCCGTCGTTGCCGAGGTACACCCGGTTGGCAACGTTGGGGTCCCACGCCATTGCGTGCTGGTCGGCGTGAACGCTGCCCGAGTTCGACCAGGTCTGCCCGGCATTGAACGACTGGCGGAGGCTGACGTCGCCGCTGAAGAGGTGGTTCTCGTCCGTGGGGTCGACCCAGACGCGGCCGAACCACCATTGGTAGCCGCCCGAAGCGCCCGGGCGACCGCCGGCGACGAACGAGTCGCCACCGTCGTTCGAGACGTAGAACCCCTTGTCCGGGCCGTACGGGCTGCCGAGGACGACGTAGACGCGGTTGGGATCGGACGGCGCGACCGCGACGCCGATCCGGCCGAGGCTGGGGTCACTTTTCAGGCCGGTGCCGGTCATGTCGTAGCTGTTCACGGGCCCGAGCACGTTCTCGAGCCGCGTCCAGGTGTCGCCCCCGTCGTCCGAGCGGTAGAGACCGGAGCCGACCCCGCCGTACACGCGGGCGCCGTTGTTGCGCTTGTGGTCCCAGAGGGCCGCGAAAATCCGGTTGTGGTTCGACGGGTCGATCGCCAGATCGATTCCGCCGGTGGTCGAGTTCGGCGGCGCCAGGACGAGCTTCCAGTCCTTGCCCCCGTTCGTGACGCGGTAGATGCCGCGCTGACCGGCGATGCGGGAGATCGAGCCGGCCGCCGCGACGAACACGCGCTGCGGGTCAACCGGGTCGACGACGATGCGTCCGATCGCCGCGCTCTGCGCGAGCCCCCATTGCTGCCACGTCTTGCCGCCGTCGGTCGACTTGTAGACGCCGTCGCCAAAGTACGTGAGCCCGCCGCCCGACGGGTTCGCCTCGCCGGTTCCGGCCCAGAGCGTGCCGTCGGAGCCGAGGGCGAGCGCGCCCATTGCCTGGGTCGTGTCGTTCGGCCAGATGGGCTCGAAGGTGCTGCCCGCGTCCGTCGACTTCCAGACGCCACCGCCCGACACCGCCGTGTACATCGTGTCCGGCTGATTCGGGTCGACGACGAGATCGACCACGCGGGCCCCGACGTTCGAGGGGCCGACGAGTTGCCACCCGTTCGTGGAGCCCTGCGGGATCGCGCCGGCCTGTCGTTCCGCCCGTGCGACCTGCGAGGGCGTGACGTCCCGACCGGACGTCCATTTCAGCGTGAGGTAGTCCGCAGGCCGAGACGGGCCGCCGGCTTCCGCTTCGGCGGTCGCGGTCGCATCGCTGCCTTGCGGCGAGTCGCGCCGGCTTCCCACGACAGCTGCCGTTGCGGCGAGAGCCGTCAAAAGCACGACAATCAGGAGTCGTTTCATACATCCCCCCATCTGACGACTGCTGAGACCCGATCGGCGAGCCGCCCAAACGGGCCCTGACGGCGGGCGAGTTTAACCGAGGCCGATATCTACCGCGTGGTCGCTCCTCGCCCGTTCAAACCCAAGTCTTCTCTGCAGGCCTGGAGCTACAGCGGCACGCCGAGCGACCAGTCCATCGTCTGCCACCAGTCCTGGTGGCCGTAGTAGCCAAGCGAGTAGCCGAGTGAGAGCAGCGGCCCAGTCAACTCGCCGAGGCGTAAGGCATAAAGCTTGCCGTGGCCCTTGCGGGAGCGAACGAAGAGGAGGCGACGGCCGTCTCGGGAGAAACGCGGTGACTCATCTGCGTAGCCCGTCGGCGGCTGGGTGAGTCGCCGCTGCGAACCGTCGAGGCCGACCTGCCAGAGCGCCCAATGTGTGTGGAAGAAGTTCGCATCGATGCTGCTGGTCTGCGACTGGGCTACCAACGACCGGCCGTCTGGATGACACGCTAGGGAACCCCAGGAGCGGCGGGGCGAGCGCACGAGGGGCGCCGGCCGCCACGCCGGCGGGCTTGCGACGAGCAGCCGTTTTCGGTGTACGGCGACGCGGTCGCGGCCGGCTGTAAAGACGAGCTTCCCGCCGCACCACGCGAGGTAGTCCTGGTACGCAAGCGTCACGCCGAGCCGGTGCGGCCTACCGCCGGTCGCCGAGACGACCCGCAGGATGAGCCCGTCGGCGGCGATCGAGGCCGAGCCGCCGGGATCGATCGCGAAGAAGATCCAGCGGTCGTCGCCTGACCAGCCGAGCAACACGATCGGTCCCGGTGAGGAGAGGCCGGTGGTGTCGCCCCAAACCCCCACGGAATAGGCCGGGTGCGCCTTGCCGGTGCGGAGGTTCCTGACCCAGATCGTGTTACGCAGGGTTTGTCGCTTCCCCGTCGCCCTCACCGTCGCCCGCCATCGTCCATCGTGGGAAACGAGCGGGGCCTGGAACGGAACGACACGAACGCGGCCGGACGGGGTGAACCGGACCTGACCTCGCCCGCTTCTGCCAAGAACGCGGTCGCGGCAGGTCGCCGTGTCGATGACGTGCAGCTTGCCGCCGCGTGCCAGGGCGATCCGACCGAGTCCGGGCTGCGGGCTACAGGCGAATGAGGCTGCGACAGCGACAGCGGCGACCACAGCCGAATTGTCGCTCGTCTGTGAGCCCTCGTTTGGCGTTCGGTCCGAAGTTGAACCGACGCTGAACCTTTCCTGAACCACTCACTACTGGTTCGCGTATGCGGCCTCGCCACGCGGCTGCAGGGTGCGCAGAAAGAACAGCGATGCGAGTACCGGGATTCCGATCACGGGCCACATGGCGGCGTAGCCGTGCGTCGAGCTGAACTGGCTGTGGAGGGCGCCGACTGCGACGCCAACGGCGATCGGTCCGAGGACGACGCCGAGACCGCGCGAGAAATCCTGCAGACCGGCGGCGGCGCCCTCGCTGCCGCGGGGCGCCAGCGAGAAGGCAAGCGCTTGGGGCAGCGTCAACATGATTGAGCCGGCGAGCGCCACGAACGGGAGCCCGATCAGCAGCGGTGTAAGCGTGTGCGGGAACACGCCCGCGACGAGGCCCGTACCGTAGATGAGGGCGGAGACGCGGAGTACCGGAACGATCCCATACCGATCGGCAAGCCGCCCGGCGAGCGGCGCGCCGGCGATGTAGGCGACGGCGACGACGGCGATCACCGCCGAGGCGAGCGAGGGCGAGCGCCCGAGACCGCGGACGACGTAGAGGACGATGAAGCTCTTCAGGCCGCTGAAGCTGAACTCCCAGAGCGCGTTCGCGCCCGCGAACGCCCGCAGCTCGGCGTCGTGGAACAGCAGCCGCCGGAGCGAGACTGTCTCGTAGGGCAGCAACGGGTTTGGGCACCTGTTCTCGACCCGCAGCAGCGGCACGAGCGCGAACGTGGTGGCGACGACCGCGAAGCCGGCAATCGCAAACGGGAGCGGCCGCCAGACCGAGAGCAACAGGCCGCCGGCGAGCAGGGCGACACCGAGCCCGGCACCGCGCAGGATCGCCTGGCTCGACTGGGCGCGAGCGTAGAAGCTGCGGGGCAGCAGGTCGGCATACAGCGCCCGGTAGGGCGGGTAGTAGAGGTAGTAGCCGACGAAGAAGGCGAATACGGCGACGGCCGCGAGCACAAAGGAGCCACTGAACCCCAGCAGGACAAGCCCGGTGACAATCAATGGCGCGCCGGCGAGCACGAACGGGAACCGGCGCGCCGCCGGCGAACCCGGCAGCCGATCCGAGAGCGTCCCCGAAATGAGCGGGATGACAAGAGCAAAGGCACCTTCGCCGCCGATCAAGGCACCGACCACCACCGTCGAATCGGTCAGGTGGAGCAGCACCACCGGGCCAAAGGTTGTGAGCACGCTGATCGCGAACGCCAGCCCGAAGGTGGGCAGACCGAGCAAACGCAGGAGCGGCCTTGCGACCGCGAACGGCTGACCCTCACAGGGCACCTGCAGCTGCCAGCGCTGGCCGTGGCGGTCCTGACCCTGGGCGAGGCGATCGACGACGTGAGCGAGCGCTGGTCGCGTCTGCAAGACCCTCATGACGGCGGCCGATCCCCGCAGCGGCTCAAAAGACACGTCATCGACAGGCTCAACGACGTCAAGCCGCGTTCGATTTCCCAGGGAGAGCGGTCCAGATTCCGCCCGGGGGCTCCGATAAGTGAGCCGCCTCGCAGCGACACGAATGAGTATCGCTGCTCGGCCGATCCCCTCCTAGCATCACTCTGGGTCAAGGCCATTCGAGAGGAGACGTTCATGACGGAGACGATTCAAGACCGCAATGAGTCCGGTGCCTGGCCGCAGCCGATTCGCGGCGCCTTGGGTGCCTCGATCCTGGGACCGCGCAACGTCTCGCTCGAGCGCGAAAACCCCGATCTTCTTGCCTCGCCACCGACCGACTCCGGCACGATTCCCAACCTTAAGTTCTCGTTCGCCGCTGCCCGTACCCGCCTGGTTACAGGTGGTTGGGCGCGCGAGGTGACGGCTCGCGAACTACCGATCGCAACCCAGCTGGCAGGGGTCAACATGCGCTTGAAGCCGGGCGGGATCCGCGAGCTCCATTGGCACAAGCAGGCGGAGTGGGCGTTCATGCTCGCCGGCCGCGCGCGCATTACGGCGGTCGACCAGGACGGACATAACTTCATCGCCGACGTCGGCGCGGGCGACCTCTGGAACTTCCCTGCCGGCATCCCACATTCGATCCAGGGGCTGAACGAAGGCTGCGAGTTCCTGCTCGTTTTCGACGACGGGAACTTCTCCGAAAACGAGACTTTCCTTCTCTGCGACTGGTTCGCCCACACGCCACGTGACGTGCTCGCGAAGAACTTCGGTGTCCCGAGTTCCGCGTTCGCGGACATACCGATCGACGTCGAACACGAGCGATACATCTTCGCCGGCGACGTGCCGGGGCAACTCGCTTCGGACGCGGTCGAGTCGCCTGTAGGCCCGGCTCCCCAGACGTACGTTCACCACCTGCTCGCCCAGAATCCGGTCGAGGCGCCCGGAGGAAGCGCACGCATCGTCGACTCATCCAACTTCGCTGCCGCATCGACGATCGCGGCGGCCTATGTCGAGGTTGAGCCCGGCGCGATGCGCGAGCTGCACTGGCACCCGAACACCGATGAGTGGCAGTACTACATCGGCGGGCAGGGGCGGATGACCGTCTTCGCCTCGAGCGGCAAGGCACGAACCTTCGACTACCGGGCAGGAGACGTCGGCTACGTCCCGTTTGCCATGGGCCATTACGTCGAGAACACCGGCGACGAGCCGTTGCGCTTCCTCGAGCTGTTTCGGAGCGACCGCTTCGCCGACATCTCCCTGAGCCAGTGGCTGGCGCTCACCCCGCCGGAGCTCGTGCGAGCCCACCTGAATCTGGACGAGACGGCGATCGCCGCGCTCTCCAAGCGGAAGCAAGTCGTCGTTCGCTAGCGCGCCATGGCGGCGATCGCAAAGCGCGAGGTTTGTGTACCGCGCGCCCCTGCTGGAGAGCACCGGAGCCTCAAAGCTCGGCGCGTGTCGCAGTCGTCTGTCCGCGATCTGCTGCTAATCGCATTGACCTTCTCCTCCGGCGCCGTCGACGCAATCAGCTACCTCGCGCTGGGAAAGGTCTTTACGGCATTCATGACTGGGAACCTGGTCTTCCTCGGCCTCGGGCTAGCCGGGTCGGAGGTGGCCAGCGTCCTACGGGTCGCGGTCTCGCTCGCCGCCTTCGCGGCGGGCGTTGCCGTCTCGGCGCGAATCGTCCAGGCCTCCCGAGGGTCACGGATCTGGCCGGGCCGGGTGTCGATTGCGCTCGCCCTCTCGGTGGTCGCGGAGGCAGGATTCCTCGCCGGGTGGGTCGTCACCTCCGGTCGACCCACGACGGGCGTAGGCGACCTACTCGTCGGCGCGATGGCACTCGCTATGGGAATTCAGAGCGGGGCCGTCATGTCGCTGGGCGTCAAAGGCGTCTTCACGACCGCCGCGACAGCGTCGGTCATGTTCCTGATGAGCGATGTCGCGGCCTGGGCGGAGTCAGCCGTTGAGCGGCGGCGCCTCGCGGGCGTCATCGGTGCGCTCGTAGCCGGTGCCACCTTCGGAGCCCTGCTGATCCTCCACGCGCGCTCGTACGCGCCGGCCCTGCCGCTGTTCGTCACGGGCTTGGTAATCGCAACCGCTTCGGTCGGCTTGAGGTCTCCGCGCTAGCGACGTTCTTCCTCCACTTTCGTGTCAACCCCAATCTCGATATGCAGGGCAGCAGCAATGCGCAGGCCCGGAGCGTGCGGCAACCTGGCTCGCATGTCGATCGCGCTTGCTCCGATGATGGCGATCCTGCTCTCAAGCTTTGCGATCTGGTTCCTGTACGAGTTTCAGACGGTTTGCCCCCGCTGTAGCGGCCGGGGCGGCCACAAGTCGGACTGTCCCGACAGGGAGACCCTGAGCTGAACAGCCAGGGTCACGATGCCGATCGACCTGGCGGCCCCGATCCGGTGGGCGGCTGGATGGCTCGTGAAGAGCTGGGGGCGGACGCGCCAGTGAGCGAAGCGCAGACCGCAGCAGGCGGATTCGGCAAACCTGCGCTGCGCGCGATCGAAGGTCAAGCCGAGGACCAGCTGGCTTCAGCGACCGACCGCGCGATGATCGAGGCAACCGCCGCTGCGGTCGAGCTGTTCGCGGCGAAATGGAAGGTCGACCTCTTGTATCTGCTCGCGGCCGGCGTTCACCGGCACGGCCGGCTTCACGCCCACCTCCTGGTGTCGAAGAAGGTCCTCAGCGACGCACTCCGCTCACTGCAGCGCGATGGCCTCGTTCACCGGCGCGTCTTCGACGAACGCCCGATTCGCATCGAATACTCGCTCACTCCTCTCGGGCGATCGTTGACGGCACCGCTCTTCGCCCTCTACGAATGGTCAGAACGCTACTTCGACGACGTTCTCGCGGCTCGCGCAGTCCACGATGACAGCGATGGCTGCGACGCTCGAATCAACGAGCTCCCGCGCTTCAAAGCGTCGTTCCAGGTCCGAGTCGATCGGCGGGCCGCGTGAGCGCCCGGCAGATCGAAAGCACGGACGACGCGGAAGCGCGGCGACACGCCGAGCTGCTGGATCTGATCAGTGTCCGCCTACCGAAGCTCGATCCGGCGCGTGCTCGAGCCGCTGCGTTGATGCTCGGCTGGTCGAACGCTCTCGCCGAGCAAGCAGTCACCTTTGACGAGTACCTGCAGCTGGTGAGTGGGCCCGAGGCGTCTCCCTCGTTCCCACTCGCCGCCTAACGCTCCTCCCCTCCCCGGTACCAGCGGGACGCCTCGGCGTCCCGCTGGTTTTACGTCCCGCCGCTCGGCTCAGCCGGCCGGGACCGGCGGCCAGTACTTGTTGACTAGGCCGCGGGCCTTCAGCGCATTCCTCCGCACAGCCAACATCGATTTTCGCAATGCACGGTTGGCCTTGGTCGTCACCACATCGCCATTGAGTTCCTTGGCCTCGTCGTTGAGCTGCGGGATGAGGCCTGGCATCACGGTGGCCCAGGTCGGGTCGGCCGGCTTGCGCTTGTGAATGAACGCGATCGCGGCGTTGCGTCGATCCTGAGCCGAGACGATCGTCTTGAACCAGCTCTTCCGAAGGCTGGCTGTCTTTGCCGCCGACTTGTTGATCATCGTGGCTGTTGCCGCGATGAGCTCGTGCTGGAGGCTCAGGACTGCAAACGCAGTGTCCTCGGGCCCGGCATATGCGCCCGCGGCGGCCCCGTTGCCGTCGTCCACCGCATCGCCGGCCGGTGTCGGCGGTGTCGTCTTGATCACATACTTGGCCGCGCCCCAGGCGTCGGCGGTTTGTCCAAGCGCGTTCGACAGCCTTCGTGGAACCTGGCTCAGCTGATTGGCGTCCGCAGACGCCCCCATCCGGCGTAACGTGGCCTCGACGCGAACGATGCGCGTGTTGACGATCGACGGGAGCGGGGCCACTGCGCCGCTCCCGGTCGCCTCGGCCGGAGGAGCGGTCGCCCGCGCAGCGCCCGCCACCAGGGCGGCCAGCAGGAGGCCGAGCGCCAGGGCGGGCACCGTCAGAGTTCCGAACGAACGCATCTTCATCAACCTGCCGGGACCGGCGGCCACCACGTGTTGATCTGGTTCATCGTGTCGGTGGCCCGGAGCCGCGCAGCGGAAAGTGCCGACGCGACCGCCGAGGGGAACTTGTTCAAGGCCTGCCGGCCCGCGAGCTGCTGGATCTCGTCCTGGAGGACGGGGACCAGATTCGGCATCACCGTGGCCCAGGTGGAACCGACTGCTCCGCCGTCCGCCTGCACGCCGTCGGCAGCCGGCGGGGGCGCGATCGAGTGGATGTAGTTGACCTCAGCCCTCACCGCCGTCTGAGCGGAGCTGATCGTGCTCAGGAGGCTCTTTTGGAGCGCGGCGTTCGTCGTCTCGATCATGCCGACCGAGGTGGTGACGACGTCATGCTGCGCGTTAAGAATCGCAACGCCGGTGTCCTCGGGGCCCGCGTATGCGGTCGCGGCGCCGCCGTTCCCGTCGCCCACGGCGTCGCCCACAGGCGTCGGCGGGGTGGTCTTGATGATGTACTTCTCCGCCCCCCAGGACTTCGACGTATTCGAGAGGGCTGCCCCGATCGGGACGACCGCCTGGGCGGGCTGGTTCTCGTCGAAGTCAGCCGTTGCGCGTCCGAGCGCTGCTTCTGCGCGGACGAGCCGGGTGTTGACGATCGACGGGATTGGAGGCGGAGCGTCGCCTCCCGCGATCCGAGCGGATGGATCGGAGCTCGCCGAACCGGTCACGGACTTCCCCACGGCTGGTCCGACCACGACGAGAGCCGCTGCGATCGCAACCAGCGCGATTTTTCGGAACGAAAGCATCTGCTTCTCCTTTCAAGCTGAATGGGACTCAGGTGCACGCTAGGAGGCCTGCGACGCGCGCCCGGCTACCACGCGGTGACCGGTTGGGCAACTGGTGCCCGGGAGGTCGCGCGGCGCTTCCTATCGTCGGCCCCGACCTTTCGATCTCGAAGGAGGCCAGCCCGGAGTGACTCGCTTGCTCGCAATCGGAGTCGTTGTACTAGCAACCGCTCTCCCTCTCACTCTTGCGCATGACGGGGCCACTCGCCTCCTGGCCGCGACCTCGGCCGCGCGCGTCAGCCCAACCGCAGCCGGCCGTCCCGCAGCTCCGGCGGAGCTCCTGCCCGATCTCGACCAGGCGACTCCGACCGATCTAAGGATCTCGGCGACAGGTTCGCCGACGAACCCGACCTACCGCCTTGGATTCAGCTCGGCGGTCCAG
>WNGJ01011156.1_pt1 | contig 14862 bp, 14 predicted proteins | sample 5400611 | NCBI WGS metagenome assembly WNGJ01 (sample SAMN13153375, study PRJNA577476) | soil metagenome | isolation source: 40 cm soil or saprolite under Garry oak tree replicate 1 | place: USA:California | collected 2016-06-15
CTGATCGCGTTCGAGACACGCATCGAACGCGTCCGTGAACGCGCCGGAAGCGCTCGACACGCACTCCGCTCGTGCGTCCCTCGCCGCCTGCAAGCACGGGTCGCTGCACTGGTGGGCAGGAGGGGTTGGCGCAGCGATGGCTGCGAACGCGCCCAGAACGGCGACGAAGAGCGCGAGGACCGGCCACCCTGCGTTCATACGTCCCTCATGGGGTCGCTGCGTCATATCGTCCTCATGCATCGCCGCCTTGCCCTCTCGTCACCCGCGCCCGTCCGAAGTGAGTCCTCGCCACCCGGATTCCGACGAGACGAGCGATCATGATCGCGAGATACAGCTGCCCGATGATCGCCTCGGCCGCACAGACCCCGCCCGCGCCGGCGTCGTTCGGGTGGATGTCGCCATAGCCGACGCTCGTCAGGGTGACGAAGCTGAAGTACGTGAGGGCCGGCGTGGGATCCCGCCCGACCAGGAAGCTTCCCGGAATGTCGAAGGAGCCCGGCCGCGCCCGCTCGACGAGGACGTACAGGTTCGCCCAGACCAGACCGAGGAGCACGTACGCGCAGGCCGCCCCGGCGATCGCATCCGCGGTGATCTGGGGTTTGCGCAGCACGTGCCACACGATGACGCCGGTGACGTACGCTAAGAACAGCGCCCGCAGGATGACAGACGTCACCACGACGATCGGGACGTTCGAGCGATGCCCCACGAGCTGGACGACCAGCGTCGGGACGAAGAGGACGATCGCCAGACGGTGCACGCCGACCACGGAGAGCGCGGCCACAAGGATCAGCACACCGACGATGCGGGCGATGGTGAAGCCGGTGTCGCTCTCGCCGAACAGCGGGGCCAGCATGAGGCCCACGAGCATACAGACCAGGAGGATGCTGAAGCGGGCCGTCCGCTCCGCCTCTTCCTCTCCGGGGTCGCTCCGGATCATGTCGTCTGTTGCCACCGGCTCCATGTCGGCCCCCGCCGGGGAGGCTACGAACGTCACTCTAGCGGATCGATCCCGCGCCCCCTTGCCATTTCGCGCCAGGTCCGCCGCCGGCGTTCGCGACCACCCATCGCCGTGCCTCGGGTCGGAGACTCAGCGCGTCGCGTATCGTGAGTTGAACAGCGCGATCCCGAGCACGGTGAACGCTATGCCATTCACGAACAACAGCCCGGCCGTGACCGGCAGCGCCTCGAGGCTGCCATCGCGCAGCATGAGGTCGCTCATTCCCTGCATCGCCCAGCTCGTGAACGCGATCGTCGACAGCCGTTGCACCCACGGGGACGCCGCCCAGATCGGCGACCAGAGCCCACCCAGGTACGCGAAGGTGAGCACGCATGCGAGTCCGATGGCGAGCGTCTGCTCGCGACTGCCGGCGAGGCCGGCCGTCAGCATGCCGAGTCCGACGATCGGGAAGACCACCGCGAGCACGAGCAACAGGACCGCGATCGGCGAGGGGCCGAGGGAGACGCCGAGGACGAGCTGACAGAAGAGGAGGAGCAGGAGGAGCTGCCCGCTTCCGACGAGGAGCCGTACCAGAAGCTTCTCGATGAGCATCGACGTGAACCTTCCCGGAGCGATGAGCAGCCGCGGCATCATGCCCCAGGCATGCTCGTCGTACATCCAGGCCGTCCGCGCGCTGCAGGCCCGAGGGCTCAGCATCCTCTACACGACGCGCGACATCGAGGACGTGGAGGCGCTGTGCGACCGCATCGCGATCATGGACGAGGGGCGGCCGGCCCGGTTAGTGAAGGTCATTCCGGTTATTGACCGGCGCCTTTGCTCGCCGCCTCTGCCTCGGCCATCCGTTTCCCCATCTCCGCTTTGATTGCGTCAAGGTTGAAGCTCGCGCCCCGCTGCATCGGCGGGAAATCGAGGAAGGTCTGGATTTCCTTGCCCAGTCAGCAGCACGACCTCGGCCGGCCGTCCCTGCCCGGAGGCCTCGCTCAGGTGCGCGGGGAAGACGATCGCGGCCGCGGCCTCCTTCCGGTCGCGCACCAGCACTTCGGCTTCGGGACGGCTCACCTCGGTGACGACGGCGTATTCCTCCAGGAGCTGGGTGAAGGTGCGTGCCACCCGCCCCTGGTCCTCGTTCACCACGGGCAAGCGTATGCCGAGCGCCTGGTTGCGATGGACGACCGTGGCGATGATCGCGATCGCCAACAGCGGCCCAGCGAGCGCGACGATCAGCGCGCGCCGATCGCGGCTGAGGAGACGCAGGTCCTTCAGGAAGAGGGCGAGCACGGCCCGACCCCCCCCTACGGTCACCCGGGCAGGACGGGAGAAGGACACCGGACGCAGGTACCTCAATCGTGCAGCTCCTTGCCCGTGAGCTCGACGAAGACGTCCTCGAGCGTGACGGGCGTCACCTTCATCGTCAGGATCGGCTGAGCGAGAAAGGCCGGGGTGCCGCACAGCACGGCGAGCACGCCCGGGGCGTGCAAGGTGAACACCCGGAGCTCGCTTCCCGACAACTCGAGCCGCAGCACGCCGTCGAGGCGTGCGATCGAACCGAGGTCGCCGGGCGGTCGGCCGAGCGTCAGCTCGATCACCTCGCGCGTCTGCGACCTGGCGAGGATCTCGGATACCGTTCCGAGCGCCACGAGCCGCCCCTCGTCCATGATCGCGATGCGGTCGCACAGCGCCTCCGCGTCCTCGATGTCGCGCGTCGTGTAGAGGATGCTGAGCCCTCGAGCCTGCAGCGCGCGGACGGCCTGGAAGATGTGGGCCCGCGATTGCGGATCCACACCGACTGTCGGCTCGTCGAGCAGGAGCAGCCGCGGGGCGGTCACGAGGGCGCAGGCGAGGCTCAGACGCCGCCGCATGCCGCGGGAGTAGCTCGCGAGCCGATCGTCCTTGCTGGGTGTCATCTCGACGAGCTCGAGCACCCCGGCGACACGCTGCGAGCACTCGCCCCGCGGGACGCCGTAGAGGTGAGCGAAGAAGTCGACGTTCTCCTCGCCGGTGAGCGACGGATAGCCTCCCTCCTCCTCGGACGCGACGTTCAGGAGCCTACGTGCGGCGTTCACGTCCTCCGACACGAGTTTTCCGAAGATGCGGACCTCGCCCCGCGTCGGCCGGAGCCGCGTCGAGATCAACCCGATGGTCGTCGTCTTGCCGGCGCCGAGGCGACCGAGCAGACCCAAGGTCTCTCCGTCCTCGACGACGAGCGAGATTCCTCGCACGGCCTCACGCCGGCCGACGCTCCGGCCGAGGTTGCGGGTGACGACCGCTGGCGTCCGTCTCCGCTCCCCCGCCCCAGGGGCGAGGCCGTCGACGGCGTCCGTGCCCCCCGTGGCGGCCTCCGTTCGCTTCGGCTGCCGGCGCGCCCATGGCCAATCCCTCCGTCTCATGCGGCCGCCGGCCGACTTCGGCAGACTGAGGGCCCGCAAAGAAGGTAAGTGAATCGTGCCACATGACTATCAGCGTCATGGGAGGGCGTCTTGCCACTTCATGCCAGAACCGAGCCGGGGACACTTCTCGCTCAGAGAGCCTGAAGGAAGGTCTCCCGCCGGACAGTCGCTTGTCGCTATACGCTCCTGCATACCGAACCCAAGTGCATGTCTCGGATCGTCACACATGCATCTTCTACCTACCCGCCTGACAGCAGCGTCTGTACTGGCAGCCACTTGAGCTTGCTAGCTGACTTACCCCTCTTGCGTTCGTTCGCCGTTGAGTGGTACTCGGTCAATGCAAACCGCATGAAGAAGTCCCAGATGGCAGGCGCGGGCATCGCGTTGACGCGGGTCGCCGGGCTGAGGCCGGTCGTCGCGTTTCTCGACCACCGCGGCGCACGCGTCGAACGGCTGCTCCAGCGGGTGAAGATATCCCCCGACGCTCTCCGCGATGCCGAAGCCCTGATCCCGACGAGCCAGGGCTTTCGCTTCATGGAGGAGTCGGCACGCGTCGAAGGGATCGAGAACCTGGGGCTTCTCGTCGGTCAGGAAACGCGCCTCGAGCAGTTCGGCGTGTACGGCTCCCTGATCCGCAGGAAGAGGACGCTCGGTGAGGCCATCGCCACCGTCTTCCAGCTCCTGCCGTTCTTCAGCTCGGGAACGCAGATGTGGATCGAAGATCGAGGCGATCGCGCCGTGTTCTGCCAGCGGTTCGCCGACGGGCTGGGCGATCATCGCCAGGCCGACCAGTACAGCCTCATGATGATGATCACCCTGCTGCGGCTCGCTGCTGGACCGACGTGGCACCCGGACGAGGTGCATCTGCGGATGCCGCGGGGGGCGCGGTTCGACCGCTTCCCGCCCTTGGCAAGCTGCGTGGTCAGGTTCGAGCAACCCGCCAACGCCGTGGTCTTCCCACGCTCGCTGCTCGATCGGCCGCTCGCGGCCACCGGGCTTCCCGTGCTCAAGCCGGAGAAGCTCGAAGCATGGACGTCATCCGCCCCGGCGCCCGACTTTCCCGGCTCCCTGCTTCAGGTCGCCGAAGCGCTCCCCCCCTCGGGCTATCCGCAGATCGGCGCCGCCGCGGGCGCGGTGGGTATGAGCGTGCGCAGCCTGCAGCGGCGCCTGGCCGAGTCGGGCGTCACGTTCAAGGGCATCATGGCGGACGAGCGCTTCGCCGCAGCGGCGAAGCTCCTCCGGGGCGGCTATGCGAAGATCCTCGATATCGCGCTCGATCTCGGCTACTCGGACCACGCGCACTTCACCCGCGCCTTCCATCGTTGGGCCGGAACCGCTCCCCGTGAGTTTCGCCGCCTGGCGCGTCAGCCCGCCTGACGAAGGCAGGCACCGCCGGGGTCGCCTACCCCGTCTCAACGTCGCGTAGTCGGCGTTCGTGACCCCGTAGGGTGAGCGCGCTCACGACCCACGAGAGCCGCCGCATCGAGACGGGGTCCTGCTGTTCGGCGCCCCCGGAGGACTGCCACGTGCCGCCGTCACGGCCACCCGCCGCCCTCCCCTACTCGATCGCCCTCACCGCGATTCGGAGCTTCCACCACCTCTGCACGCTCGTGATGGTCGGCGTGCGGCCGGACGGGACGAAGGAACTGATCACGGTCGAGGATGGCTACCTGGAGAGCGCCGAGAGCTGGACGACCGTGCTCCGGGACCTGAAGCGTCGGAGTATGGGCCCGCCCGGTGTCGCCGTGGGCGACGGGGCCCTCGGCTTCTGAGCGACCTTCGTCAAGGCGGTCCGGACTGGGAGACTGAAAAGCGACGTAAGCCCAAGTCCGCTGGAAACCGCGCTGAGATGAGTTGAGAGGCCCCATGAGAGATCGCCCCGAAGCGGACGATTCCGAGGAGTTCTCGCTCGCGACCTTCGTCAAGGCGGTCCGGACTGGGAGACTGAAAAGCGACGTAAGCCCAAGTCCGCTGGAAACCGCGCTGAGATGAGTTGAGAGGCCCCATGAGAGATCGCCCCGAAGCGGACGATTCCGAGGAGTTCTCGCTCGTCCTGGGCGGTCCGCTGTACCAACTTCTCCTGAGAACCCGCCTGGCGCGCCCGCATCTCGATCTCCTTCAGCGGCGCGTCGTCGCGATCACCCTGGTCGCCTGGCTGCCGCTCCTCGTCCTGTCCGCGCTCGAGGGACGGGCCTTCGGCCTAGTCGGGATTCCCTTCCTGAAGGATCTGGACGCGCAGGTCCGCCTCCTCGTGGCGCTCCCGCTGCTCATCCTTGCCGAGAAGATCATTCACGAACGGCTCCGGCCTGCCGTGACACTCTTCGTTGAGAAGGGCATCGTCCGTCCGGAGGATCGTCCGCGCTTCGACGAAATCGTCTCCTCGACGATGCGGTGGCGCAACTCAGTCGTCCTGGAGCTTGGTCTTCTCGCATTCGTCTTCACCGTAGGCCACACCCTCTGGGCCGAAAGCGTCGCTCTCCACGGAGAGACGTGGTTCGTGAGGCCGACGGGCTCCGGGCGGACACTGTCGCGCGCGGGCCTCTGGTACGCTTGGATCAGCCTGCCGATCTTCCAGTTCATCCTGTTCCGCTGGTGGTACCGGCTCATCCTCTGGTGCCGCTTCCTGTTTCTCGTGTCCCGCCTGGACCTCGATCTGTCGCCCTCCAATCCTGACCGTGCGGGCGGCCTCGGATACCTGGGCACGAGTACGGCTGCGTTCGCTCCCTTTCTCGTGGCCCAGAGCGCTCTCGTGTCGGCCATGGTCGCCAGCCGGATCCTTCAACAAGGCGCGCAGCTTCAGGATTTCAAGCTCGAACTCGGCGGGGCTCTCGCGTTCGCCCTGCTCCAGGCACTCGGCCCGCTGATGGTGTTCGCGCCGAAGCTTCTTGGGGCCAAGCGCCGCGGCCTCCGCGAGTACGGACTCCTCGCCGACCGCTACGTGAAAGAGTTCGACCGCAAGTGGATTCACGGCGGGGCCGCCCCGGCCGAGCCGCTGGTGGGCAGCGCCGACATCCAGTCCCTCGCCGATCTCGCTAACAGCTGCGACGTGGTGCGGGGGATGCGGCCATTTCCATTCGGCAAGGAGACCGTTATTCAGCTCGTCGTGACGGTCGTGCTGCCCGGGCTCCCGCTGGTGCTAACCGTGATTCCGCTGGAGGAGCTGGTCAAGCGCCTGCTCGGCGCCCTCCTGTGAGGACGGCAACACCGTCATTCACGGCATCGCAGTAGTACGAGAATCCAAGGCGCGGCTGAAGGTAGAAGTGGCCCGGTTGAAGAAGCGACGTCAGCACCAGTCGTCTGGAGACCGCCCGCGATAAGTTCAGAGCTGGGATGCAGGACCGCGTCCGCCAGCCCTCCATCGGACGGCATGGTGGGCCGATACCCCTCGAACCGGTCTGCGTCTTGCCCTTGCGTGGCAGCGCGATTCGGTGTGGCCGATATCATTGTCATCGTCGGCCGCCCAGCGCAGCAGATCGAGACCGTCGGGCGAGATCTCGATGGCCGGTCGGGCCACGCACTGCAGGCCAACGATTCCCTGAAGGCGAAGAATTCATAGCCAGCCGATCGTACCGATGGCGGCCACCAGGATCGCACCGGTGGCGATGAGCACGGCGCGGCGCAGGACCGTGCCACCCAGTACCGCCACGATGCCGCACTTCACCGTCGTGTTGGTGAGGGACGCGAGCACGATCGCATTGACCGCGACGCGGGCGTCGCCGCTCCTGGCATACTCGGCCATGGACAAGGTGATCGCGTCGACGTCGGTCAAGCCGGCCAACCCCGCGACCATGTAGAGTCCCTTGCCCGGAAACCGTATCTGAACGAACTTCACGACGAGCAGCACCACTGTGAAGAAGGCGGCGAACTTCGACGCTTCCGTGAGGCTGAAGGGGTTCCTGAGACGCACCGCCTCCGCATTCGCCGCCGTGCTGTCCGCCGCCGAAGCGCCGCGCCGGAGCGATATCCAGGCGGCGATCGCCGCCGCCGCGCCCATCATGACGAACGGGATCAGCACGCGAGCCACGAGTGCCCGGTTCACGACGACGACCTCCGCGATCACGCGGCCGAACATGATGCACCAGGCGAGCAGCAAGCCGCAGGCCAGTGTATGGGCCGTCGCTTTTCGGCTGTCCTCCCGGCTCTGGCGCGCGAAGGAGAGCGTGACCGCGGTGGACGAGACGAGACCGCCCGTCAGCCCCGTGAGCACGATCCCGCGGTCTGCCCCCAGCCACCGGCTTCCCACATAGCCGACCAGCGACAGGCTCGAGATCAGCAGTACCAGCAGCCAGAGCGAGTAGGGATTGAGCGCGCCCCAGGGATCCACCGCGCGACTCGGAAGCAGTGGGAGGACGATGAACGTCGCGATGAGCAGCCGCAGGCCGGCGAAGATGTCGTCCCAGTGGATCTTCTCGACGAGCCCGTGGAGCGGTTGCTTGTAGGCCAGCACCGCCGCGGTGACGATGGAGAGTGCGACCGCGAGCTCGCGGTAGCCGAGCGTCGTCATGGCGCCGAGCAGGCAGACCGTGAGGGCCGCGCTCTCCGTGGTGATCCCGAGCGAGTCGGGATGCGCGCGGCCGGCGAGCACGTAGCCCGCGAGCACCGCCGCGCCCACGATGACCAGCACCGCGACGAGGAGCGCGGGCATCTGCAGAGCGTTCGCCATCCACCCGGCGATCGCGCCGAGGAGAGCCAGGAGGACGAAGGTTCTGAGCCCTCCGATTCCGGCCTCAGCCTCCGCGGATTTGCGCTTCTCGCGCTCCGTACCGACGAGCGCACCGATGAGGAGCGCGGTGCCGAAGTCGCGAACCGTGGTGAGGTCGAGTCCGTTGTACATGACCTGATCCGGTCCCATCGATGACGAAGGACCGTGCCGAGCCTTACCGACGGCCGTTCGCCTCCGCCGGGAGCCTTTGGCGGACGAGACGCAGCGCCTCTTCCGGCGTTTGCGCCGGCTGAGCGAGGGCGAGGTCGGATGCGTCGATGGTCCCCCGCTCACGGGAGCCGAGGGCGGCCACCATGCAACCGAACCCCCTCGACCACCACCCGGACACCGGGTGCGGCTCGCAAGCTTCCGGACCGACGGTAACGACGTAGAGGGCGAGTGGCTCCCTCACCATGTGACGGTCTCGCCTCGTTCTGGATCGAGCCATCAGACTAGCCCCCTCGTGCCAGGCTATTCCATGTGAGCCCACGCCGCTTGCCCTTTCGTGCCAGCGGAGGTGATTCGGAAGGACGGGCACCGAGCGCGGCGATCGTCGCTCTCGAGGCGCTGCCCGGGACGGTTCTCGGGGCGGGCGCCCGGTGCCGGGATCGCGGCCGCCGGCGACGCCCATCCGCCTTTGGATGGTCCCGGCAGGTCACGACACCGCGGAGATCATGTGTCGTGTCCCGCTCATCCGGCGGAAGGGGAAGCGAAGCACCGTCCTCGATTGACGCGGCTCCCGTCGCCTCGCGCTGCACCAGCGGTGCAAGCCTACCCGGATGAACGATGGGGCGAGCCCGAGAGCCTGGCAGATGCTCTCGAAATCGAGAGGCCGATCGGCGGCAGACGACCGGAACCACGCGTCCGCATCGGCGAAGAGCCCCTTCCACGCCCGCTCGACGCCGTTGCGTACTTCTGGAAGTCGCTGACGGCACCTTCCAACACGGCGAGCATCAGGCGCTTCTCTGGTCGGAGCGTGGCCCCGACACCGTCGAACCTCCGGGGGGAGCGTCGAATCGGCCGCCGGCCTGTCTAGCGCAGTCTCCATCATGGCGGCATCCTCCCGTTGCAACTTCGTGTATAGCAACGCGCATGCCGTGTCCGAACCGACGTAGGATCGAAGCGTAATCGGGCCGTATCGAGCTAGCATGTTCTCACCGGCCGGAATCGGCCGCCCCAGTGATTGTCGATTCCGCAAGCCGGCGCGGAAGCCGGAACCCGGCGTGGCACCGAATCTTCTTTCCCGCCGGACGGTAGCCGGATGGCGATGCCACCTTCGATCCTCCCCCGACTTCGACTTCCCGGATGAAACCGGCGACACCGCGCCTTGACCTTCTCCCCCCGGGGGTCCAAAAGACCGGGATGACCGTGGGCCGTGCCGGGCGCTTGCGAAGCATTCGCATCGTCGCCGCGGTCGTCCTCGCCACGCTTCTTGCAAGCTGTACAGGCCTAAAGCGAACCGTCGGCGGGTGGTTGAGGTTCAAGAAGCCGGCGCCCGAAACCACGGAGAGTTCGACACGCACGGCGCGCGTCTACTATGCGGCGGTCGACGGGTTGAAGGTGTACAGCGAGCCGTCCGCCTCCTCGAAGGTCGTCGGGACGCTCGCGTTGCACGAGAAGGTCACGCGCTCCAGGCTCGAACAGGGCTACGCGTACGTGGAGAGCTCCACGAGCGGTGTGAAAGGCTGGGTCAGGAACGCGCGGCTCATCTGGCACCTGCCGACGCCCGCCGCACGAGGCCCCGCCGAGGCGCAACCCGAAGCGCCCGAGGCCACGGAGCCGGAAGCCCCCGAGCCGCCCGCGCCGGCGGAGGAGCCGACGACGACCACGACGACGACCGCCCCCGCTCCACGCGCGCCCCGGAGGTCGACGACGACACTGCCCGGCGTCACGCCATCGATCTTCAATCCGTATTGAATCGCCGGCCATGACCCAGGGCGCACGTGATGCACGGGCTCGAGCACGACCACAGTCGTGGCCGGAGGCCTGGCTCCGGGCCGTGCTCGATCTCGCGTCGGTCACACCCGAGCGGCGCGCCGTCGTGCTCAGCGACATCGAGATCGGCTCGCAGGCGACGGCGACGTACTACGTCTTGCTCGGCATCTCCGAGCTGATCGCCGGCTTCGCCCTGATCATCGGCAGCGATGCCACCCTGATCGGGGCAACCGTCGTGGCACCGTTGATGACCCCGATCATCGGCGTCTCCCTCGGCCTGATGCGCAGCGACCTCAGGCTGCTGCGCACCGCGCTCATCGCGGAGTTCGGTGGCGCGCTCGTCGGTGTCGCGCTCACCTATCTGCTCGGTCTCGTGCCGTTCTGGGGCGATCCCACGCCGTCCCTGCTGGCGCAGACCAATCCGACGTTGATCGACCTGCTGGTGGCCGCGCTCGCCGGCTTCGCCGGCGTGCTCGCGATGATCGACGAGCGCATCAGCCCCGCACTTCCCGGCGTCGCGATCGCGACCGCGCTCAATCCGCCGGTCGCGGCGATCGGTCTCTGCCTCGCGTTCGGAGCCTACCAGGGCGCCTGGGGCGCATTCCTCCTCTTCTTCGCCAACGTGCTCGCCATCCTCGCCGTCGCCGCCGTCCTGTTCCTCATCGCGGGGTTCGTCACCCGGGCGGAGATCGGATCGGTCCGCGGCCTGGCGCGGCGCTTCGCCCCGGCGGCGATCGGGCTGCTCCTCGTCGGTGCGCTCCTCACCAAGTACCTCGTCGGGATGGTCGGAAACATCCATACCCGACGGACCATCACCGCGGTGCTCGACCAGGAGCTGTCTCACGAGCCCAGCACCGCCCTCCACGGCGTCGAGTTCAGCCGCGGCGAGGACGGCCTCGACGTGCTCGCGGAGGTGCGTACGCCGCATGTGCCCGCGCCCGGGCGCGTGAACGATATCCAGGACGCGCTCGGGGACAGCCTCGGCGAACCCGTTCGCCTCTTCATGCGCTGCACGCTCACCAAGGACGTGACGGCGACGGGATCGACGACCCTCCGACCGTACCTGAGCCTCAACGGCAAGGTCGCGACGGCGCCGGTGTCGGCGGACATGCGGCTGCTGCAACAGGCGGAGCAGGTCGCGCGTGAAGTCGTCGCGACCCGGCCGAACATCGTCCTGAAGGACGTCGAGCTCGTGAATCTGCCGACCGGCCCCGTGCTCGTCGTGTCGATCGAAAGCCCGCGCGCCCCGAGCCCGGATCGCATCGCGCGGTTCGAAGCCCTGTTGCGGGAGCGCCTGGGGGAGGAGCGTGTGCGCGTCGTCATCCGGGTGGCCGAATCGGTCGACATCACGTCGAAGGGACGGATCCTCTTCGGCGAAGCCCACTTTCGCGCGATGTCCGAGGACGAGGCGCACCGACGGTCGACCGTCGAAGAGACCGCACGGACGAACCTCGAGGGCCTGCCGAACACGTTCGTGACGGCGATCGATGCGGTGCCGGCGCAGGTGGGTTGGACGGTCCGCGCAGAGGTCGTCGGCCCGCACGTCCCGGCACCCCGGGACGTGCACGACGTGGAGGAACGCACCGCGAAGGCCATCGCGGAGCCGGTGGATCTGGCCGTGAGAGCCCGTACGGACGTCTTGGTGACGGGAAGAGAGTACCGGGTGGTGGGAGAGGCGCAGGTACGCGACGACGGCGACGCACCCTCCGCGCCGGAAGCGCGGTCACCCTGAGCGGCCCGCCGACGCCCGGGTGACTGGTCAGTCGAAAAGAGAACGGTTCGTCGAGCGATACCTCGATCCCGCCAGCCGGCTCGGCGAGGTCCTGTTCGGCCTCATCATGGTCCTCGGGGCCACCCTCACCGCCGGGCTGGACGTGCCGGAGGGCAAAGCGGGCGTCCGACGACTTCTGTACGCGGCGCTCGGCTGCAACATGGCCTGGGGGATCATCGATGGCGTCATGTACGTCATGAACTGCATGACCGTGCGCGCGGAAAAGGCGCGCCTCATCGATGCGATTCAGCGTGCCCCCGACGCGCGCGCCGCGCTCGACATCATCCGCGGTGAGATAGAGCCGCGATTCGAGACGCTGACCGAGCCGGAAAATCGCGACGCACTATCCCGCTCGATACTCCGATACCTCGCCCGCGGGGAGGCGCCGAAAGTACGAGTCACCAGAGACGACCTCTACGGGGCGCTCGCCTCCTTCTGGCTCGTCTTCCTCTCGTGCCTGCCGGTGACCGTGCCGTTCCTCGTCATTTCGGAGCCGATCCGGGCGCTTCGGGTGTCGAACGCACTTCTGATCGTGATGCTCTTCACGGTCGGGCGGAAGTGGGCGCAGTATGCGCACACGAATCGCCTGCTCGGCGGTCTCATCATGGTGGCCATCGGGCTCGCGCTGGTCGGGATCGCCGTGCTTCTGGGTGGCTGACCTTCCTCTTCACCGCACCGTCGCGGCCGTGCGCCGTCATCGCATCCAATCTCAGGACACCTCGGCGCGCGGCGCGTGCGGCTCGGGCTCGTGCCCCACCGGTGCCGCCGGGGCGGGCCGCCGCGTCGCCCGCCGGTCGGTCCAGCCACGGATCACCTCGTAGAAGACGGGTGTGAAGAAGATGCCGAAGACGGTGACCCCGACCATGCCCGAGAAGACGGCGATGCCGAGCGCGAACCGCATCTCGGCGCCGGCACCGGCGGTGCGCACGAGTGGCAGCACGCCGAGGATGAAGGCGAAGGAGGTCATGAGGATCGGCCGCAGCCGGGTCTTCGAGGCCTCGACGATCGCCTCGAAGCGCGGCTTGCCCTCGTCCTGGAGCTGCTTCGCGAACTCGACGATCAGGATCGCGTTCTTGGCCGCCAGACCGATCAGGACGACGAGGCCGACCTGCGTGAAGATGTTGTTGTCGGACCCGACCAACCAGACGCCGCTGATGGCCGCGAGGAGACACATGGGCACGATCAGGATGATCGCGCCCGGGAGCGACCAGCTCTCGTACTGGGCCGAAAGGACCATGAAGACCAGCACCGCGCCCAGAACGAAGACGAACACCGCCGTGTTGCCCGCGAGGATCTGCTGCAGGGTGAGCTCCGTCCACTCGAAGCTCATGGTCGCGGGTAGCTCCTTCGCCGCCAGGGCGTCCATGGTGGCGATCGCCTGGCCGGAGCTGACGCCCGGGGCCGTGCCGCCGGCGATCTCCGCCGACGCGAACATGTTGTAACGGTTCACGATCGCCGGGCCGGTGGTGTCGCGGACGCTCACCAGCGTCGAGAGCGGCACCATGCCGCCGTTGCGGTTGCGGACCTTGAGCTGGCCGATGTCGTCCGGGTTGACGCGGTATGCCGCGTCCGCCTGCAGGTTCACCTGCCAGTTCCGTCCGAAGCGGGTGAAGTCGTTGGCGTACGCCGACCCGAGATAGATCTGGAGGGTGGCGAAGACGTCGTCCAGCGCGACCCCCAGCGCCTTCGCCTTCGCCCGATCGACATCGAGGTAGAGCTGCGGCTGCGCCGCCCGGAAGCTGCTGAAGAGGCCGACCAGTCCGGGCTGCGCCGTGCCGGCGCGGATCATGGTCTCGACCGCGCCCTGGAGCGCCCCGGGGCCGGCGTCGGCCCGATCCTGCACCTGCATCTTGAAGCCCGCGGTGTTGCCGAGCCCGTCGACCGGCGGCGCGCCGAACGCGACGACGATCGCGTCCTGGACCTGCCGGAACTGCGCGCGGAGGCTCGCGGCGACGGCCGTGGCGGGCAGGCGCTCGCGCACCCGGTCCTCGAACGGCGCCAGGATCACGAACATGCCGCCCGCGTTCGAGATGTTGTTGCTCGTGAGGATGGAGTACCCGGGCAGGCGGATCGTATGCGCGACGCCGGGCGTGGCGCGCACCATCTCGTCGAGCCGCGACATCACCTCCTCGGTCCGCTCGAGGCTGGCGCCGTCCGGCAGCATCGCGTTCACCACGAGGTAGCCCTTGTCCTGCTCCGGGATGAAGCCAACCGGCACGGTCCGGAAGCCGATCCAGGTGAGCACCATGAGCCCGGCGTACACGGCGAGAAGAACCCCGGTCACGCGCACGAGCCCCGCGACGATGCGGCCGTAGCCGTCGGTGAGCCACTCGAAGACGCGATTGAACCCCTTGAAGAAGGCGAGCAGGCTGCGGTTCACCCGCTCGTTCAGCCGATAGCCGACGAATCCACCCGCGCCGACGACGGCGAGCCGGACCGCCCACAGCGCCGCGGGGCTCCCGTGCGCCTCGTGGCCGTGCCCGCCGGCCGAGAGACCGAGCAGGCCCTGGACGCGTCCCGTGAGGAAGAAGTCGGCGACCAGGGCCCCCAGCAGCACCACCGCGGTCAGCGGCAGCGCCTCGCGACGCTCCTCGCCGTGTGCGTGCGGCTTGATCAGGGTGACGGCTCGCGCCGGCGCCATCGTCATCGCGTTGATCGCCGAGATGATGGTCGAGGCCGCGATGGTGAGCGCGAACTGCCGGTAGAACTGACCGCTGATCCCCGCGATGAACGCCGTCGGGATGAAGACCGAGCTCAGCACGAGGGTGATCGCGATCACCGGGCCCGTGATCTCCTCGAGCGCCTTGATCGTCGCCTCGCGCGGCGGCAGGCCCTTCGCCATCCAGCGCTCGACGTTCTCGACCACGACGATCGCGTCGTCGACGACGATGCCGATGGCGAGCACCAGGCCGAAGAGCGACAGGTTGTTCAGCGAGAAGCCCAGCAAGGCCATGACGAAGAAGGTCCCGATCAGCGAGACCGGGACGTCGATCATGGGCAGCAGTGTGGCGCGCCAGTCCTGCAGGAACACCAGCACCACGATGAAGACGAGGACGAACGCCTCGAACAACGTCTTGTAGACCTCGTGGATCGACTCGTCGACGAAGAC
>WNGJ01008916.1_pt1 | contig 14861 bp, 13 predicted proteins | sample 5400611 | NCBI WGS metagenome assembly WNGJ01 (sample SAMN13153375, study PRJNA577476) | soil metagenome | isolation source: 40 cm soil or saprolite under Garry oak tree replicate 1 | place: USA:California | collected 2016-06-15
ACTGCCACCGCTCGATCCTATCCAGCGCAGAACTGTTTGATCCAGTCAGTGCCACATTTTTCATCACGGGCAGCATGGTGAAGAAGCGCAGCGGCCACCGGGCCACTCTGCTGCTGGATGGTCGCGTGTTAATCACAGGGGGTTCCGACGACAATTCCGCCGAGTTGTATGAATAGATGAGTTTAAAGGAGGACGTCATGAAGAAAATATTTGGCAAGAATGCAGTACTCGCAAGTTCTATATGCACGCTGCTGCTCGCGCTGGCTTCGTTGCTGCCAGCATCAGCTTGGAAAGGTGATGACAACGATGACGGGCCAAAGTTTGGTCCTTGGTCCGCGCCGGTCAACCTCGGCTCGCCGGTGAATACGCCCTTTGCCGAGATGAACGCGTTTATTTCCAAGGACGGACTGAGCTTTTACTTTGCTTGTTTCAACTGCCGGGGAAATATCGGAGGTTCTGACATCTGGGTTTCACAGCGGGCCAGTGTTAGCGACCGCTGGGGAACCCCGCAAAACCTCGGCCCCAACATCAACACCAGCGCCGGCGAGGGGGGCCCTGCCCTTTCCTCCGACGGACACAGGCTGTATTTCACCAGCAACCGGCCTGGAGGGTTTGGCGGCAACGATATTTATGTTTCTCGACGCAACAACAAGCGCGACGACTTCGCTTGGCAACCCCCGGAGAATCTCGGAAGCGGAGTCAACACAGCGGCAGACGAGGGCGGCCCAGCATTCTTCGAGGATGACAAAACCGGGGTCATTACCCTGTACTTTAACTCGAGCCGGCCGGGCGGGATAGGCGATGCTGACATTTATACCAGCACGCTAAATGAGGTCGACGAGCACGAGGCCTTCGGCCCGGCCGTCCTGGTTGCAGAACTCAGCAGCCCCTTCACCGACCAAGCGCCGGCCATCCGGCGGGACGGCCTGGAAATATTTCTAGCGTCCAATCGGCCAGGGTCGATTCCCCCTCCGCCCGGTCTGCCTTCCCAAGTGCTTGATCTATGGGTTGCGACGCGCGCGAGCACTTCCGACTCCTGGTCAACCCCCGTCAACGCGGGGCCTGTCGTCAATAGCGAGTTTATTGATGCAGGCCCGGCGCTCTCCTTTGATGGCACCGAGCTCTACTTCTACTCACCGTTCCGTTCCGGAAATGTGGGAGGGCCCATGTTTGATATTTGGGTGAGCACGCGCACCAAACTCAAGCATCCGGAGTAGAACAACTCGGCACTCTTGGAAAGAAGAAGTCTCAGAATCGAGGGGGCGAATCCTAGTGCAAGATGCGGTTCGCTCCCTCGACCCCTGCAGCGACGCCCGAGTCTGCTGGGATTTCTTGGGCTTGGGAAGCCGACCGACTTTGCGCTCTGGGCCGCGCTTGGGCGTCTCATGCATGACTCAGAATGGCGCACCAACGCAAAGACCCGGCAGTTTCTCAGAACTCTATGTCAGAAAATGAGCTTGAGGGCGAGTTGCATGATTCGGGGGCCCGATGTTGCAGTAGGTGTTCCGAAGGCCGTTGCGCCGATGTCTTGCGGGACCAAGCAAGGAGTCCCTGCAATTCCGCAGACGGCAGCCGAGGTGGAGCGCGAAAACTGTGTTGTGCGCACTCCGCTGATGTTGGCGTGGTTCAACACGTTAAACGCTTCCCAGATAAATTGCAGGCGTACGCGCTCGGTGAACTGTACATTGCGCGTTACACGTGGATCCAAGGAAACCGTAGTCGGCAGATAGAAAGTATTTCGCCCCAGTCCCGGCGTTCGATCGGTGGACGAGTTGCCGTCGTTGTTTAGATCAAAATTCACGAGGCCGGAATACGGCAGACCCGACTGCGCCGTCAGAATCCCACTAAGCTCCCAGCCCTCGAGGATGGCCGTCGGAGCAGGCCGCAGTCCCTTTGGGTAATTCAACTGCCAGATACCGCTTAGGACAAATCGATGCCTCTGGTCGGAGACTGATGGGGCGCGATCAACTCGGGGGTTGGACCCATCTGACAGCAGCCGAGAGTCGCCCATCGGGACATTCACGGGGGCCGCGTCTGGAAGGTCATCAATCACCTTGCTGAACGTGTAGGAAGCCAGACATTGAAACTCCTGCGAGAAGCGTCTTTTGAGTTGTAGCGCCAGGCCATGATAAATCGAGTTGGCATTACTCTCAAACAGCAAGATGCGGTCGAAACCAGTGATTGGACGTGGAAGGGTGAAGCGTGGGAAGGTCAGCACTGTGCTGGTGCCGGCGATACCAATCATCGTGGGCGTAGGAGGAATTCCTAGATTCACATCTCGATAACGCTGGAGGTGAATCCCTCTGTCCACGAGGTAGCTTACGAAAAGCGCCGAGTGTTTCTGGAGCTGATACTCCACTCCGAAACTACCCTGCTGAACAAACGGCTGAGCGTAGTGCGGATCGAACGGCATGATAATGTCAGTCCCTGCTGCCGGTGCCGGACAGCTCGGCGGTACTCCCGACGAGTCCGGTGCGCCGCAGAGGGTGTTCGGATAGGCAGGAATAAGCGCCGCGCTGGGAGTCCCGCCAGTAAACGTGCGCGTCTGCACCGTCAGTCCGTTTAAGAAATGGGCCCGAGCAGCCAGGCCGGCTGTCGTGCGGGCGTAGAATAAACCATAGCCACCGCGGACCACCAAACTCTTGCTCCGTAGGGGCGTCCAGGCAAACCCAAGCCGGGGGGCAAAGTTGTTGTTGTCTAGAGGCACGAAGCTGGTGTCGAGACCGGCGGCCGCCAGCGCCGGTGAGGGGTTCTTCACTTTCGCCTTGGCCATCACCTGTATGTCGTAGCGTAACCCCAGGTTGAAGGTCACCCTTGGTTGAACCCGCCATTCGTCCTGGACGAATCCCGCAAATTCCACGACGTTCGGGTGCGCCCTGACTCCAGGCGAGCCGTCCCCGGAGAAAGCTTGGACGTACTTTTCGCCTGTCAGCGGCACTGGCGTACCCGCCAGGCTGCGGCCAAAACTTTCCAGGCTATTGAAACGGTAGCTGCCCGAGAAGTTGACAGCCGTGAAGAACATGATTCGATCCACCAGCAGATTGGCGCCGACTTTGAGGGCGTGGCTGCCATGGCTCAATGACAGTGTGTCCGACCACTCGCCCCTGTGGATTGCGTTTTCGCGGGGGCTTAAGGTAGCGCGGCCGATCGTGAGTGCGAGCTGACCGCCCTCGAAGATGTTGGCCTCTGGGTTGGGAGAGTTGGACTGGCCGGGTTCGTTGCTGCGCAGATAGCTGAAGCGGCCAACGTTTACCATTCTATTAGAAAGGTTGGAGGTGAGAGAGACCGCGAACACGTCACTGTTGATCTCCGAACCGCCCGTGTGCTCGAGCGACTGTTGCACGCCGGACTGTTCAAGATTGGGTCCGGTAAACCGTTGGCGATTCCACCGCCCGCTGAATCGGTGAGTAGGAGTGATGTACCAATCGATCTTGGTCAGGTAGACGTCCTGGTCGAACCCGCGAACCCAGGAGGCTGCCCGCGGCGTTAAGTTATCTAGGGCCCTTTGCTGAAAGCCGGCGACGATTGGGTCGGAGGATAGGCTGAACCCCGACGGCAAATTCAGAAACGTGACGTTGAGTTCCGTGCGGCGCTGTCCGTCGTAATTTGCAAAGAAAAACAGCTTGCCCCTGCGAAACGGCCCTCCCACGGAACCGCCAAACTGGTGCACGTGGAGCGCTTCCTTTGGATCGCCGATAGTTTTCTGAATCAAGCCTGTGGCATTCAATGCTGTGTCGCGGAAGTACCAAAACAGACTGCCATGAAATTCGTTGCTTCCGGACTTTGTGATCACACTGACGACTCCGGAACCGGCCCGTCCTAGCTCCGCTGAGTAAGCATTCATGTTCACTTGAAACTCCTGCACCGCCTCCTGACTCAGCTGGTAACTGTCACTGCCGGGGAGTCCGCCCAGCGGGCTTCCTCCAAAAAAAGTGTTGGTATTGTCCGCTCCATCCAATAGTAGCGAGTACATCCCGCGCTGGCCGCCAAAACTGAGGCTGACCCCCCTTGCGGCGGGCGTGACGCCCGGTGTGACGCCTGGTGTGAGAAAGACGAAGCCGAGGAAGGTGCGACCGTTCAAAGGCAGGTTCGCCACCGAGCGTGCGTCCAGTGTGGTGCTCACTTGGCTTCGAGTGGACTCAAGCAGAGGAGTCTCGCCGCTGACTACAACTCTCTCCCTTCCCGTAGCTAACAAAAGAGTCAGCGTCAGGTTGATTTCGGCGCCGATGCTTACCACCACGTTTTTTTGAATCAAGCTGGCAAAACCCGGATGTTCTGCCATCAATTCGTAGCTTCCCACGGGGAGCACAGGAAATCGAAACATGCCCAACTCATTTGTGGTCGTGTTAAATGTGTCTGAGGTACTGGCGTTTTTCACGCACAGCATCACGCCTGGGATAACTGCACCGGAACCGTCAATTACGGTCCCCTCGATCGAACCTTCGTTGCCCAACTGTGCTCGCACTGGAACGGTCAAGCTGAGCACGAAAAGGAGCATGAGAACCTTCACGCCATGCCCTGCTCTGTTGGTCTTCATTGCCGAACCTCGCACTGCTACTGCCGCTTCTTCGTGGGCAGGCCGACGCGGCGCACGAGGTCCTGGAAGCGCGCGTCGGGCCGCAAAGGTTCTAGCAATGGGTCCACGTTGAGCCAAACGATTCGGTCATCGTGTTCCTGGTAGGACGTTTCCAGCCAAGCGAACGCCTGCTCTTTGTCGCCGAGGCCCGCATAGGCCCATATAATTCCGAACGGTGGCACAAATCCGCGTTCCTCCGCTTCAATCCGTTTCAATTCGCCCAGCAGCTTCAATGCCTCTTCCCGCTGGCCGGCCCGCGCATATACATGTGCCAGAGCCCCCAAAACCAGGGACTCTTTCTCGTTGAGCATCCGCACCTTTTGAAGCTCAGAGATCGCCTGCTCGTACATCCCGTGCGCCAAGTAAGCCCTGGCGAGTACGAGACTCGCATCCGAGAAGCTCGGGTCCAGCTCCAGCGCCTTTTGCATGGATGCCATTCCTTCGTCAGCCCTCCCAGCGTAGAAGTAGACCGCACCGGCCCAGGTGTTGACGAACGGCGACACTGGGTCCACTTGCTGGGCGCGTTTGGCTTCTGCCGCACTTTCCTCATAGCGCAGCATCGCCACTAAGTATTGAGCATGCCAAATGCGGGCCGTCGGATAGCTGGGGTTGAACTCGATAGCCTGCCGATACTCTCGCTCTGCACCCGCCCAGTCCCACTCCTGCTGTGCGATCCTGGCGAGAGCGGTGTGCGCTTCGGCGAGCTTGTCGTCGAGCATGAGTGCCTTTTCGGCCCACCGCCGGGCCTGCAGGCGGATGTCCCGTGGGTCTCTCGTCGGAGCCCCCCGCATATGCATGTACAATACGGCCAAGCTGCCATAGGCGGGAGCGAAGCGCGGATCTTTCTCAATCGCTTTCTCAAAGTATTCTTTCGCTCTCGCCCAACTTGTCCTTGTTGTTATTGCTTTGTAGGAGTAAGCGCGACCCAGCAGGTAGGCTTCGTAGGCTTCCGGATCGACGCGTTGGGATGTGGCGAGGCGCGCCTGCTCTTGCGGCATCAACCTGACGCGAATCTGGCCGGCCACGCCTCGGGCCACATCCCCCTGCACAGTTAAGATGTCCCGCTGGTCGAACTCATAACTCTCTGCCCAGAGATGGCGCTCGGGTACCGCCTGAACCAGGTTGGCTGTGATGCGAACTCGATCTCCTGAGCGGAGTGTGGTGCCTTCCAAGAGCGCATTCACCTTCAGCTCCCGCGCAATCTGTGGCGCCGGTTTGCCTGTTTGCCGATAGCCGAGAACGGACTGATGTGAGATTACTTGCAAGGTGCTGATCTTGCCCAGTTCAGTGATCAGCGCCTCCGTCATCCCGTCTGCGAAGTAATCCTGCGCGGGGTCGCCTGAGAGGTTTTTCAGTGGCAGCACCGCAATGGAAGTAATTTCGCCCGGCAGAGGTCGGCCGAGCAGCCGGTCGCGCACTCCGACCACATTCAATCCCAGTCCCAGTGCAAGCAGCAGCAAGCCCGCCGCCGCCCACCACGCTGTTGTCCGGCGTCGACGTGGAGGGCGTATTTCTATTATCTCCAGCCGAGCGCGGCCATCGTCCCACCAAGCGTCAATCTCGGACTTCTGCGCGTAGACGGTGGCCTTCCTCTTATGCGTATGGCGATGGACAGGTAAACCTTCCTTCTCCCATCTCCGCACGGTGCTTTCGTCGCGTTTCAGGTAGGCGGCAATCTCTTTCCAGGAATCTAGCTTTTCGGTCGCGGGAGACTCGAAAGGCTCGGGGGGTGACTGGGGTTTCCATACAGCCATAACTCCGCCTCTAGGTGAGAGAAACTTGTTGGTAAATGCTACTCCCCGCTTCTTTGGTTTTCAACTCCACATTTAGGGATTTGGGAAACGGCTGAATGAGCGTATTTGCGCGCATCTGCGCGGACTTGCCTGTTGCGAGCCCACACGCGGCGTCCCTACGCTGCCATCGTGCGGAAAGTCCCAGCTCATCAAGGCTCGATGTGAAGCTTGTTTCAAAGGGTTAGCTTGGGCTTGACCGATTTTCAGAGGAGGGACAGTGAACCATAACACGATTAGAGATGTATTTATCGAAACCCGGAAAATCACACGAGGGTCGACGGCATCAGTGGCAGGTATCGCCCTAATTCTACTGACGGCCGCCCTGCTGGCGATTGGCCAGTCGAACGGAACCGTGGACAGGGCGGAGATAACGGCCAACGGAACATTCACAAGCGTTCCGAGCGCGAACATAGGCCAACAGAGTGTCGGCGACTGTTCTTCCGCGCAACCGACACATTGCCTCGACATTTTGTCTCGGTACTCCGTGAACTCGTTTACGGGATCGCTTGCAGGAACGAGCGTGTCTCTGCAGACGATAGCTAGAGATGATGTGACAGAAAAGAAGGCGTTCCAGACGAACACTGCTAGCTTTTGGGGAACGTTGAACGGCCTCAACGGTGGCTTTTCGACGATTGCCCACGTTGTGGCGGACAGATCGCAGTGCGTGCGGAATGTTACTTGCCCCCCTAGTCTCATTCCACTCGAAGGCAAACTCGTGATCATCGAGGGCACCGGCACGGGCGAGTTAGAAGGCATCTGTGGGGGCGGTTCATTAAAAAGTCTGGATCCTCCCGATTCCGGGAGCGAGTATCACCTTACGCTTCGATTCGGCAAGGACTGCAAGGCCAGCAATTAGATGAGATGAATTGAAAAGGAAAGCGACGGGACGATTCCACCCTCAGTAGATTCGCACAGTGATTGGCTGCTCACACAAAGGCTAGCGGCCCGGATCCGGAGAGCGTTAGAGAAGGAGAGATGATTTATGAAAGCTGAAACGATCATGAGCCGCATGCGCCCACTTCTTTTGATTCTCTCGTCCATCGCGTTTCTCTTAATGATTGTTGCCTTGGTCAGCGGCACGACAATCACCGCATCGGCAGCGGCGCAGCCGAATGCGCCATCGAACACGAATGCGGTCGCAGTGTCTGACAGTCAGGTCAACGTCTCCTGGCAGGACAACTCGCCCAACGAGACTGGTTTCGAGATACATCGCTCCACAAATGGACCAAGCGGGACGTTCACTCTCATGGCCACGACAGCCGCCGGTGTCACTAGCCGGGCCGACGCGGGGCTCAATCCATCGACGCAGTACTGCTATAAGGTCCGCGCGTTCAAGAAGGCAGATGGACATACGACCTACTCCAACTTCTCGAACACAGCCTGCGCGACGACGCTACCGCCTCCGGCACCTAACCCTCCATCGAACACCGGCGCGGTCGCCGCGTCCGATAGCCAGATCGCCGTGTCCTGGCAGGACAACTCGCCCAACGAGACTGGCTTTGAGGTATATCGCTCCACAAATGGACCAAGCGGGACGTTCACTCCCATAGCCATGACCACCGCCGGTGTCACTAGCCGGGTCGACACGGGGCTCAACTCATCGACGCAGTATTGCTACAACGTCCGGGCCTTCATTACAGCGAACAACGTTACGACTTACTCTGGCTTCTCGAACACCGCTTGCGCGACGACCTTGCCGCCTCCAGGGCTGCACGTAACAGCGGCGACTACTGGAGTCGATCTCGATGCGGACGGATATTCGTTAGACGTGTGGCAAGGCTCTGGGGCGAGCCGCATCCATGTCACTGGCGCGAGTCTCCCTGCCAATGGAACGGTGACGATTACCGGGCTTGCTTCCGGCGACTACCAAGTGGGACTCAGCCGCGTGGCGGTGAATTGCGACTTAAGCGGCCCCAACCCGCAGACCGTCACCCTCGGCTCTCCGGCAGGCCCCGGGAGCGCTGTACAATTCGACATCACCTGCGCGTCGGTCACGCAGCTTGCTTTCGTGAGCACCGTAGACGGCAACCCCGAGATCTACGTCATAAACTCCAACGGCACCGGCGGCACGCGCCTCACGACTCACCCGGCCTCGGATATCGATCCCACCTGGTCGCCGGACGGCACAAAGATCGCCTTTCAAAGCGACCGCGACGGCAGCGGCGAGATCTACGTAATGAACTCCGATGGCACCAACCCGGTGCGGCTCACGGTTGCTGCTGGCGGAAACTTTCGCCCGGCTTGGTCGCCCGACGGTACGAAAATCGCGTTCACGAGCAAGCGGGACGGAAATGGCGAAATCTACGTGATGAATGCCGATGGCACCGGAGGTCTTGTCAACCTTACGAACCACACTGCTGATGACGGCGATCCTGCCTGGTCGCCCGACGGCACTAAGATTGCCTTTCAAAGCAATCGCGACGGCTACCCCGCGATTCACGTCATGAACCAAGACGGCTCGGGCGTAACCAAGTTGACGAACCCCGAATATGGAGACAGCGAGCCAGCTTGGTCACCGGATGGAGCGATACTCGCATTCTCGCGCGCGAAGTCTGACCCACTCGGCATCATCCAAGTCATTTTTACTGTGAATGCCGACGGGTCAGGCACCACGCAGCTTACAAGTATGGCCGGGAACAGTGAGCGTCATAGCCATGCGGCCTGGTATCCCGACGGCCGGAAGGTCGCGTTCGTGGCAACCTCCTGCAGCACCACTTGCTCTTCCGTAATCCAGGTCGTGAGGACAAACGGGACGGACCTCGCGGAAATCACGAGCGGCTTCAGTCCGGCTTGGCTCTCTGTCCGCACCGGCGGAATCTCATGCAGCTTCGACGAATGCCCCCCGGGATTCTTCTGCAATACCGATAGTACCTGCTTTCCATACTGTGGCGACAGCTATTGGGACGGTGATGAAAGCGATGTCGATTGCGGTGGGAGTTATTGCAACAGGTGCCAAACCGACCAGCACTGTTGGTACAACTGGGACTGCGCCTCGCTCAGTTGCGTCAACAATGTCTGCCAACCATGAGAGAGGCAAACCATGAGACGAAATCTATTTCCGACACTGATCATCTGCGCCTTGGCTTCCTCGGCCTGGGCGCAAGCGCCCCAGGAGACGCCGCCTGATCTCACGACGATCAAGGCCGACCTCGAGCGCATTAAGGGCGATCTGGAGTCTGTCAAGAGCCAACTCAGTCAGGTGCTGCGCCTGTTGAGCCAGCGTCCAGTGCAAGGCGGCGTCGGCGCGAGCGCGCCCGTGCATATGAGTGTGGCCGATGCGCCGATGCTGGGGCGGGCCGACGCGCCGGTGACGCTCGTCGAGTTCTCCGACTATGAGTGCCCGTTCTGCCAGCGATTTTTCGCGATGACTTTCCCCGCCTTGAAGAGAGATTACGTTGACACGGGCAAGGTGCGCTACGTGTTCCGCGATTTTCCGCTTGATCAGATACATCCGCAGGCACGGAAGCTTGCCGAAGCTGCACACTGCGCCGGAGAGAACGGCAAGTATTGGGAGATGCACGACGTGTTGTTCCAGAACCAGAAGGCGCCAGCTCCTTCCCAGCTTGACGAGCAAGCGCGAGTCGTGGGCTTGAACAAGGCAAAGTTCGATGACTGTCTCTCATCAGGCCGCTACGCGGCAATGGTCCAGCGAGGCCTTGCAGAGGGCGCGGTCGTCGGCGCCCAGGGCACACCCAGCTTCGTAGTGGGAAAGACGAAGGGCAACGACATCGTGGACGGCACGCCCATCCGAGGTGCTCAAACTCTGGAAGTGTTCCGCCGAATCATCGAGCAAAAGCTCGCGGAGCAACAGTCCAATCAGTCTTCGGGGGTTGAACTCCTTGGCCCGCATTGAGTGGAGGGAATATGAAGAGAAGATTTGACAGAAATGTAGTGATAGGAAGTCTGCTGTTCGCACTGGTCGTCGTGTTGGCTTCAATGGTCGGAGCAGATACGCAAAAGTTTTCGGACTGGTCCACGCCGATCAATCTTGGCCCAACGGTGAACACTGCGTCTCTCGACGCAGGGCCAGCCATCTCCAAAGACGGCCTCACTCTCTACTTCAGCTCGGACCGCATTGGAGGTTTCGGCAGTCAGGACATTTGGATTGCACAACGCCCGACGGTTGACTCTCCGTGGGGAACACCGCAGAACCTAGGCCCGGCCGTCAATACTGCCGCGCTCGAACAGGTGCCCGCGCTATCCCGTGATGAGCATTGGCTCTTTTTCAATAGCGACCGAGCCGGGGGTTGTGGAGGCGTCGATATTTGGGCGTCTTTCCGCGTCAACACCCACGATGACTTCGGCTGGCAGGCGCCCTTTTCGATGGCGGTGTGAGTTATTTCGAGAACGAGGATGGCGGCACCCCGCTTCTCTACTTCGGCAGCGCGCGGCCCGGCGGTCCCGGGTCAATTGACGTTTACACCAGCGCGCAACAGGCTGACGGATCTTTTGGGCCCGCTACGCTGGTTGCAGAGCTCAGCAGTCCACAAAGCGACCAGCGTCCAGTACCGCGCTTTGACGGGCTCGAGCTATTCCTCTTCTCGGACCGGGTCGGCACGCTCGGCGGCTTCGACATATGGGTGGCAACGCGAGAGACGGTTGCTGACGCTTGGTCTACCCCGGTGAATCTTGGCCCCTCGGTCAACACGGCGTCTGACGAGAGACAGGCTTATCCCTCTTCCGATCGCGAAACGCTTTTCCTTGTATCGAACCGGGACGGCGGTTTCGACCTATACGCGAGCAAACGCACAAAAACAAAGGGCCCATGAGGGCCGTTGTGACCGTCGGCGATAACTCAGAAGTTTCCTGAGAGCTGAGACGCCGAGAGGCGCAACCTTTGCAGATTCAAATTTCGTTGTGGTTTGGAGGTGCTCTGTGAAGCGCGTATTGGTGTGGTGTGGAGCGGTTGCATGCATTCTCCTCGGCTTCGTAGGCGCATCTGCGCAAGATCCGCAACTGGCGGTACCTCTGTCGGCTTGCGCGACGGACGACAAGAATCCCCAGATCCTGACCTGCGATCATCGGGTTCCCCCACATCTCGACTGTGCCGACGAAGGCGGGCGACATGGTGGAGGGCACCCCGATCCGCGGGTCTCAGCCCCTGGAGGTGTTCCGCCGGATCATCAACCAGAACTTCGCAGAGCGGTAGACGGGAGGGATTTATGCAACGAAGCTTTCTCGTGGTCATGCGCCAGCAGTTTCTTGCGCCCCACTTGCTTGTCGGCGCCTTGATCCTGGCTGCCACAGGGTGTGGGGGTGGGAGTGGTGCACCCGCACACACCACCAACCCGGTGCCGCAGATTGTTTCGCTCTCCCCGAACAGCACCGCGGCTGGCGAGGCGGCCTTTACGCTGATCGTCACAGGTACCGGCTTCATCTCCGGTTCTGTCGTGCGTTGGAATGGGGCCTCGCGTGCCACGACGTTTGACAGCAGCACACAGCTGACGGCTTCCATCCCGGCAACCGACATTGCTACTGCGGGCATCGCCGAGGTTACCGTTTTCAACCCAACCCCCGGCGGAGGTACCTCCGCAGCTCAGACCTTTACCATCAACCCCGCCGCGCCAACGGCAGGAGTCGTCGAGCGGATTTCGGTCGCCAGTGACGATACTCAGGGAAACTTTGACAGTTTTGACAGTGTGATCAGCGCAGACGGCCGCTTCATCGCCTTTGACTCCCGCGCCAGTAACCTGGTGGCGGGCGACACCAACGGCAGCCGCGATGTTTTTGTCCGCGACACCTGCGTGGGGGCGCCAGTAGGCTGCACACCTTCGACGACGCGGGTGTCGGTGGCCAGCGACGATACCCAGGGCAACGGCATTAGTGACACACCGTCCATCAGCGCCGACGGCCGATTCGTCGCCTTTGCGGCTGACGCCAGCAACCTGGTGGAAGACGACACCAACGGAGCGGGCGATGTCTTTGTTCGGGACACCTGCGTGGGGGTACCAGCAGGCTGCACGCCTTCGACCACGCGGGTGTCGGTGGCCGGCGACGGCAGCGAGGGCAACGCCGGTAGTGGCTTCCCGCTTGCGGTCAGTGCCGATGGGCGCTTCATCGCCTTTAGCTCCGCCGCCAGCAACCTCGTGGCAGGCGACACAAACGGAGCGACCGATATGTTTGTCCGCGACACCTGCTTTGGGGCACCGGCGGGGTGCACACCTTCGACGGCGCGGGTGTCAGTGGCCAATGACGGCAGCCAAGGAAACCAGATAAGCGGCTCCGATAGCCGCCCTGCGCTCAGTTCGGACGGACGGTTCGTCGCCTTTGACTCCGATGCGAGCAACCTAGTGGCGGGCGATACCAACGCCTTTCGCGACATCTTTGTCAGGGACACCTGCCTGGGGGCGTCGGCAGGCTGCACACCTTCGACGACACGGGTCTCAGTGGCCAGCGACGGCACCCAGGGCAATGGCGCTAGTGTCGTGCCAACCATTAGTGCCGATGGCCGCTTTGTCGTCTTTAGGTCCAACGCCAGCAACCTGGTGGTGGGCGACACGAACGGAGCGGGCGATGTCTTTGTTCGGGACACCTGCCTGGGGGGGCCGACGGCCTGCACACCATCCACGATCCGAGTCTCAGTGGCCAGCGACGGCACCCAGGGGAACGCCGGTGTTTTCTTCGATCTTTCGATCAGCGCCGACGGCCGGTTTGTCGCCTTTGACTCCGATGCGAGCAACCTGGTCGCAGGCGACACTAACGGCGCGGTCGATGTCTTTGTCCGGGAGACCTGCGTGGGGGCGCCGACGGGCTGCACACCGTCAACGATCCGAGTCTCAGTGGCCAGCGACGGCACCCAGGCCAATAATAGCAGCATCACTGGCGCGCTCAGCGCCGACGGGCGCTTTGTCGCCATTGACTCCAGTGCGAGCAACCTAGTAGCGGGCGACACCAACGGCTTTATTGACGTCTTTCTCGCCCGCACCGGCTTTGCCGCTGCTCCTGCCAGGACCGGCGCTCCTCTCTCTGCGGGTACTGTGCTCACACCGACGGAGCCAACCTCGGAAGCCTTCAGCCGTCTCACTCCGTTCCTGTGGAGTTTGCTCTACCTCGCACTGGTCGCCTTGGTCGGAGCAGTTAGAGGCGCGCCGAGCACGAAGCTGATGCGGGGAAGCGGACGCCATCGTTGCTCCTTGGCCTGAGCCTAAATGCAAGTACGGGTGTCACCGGAATTGCTGAGTGGTTGATTATCGGTAGAGGAAGGTGCTAACAGTTTGTCGCTCCTCGTACAAGTCCCCAAACAGTTTCACCGTGGCGGGGCAATGGCCAGCATTGTGATTGTTTGTGTATGCGAACACATTCAAATTTCCCGACGCAACTTGCCGGACCTTCGTCAGGCCCGAATTGAAAGCTCAGGCTGCCGTCACGAGGATCCGGCCAACCTTTTGTGACCTTTGTTTCGGACGGATTACGATATTTAGGTCCCGATCCAGAGAAGTAAGAAAATTCATCAGCCGCTCTACCGAAAAGCCTTGGAGCTGATAATTCAACAGCGCTGAAATCTTGGGTTGGTTGACATGCAGGCGTCGAGCGGCCGCGGCCTGCGAAAGTTGTTGGCTTCGGATGATCTCGTTGATGGCAACGGCCAGGCGCACTTTCGTTTGTTTCTCTTGTGCGTACGGCAGACCGAGATCTGCAAATACATTCCCGGAGCTCGGAACCACTCGGATTTTAGTTTTGACCTTTACCATACCGCACCTCAAAGTCCAACCTGGCTTCCTTGAGACGCCGCGCGATTAGCTCTATGTCCCTCTTCGAGGTCCGTATGCCACTCGGCGATTTCTTTTGGAACGCATGAAGAACGTAGATGACACCTTCGAATCGGACCGAGTAAACCGCCCAGTACGTGTCGCCACGATGGTCTTCGACAACCTCAAAGATTCCCGGTCCCTGTCCTTCCAGGGCTTTGCACTCGGGTGTTTGCCGCCAAACTGCGCCACGCTGAGCGCAGTGCCGATCTCGTCCTGAACCGCCTCTGGGAAGGCCAGCAAGTCTTCCTTGCTCGAGCCAACCCAAAATAGCGACTTCTCACCCGGGACTCTCCTCAGTCTCGCCACTTAATTATCCCAGTTCTAGGATATACGTCAAGCGCTCAAAGCGCTCCGTGAATCCAGCTGTCCGATCGCAATGCACACGAACGCGTCGTGATCCTCGACGCCATATGAGCACTCCGCTCCGGTCGAGATCAGGCGGAGAACAGGAACTCAATGGGTCGCAATGAGCTCAACCCAAATGCACAAAGAAAAATTGGGGTCCAATTGAACCCATGGGGTCCATTTGGGGTCCAAAACGGTCCATTTTTATGCTGGATTCACGTAGCTTAGCCGTGTAAGACCAATTGGATCATCGTGAGTTATGGAGCGGGCGATGGGAATCGAACCCACGTCTACCGATTGCTAAGCTGCTGATTCACTGGGGGATAGATGTTTGGTAGGGTCCAAAACGGTCCAGAATGGCTTGACCGGAGCGAAAAAACCGCGATAGTTCGGCTC
>WNGJ01009773.1_pt1 | contig 14861 bp, 9 predicted proteins | sample 5400611 | NCBI WGS metagenome assembly WNGJ01 (sample SAMN13153375, study PRJNA577476) | soil metagenome | isolation source: 40 cm soil or saprolite under Garry oak tree replicate 1 | place: USA:California | collected 2016-06-15
TCTCGCCGTTGGACAGCGATCTCGCCAAGCTTGGTGCGGTCGGCTTTATGGATCACCGCCGCAACCGCACCACCGTCGACCGCCATAGCAACGCCAATATTTATTTCCGGATTGAGACGTATGCTCCCATCGCTCCAGCTTGAGTTAAGCCGCGGATGCTTCGCGAGTACACGTGCTACCAGCGCAATCAACAAGTCGGTGTGATTGAGTTTTACGCCATTTATTGTTTCAATCGCGGGTCCCAGTTGCTGGCGTGCCGCCAGGATCGCGCTGGCGTCGATCTCCCGGACCAGGAAGAAATGCGGCACGGTCGTCCAACTTTGGGTGGTTCGTTCGGCCATCAGCCGTCCGACGGAAGTTAACAGTTCGACATCCACTCCAGGTGAAGTGTTTTGAACTGCATCTGAGAGAACATCGGCAGCTACAATCTCGCCGGCAGGACCCGATCCTCGCAGATTCCTAATATCCACCCCGCGCTCTCTGGCAAGGCGACGAGCTTTGGGAGAAATCTTTGCGACCGACGCCACCGGCTGATGGGTGGTGTTCGGCGCCGCCTGTACCGGGGCAGTGGCCGTTGGAGTAGTGGTGGTAGACGGCACTGCCTCTGCGGGAATGGCTTCTCCAGGAGCAACGATCCAAGCGATGGTTTGGCCTACCGGGACGACGGCGCCTTCATGTACTTTTACCCCGACGAGAACACCGTCTCCAGGAGCTTCGATCTCCATCACCGCTTTATCGGTCTCGATTTCAAGTAGTGTTTCACCCCTAACTACTTGCTGGCCCTCCTTTTTCCGCCAAGCTACGAGGGTGCCAGTTTCCTGAGCGATTTCCAGAGCGGGCATCACGACACTGATTGCCATAGGCGGTTTGGGAGGAGCTAAGCGGACCTCACTCTGCGACTCCGACTCGCTCGGTCTTGGCGCTGGCTTCGATCATTTCCACAATGCGCTCGCTCGGTGGAGCTTCGTGCTCACGGGTGGTCGGCAGCGGACCTTTGACCGTGAAATAGTGGGCGCCTGCGACCAGCAATTCTTCCGCCGGGAAACGGGTAATGATTTCGTGGCCCGTTTCAGTTACCACAATCTCTTCCTCGATGCGAGCGGCACTCCAGCCGTCTGTAGAAGGCCAGAACGTCTCCAGCGCGAACACCATACCCGGTTTGATCTCGTGGGGATGGTCGAACGAGACGAGCCGGCTGATCACCGGCTTTTCCCAGATTGCCAGCCCAACCCCGTGGCCATATTGCAGCGCGAAGCAAGCTTCCTCATTGGGAAATCCAAACTCCTCCGCTTTGGGCCAGACCGCAGCGATTTCCGCCGTAGTCCGTCCAGGACGAACGAGTTCGATAGCAGCATCCAAATACTCGCGGCAGCGCTTGTAGGCGTCAACCATCGCGTGTGAAGCGTAGCCGATAGTGAAGCAGCGGTAGTAGCAGGTGCGGTATCCCATGTAGGAGTGAAGAATGTCGTAGTAGACAGGATCCCCTGGGCGCAGCACGCGATCAGAGAAGAGATGCGGGTGCGGATTGCAGCGCTCTCCAGAAATGGCGTTCACGGCTTCGACGTACTCGGAACCGAGATCGTAGAGCACTTTGCTCACCAGCCCGACCGCCTCGTTCTCACGCAACCCTGGTTTCATCGTGCGGTACAGTTCATCATAGGCGGCGTCTACCATCATCGCTGACATGTTGAGCAGTGTGATCTCGTCCTGTGTCTTGATGACGCGGGCATCCGACATCAGTTGTTGTCCGTCGACGACAGTGATTCCTTCACGCTGCAAAGCAAACAAGACGGGGAGCTCGATGATGTCGATACCGAGCGGCTCTTTTCGCAGGCCGCGTATCTCGAGCTCGATGCGGATTTTTCGCGCGACATCTTCGGCCCGGCCCATCTCAGGAGACATGGCTCCGCGTAGCATAGAGATTCCCGGCCGCGAGCGTTCTCCCAACCACGGGCAATGGAGCTGATGATGCCTTGCGGCCGACCCAAAATCCCAGAGGATCGGCTCATCGTTCTGTGGGAGTAGTGTGAAACGATTGGCCTTGTCCTGCGCCCAGGTGCCGATGTGCGTGGCCGTCAGGTAGCGGACATTATTCATGTCGAAGCAGAGGAGGGCACCCATCTCGGACTCGGCAAGCAAATCTTTCGCGCGCGCCAAGCGCTGCTGGCGCAAACGATCGAAGTCCACCCGCTGTTCCCAATCAACTGCCATCGTTCCATGAGTCGGAAGTGCCATGACACGGCTCCTGTTCTCGAATCTTAGGATCGGCCACAGAGTGCTTGCGCTGCTTCGAACACCGACTGCTCGGTGGGTACCGTTGCATCTTCAAGCGGAGGAGAGAAGGGGATTGGCACGTGCATCGCGCCCATCCGCTTTACCGGCGCATCGAGATCATAAAAAGCGCCTTCCGCGATCACCGCGGCGATCTCCGCTGTTACACCATACCGCCCGTAACCCTCATCCATGACGATCACTCGTGATGTCTTCCTGGCTGACTCGATAAGTGACGTTTCATCCAGCGGCCAGGTCGTGCGTGGGTCGATGACTTCGGCGCTGATTCCTGCTTCTTCGAGCAAAGTCGCTGCTCCCAGCGCCACTTGCACCATGCTGCTGGTTGCAACGATGGTAATGTCGCTACCTGCCCGCTTAACATCCGCTACGCCGAAAGGGATCGTATATTCCTCCGACGGTACCGGCCCTTTTAGCTTGTGATGCATCATCTTGTCTTCGAAAAAAACCACCGGATTCTCGTCGCGGATGGCCGTCTTCAGCAAGCCTTTCGCATCGTAGGGCGTAGACGGTAGAACGACTTTCAGTCCGGGCACATGACTGAACCAGGCGTGCAAAGATTGTGAATGTTGCGCAGCGGAACGGCGCGTCGCCCCCAGGGTCGTGCGCATCACCATCGGAACCTTCCACTTGCCTCCTGACATGTAGTGGACTTTAGCCGCCTGGTTGACCATCTGGTCCATCGTCAGAGTGATGAAATCGCCGAACATAATGTCTACGATCGGACGAAGCCCCGTCATCGCGGCGCCAACGGCAACACCTGTGAAGCCAGCTTCTGAGATGGGTGTATCTATCACGCGCTCAGTGCCGAATTCCTCTACCAGCCCAGACAACACCTTGAAAGGCGTGCCCGCTTCGGCTACATCCTCGCCGAGGATGCACACCCGCGAATCGCGGCGCATTTCTTCAGCCAGCGCTTCGCGCACCGCCTGCGCGAAGCTCAACTCGCGTGCTGCGGCCTCAGGCATAGACATCCTGCTCCACTTCGGCGGGATCTGGATAAGGTGCGGAGAGGGCAAATTGGACGGCGTTCTCCATCTCGGCTCTTACCTCTGTTTCTGTTTGCGCAAAGAATGCGGAATCCGCGAAACCTTGCTCACGTAGCCATGCTCGCAGAATGTTGATTGGATCGCGCTCGCTCTTCCACTGCTGCTCTTCCTGCTTCGAGCGGTAGTACTCACGGTTGATATCGCCGACATGATGGCCCGCATAGCGGTAGGTGTTGCACAACAGGAAACACGGGCCTTCCCCAGCCCGCGAGTAGTTCACAAAATCCTTGGCGGTCGCATACACGGCGCGCATATCTTGTCCATCCACACTTGCGACATGAAAAATACCGAAAGCCGTGGCGCGGGCCAGGATGTCACCAGCCGTAGTCTCCAGATAATGCGTGTATTCGTTGTAGAGATTGTTTTCACAGACGTAGATCACAGGCAATTTCCAGAGCTGAGCGAGGTTCATAACCTCATAGAGGACGCCCTGGCCGAGGGCCCCCTCGCCAAAAAAACAGACTGCGACCCGGTCCGTGCCCTGACGTTTTGCGGAAAGCGCAGCACCCGTGGCGATACCGACACTCCCGGCCACGATGGCGTTGGCGCCGAGATTTCCGGTGGCGGGGTCGGCAATATGCATCGAACCACCCTTGCCTCGGCAATAGCCGGCTTCTTTGCCAAGCAATTCAGCGAACATCCGATCAGGAGAAGCGCCCTTGGCCAAGCAATGGCCATGCCCGCGATGCGTACTGGTGATGTAATCGTCCGGTCGTAAAGCCTCACATACTCCGACGGCGACACCTTCTTCTCCTACATATAAATGAGCCAAGCCCGGCATCAGTGCGCGTGTGTAAAGATCGTTCACGTGCTCCTCAAAAATTCTGATTCGAACCATATTGCGATAGGCGCGCGTCCACTGGTCAAGGGCAACTGCAGAAGCGGTTTTAGATTCGGCCGTGGAGCTCATTTCGCAACTCCTGACATTCGAGCCAGCACATCGAACATTACTGCGAAGTCCTGCTTGGCATAGCCCATACCCCGCGCGGCAGTCAGAAATTCGTTGCTCACTGCCGCCGTCGGCAACGGGACATCAAGCTGGCGGCCCATCTCGAGCGCAAGTAGCATGTCTTTCTGCATCATGTTCACGTCAAACCAGGCTTCTTCCGGCTGCTGCAGCACAAATGGCCCGCGATATTGAATCATGGGGGAAGCAACCGCACTGTTCGTCAAGACCTCCACTGCGGTCTCGCGCGCAATGCCGCTTTTTTCCGCAAGCAGCACGCCCTCGGAAAAGGCCAGCATCTGCACCGCAAGGTTCAGGTTGGTAGCAATCTTCATGGCCAGCGCAAGGCCGTTGTCGCCAACATAAATGACCTTGGGGCCAATGTCCTCCAGCAAGAGCTTCACGCGATCGAAAGTTTCCCGCCGTCCACCGACCATCACTGATAATTTGCCTTGCTGTAATGTAATCACGCTGCCGGAGACCGGCGAATCAATCATGTCCGCGCCGCGTTCACGATCGGCTGTTCGCAGGACTGACGGTGCTCATATCAACAAAGATTTTCCCTTTGCTGATCCCCGCCAGCACACCGCAGGGACCATCCGCAATCGATTGCAGGGCGGCAGCGTTCGTGACCATGGCGAAAATAACATCCACGGTGGAAGCGACCTCGCGCGGCGAGTCCGCCCACCTCATGCCCTTTTCAGTCAGCCACTGCGCTTTTCCGCGAGTGCGGTTGTAGCCGGTAACCGCGTGACCCTTGCTGAGCAGCCGGTTCACCATCTGGCTGCCCATCACGCCGAGGCCGATAAATCCCAGATTCGCCATGCCCTTAAGCTTTCTCCTCAGGAGACCGACCCAGTAAGCTCGCGTTTCTCCAAATACGCCTGAGAATCCTCCCGGACCTGCCGCAAGTGGGCACGCATGGCTTCGCGTGCCTTTTCCGGATCACGTCTCTCGACGGTCTCCAGAATGCGCTTATGATGGACCTGCCCGCGCTGCGGCCCTCCTTCCACTTGGAAGATGCGCATGCGCTGTTCGCGCAGCAGCACCACAATTGAGTCAATCAATGACAAAATAATTGGATTGGCAACGGCTTCTGCCAGCGTGAGATGGAAATCGAGATCCGCTTCGATATATTCATCCGGGTCTTGCAGGGATCGCTCCATCGTTGCTATCGAATCGCGCATGGCAGCCAAGTGCGCTTCCTCTATTTTCGTCGCGGCGCGAAAGGCAATCTCCGGCTCCAGAATTTCGCGTACCTCAGCTAAATGGATGGAGCCTTCAGCCTGGCCGATCTTGAGCATCAGATCGAGAGATTGGCGAATGGCCTGCGACCTTCCATCAGTGATGAAGGTTCCGCGTCCGGAATACGCTTCCGCCAGTCCCTTCTCGCGCAGCGCCTTGATAGCCTCCCGCACTGCTGTTCGGCTGACACCGAATTGCTGCGCCAGCTCTCTTTCGGCAGGCAACTGATCTCCTGGCTTCAACACACCTTTGAGGATCGAGCCCTCGATCTGTTGCACAATCTGCTCGTAGAGTCGCGATGATCGAACCACTTTGTACACCGCTCAGCCTCTTTCACCGTGCGATATCGAGTAGCGCACGTCTTAAGCCGCCTGAACCCACACTGTCTTGATATTGGTAAATTCCCGGATTCCATACGGTCCGAGCTCGCGTCCGTGGCCAGACTTCTTCACTCCGCCGAACGGAAGCCTCGGGTCGGACGCCACCATGCGGTTAATGAATACCATTCCCGCTTCAAGGTCGTGGATGAACCGCTCGCGCTCAGCCGGGTCATTGGTCCATGCGCTCGCTCCCAGCCCAAATTTGCTGTCGTTTGCGATGCGAATCGCATCTTCCAGATTTTTTGCCGGGAACAGGCAAGCCACAGGTCCGAACAGTTCTTCCCGATATGCGGGCGAATTCAAGGGAATGTCTGTGAGAACAGTGGGGGAGTAATAGTTACCCGGACGGTTATCCAGCGGCTTACCGCCAGTCAGTACCCGCGCTCCTGCGGCCACAGTCTTTTTGACATCGGCATCGAGTGAGGTCACACCATCCGCAGTGGCCAGTGGTCCGAGTTCTGTGCTCTCGTCCAAAGGATCCCCAATTTTTAATGCTTCCATTTGGCTCACGAATTTTCCCTGGAACTCTTCCATGATCGGCTCAGCCACAATAAAGCGCTTCGCCGCGATACAGGACTGTCCGTTGTTCACAATTCGCGCCTTCACGGCAGTAGTAACGGCTTGCTCCAGATTTGCGCTCGGCATCACGATAAAAGGATCGCTGCCCCCGAGTTCCAGCACCACTTTCTTGATTCGCCTTGCCGCTCCCGTTCCCACCTGTACCCCGGCTTCCTCGCTGCCGGTAAGGGTTGCAGCTCTAATTCGTGAATCATCCAGGACGCGGTCCACGTGCTTGGAGCCGATCAGAAGGGTTTGGAAGGCGCCTTCGGGAAATCCCGCACGCGAAAGAATTTCCTCGATCTTGAGCGCGCATTGGGGAACATTCGATGCATGTTTGAGCAGCCCGACATTGCCCGCCATCAGCGCGGGCGCGACAAAACGGAAGACCTGCCAGAAGGGAAAATTCCAAGGCATGACCGCGAGAATCGGACCAAGCGGCTGATAATGGATGTAGCTCTTCGTGGCCGCAGTCTCAACTGCTTCATCGGCCAGAAAGCGCTCTGCGTTCTCTGCATAGTAGCGGCAGGCCCATGCGCATTTAACCGCCTCCTCAATTGCAGAACGCAGCGGCTTCCCCATTTCCATCGTCATCAACCGCCCAAGCTCTTCTTTCTCGTTCTCCAGAATTTCGGCCGCGTTCATCATCCAGCGTCCACGCTGGGTGAAGGGGAGCCTTTGAAAACTCGGGAAAACCCCAGCGGCACGGCCAATCTTCGCATCCACTTGCGGGTCCGATAGAGCCTCGAAGGTCTTCAAGACTTTTCCATTTGCCGGATTCACGCTAGCAATCGCCATAAGATGTATTCCTAAACTTAAGACCGTTCTGCATGCAGAAGCCGGGATACCGGTATGACAGCTATACCACACACAGAACCTCTATTGTCAATGGATAAAATGTCTTGACAGTGATAATTACCAGGTGGTAGAGCTGTCGGACCAGTGCTCCTCTGGAGGCAAATCCCATGTCTAGTCTGCGCAGAATGGCGCGCGTTCTCGCCGCTATCTCTATCCTGTTCCTGCTTTTCCCCGGCGCCCCCGCTCAAACCACAGCAGGCCGCATTCTGGGGAGCATTAGCGATCAGACAGGAGCGGCTGTGGTCGGCGCCCAAGTCACGATTACGGATGTCCAGCATGGAACTAGCCGCAGCCTGGTAACGACTCAGACCGGAGATTATGTTGCTCCGGACTTGCCCGCAGGTTCTTATAAAGTTCGCGCCGAAGCCAAAGGGTTCAAAACGATTGAGCGTGTGAACATCGAATTAGAAGTCGGCAAGGACGCACGAATTGACCTTGTGCTCTCGCCTGGCCTGGTTTCTGAGACCTTGGTGATCGAAGAAGACGCTCCACTGGTTGACGCTACTTCGGCCACTTTGGGCGGAACGCTCAGCAACAAAGAAATCAACGACCTGCCCTTGAACGGACGCAACTATGAAAACCTGCTCCAACTGCGTCCTGGGGTGATGCGCTATCCCGGCGGCGGTTTTTCGACCACGAGCGCCAACGGACTTCGCGCTGAAGACAATGCATATCTGGTAGAGGGTCTATTCAATAGTGAACCGTACTCTGGTCAGGCCATCATCAATGGAGCAGGTATCGCTGGAGATTCCGCTACCATCCTGCCGATTGACTCGATTCAGGAGTTCAACCTGCAGCAGAATCCCCCGGCAGAATACGGGTGGAAGCCAGGAGCAGTGGTCAATGTTGGGCTGAAGTCCGGCACCAACAAGCTGCATGGCACCGCGTTCGCTTTTGGCCGTGACGGAGCGATGGATGCTCGCAATTTCTTCAATACCGCACCGAATCCGAAACTGCCACGCACGTTAGAGCAGTTCGGCGGAAGTTTGGGCGGCCCAATTATTAAGGACAAGGCCTTTTTCTTCGGCGCCTACGAAGGACAACTCTACGACGTAGGCAATTCGTTCGGCGGCGTGACCAGCCCGTCGATGGTGTCGCTGCCGACTCCGAGCACGCCGAACTGTCTCTTTGGCACTCAAACCGGAGATTGCGCGAACAGTATCCCGGATGTGATTGCGGACTTGCAGGCGGGTGGAATCAAGGTTAGTCCTGCCAGCTTACAAGTTGCAGGCTGCGCGCTTTCCGGCGCAGCGGTAACGTGCAATGGCAAAGGTTTTCCCACAAATAACAGTCAAAGTATCAGCATCACGAATGGATTTAACAATGACGTGCGTGTTCAGAACTTTGTCGCGAAAGTAGATTACAGGTTCAATGACCGCCACAGTATCAGCGGCATGTATTTTTTTGGAAATAATCGAGGCACCGTGGAAGACTTTCCTGAGCTGCAGTCTTTCTGGCGATCCCGGATTCATACGCGTGCGCAGGTAGCGGGAGGCAGTTGGGTTTGGGTCCCGAGCGCTCGTTGGGTAAACGAAGCGCGATTTGGCTACAACCGGCTTTATCAACCGACGCTGCCGGGCGATCTTAATACACCTGCTTCAGCCTACGGTCTGGACACCGGCGTGAGTGGTCCGTTTACGGGAGGACTGCCGCGGATTGGCTTCGGAGGTTACTTCTTCCCGGGCCTCGGCGGTTTCAAGTGGCCGAAATTCCAGGGACCAGATACGATCACGCAGTTCCTGGACCACATCTCCTACACTGCGGGCAAGCACGCCCTGAAGTTCGGTGGGGAGATCCACCGCGACGGCGTCAGGAATGCTGCTTACGGGAATTCGAGGGGCAGCATTACGTTTCTTGGCGGTATCTTGAATCCCGCTTCAACCCAGTTGGAGGATTTTTTTGCAGGTTTCCCGTTTAAGGCCTCCGTGGAAGTAGGTGATCCGACTCTCCACTTGCACAACTGGGCTTACGCCGCATTTCTGCAGGACGACTGGCGGATTGCGCGCAACCTGACGCTGAACCTCGGCCTTCGTTACGAGTACAGCTCGGTTGTGCAGGAAGATCACAATTTACTTGGCAATTTCGATCCAAACGTGGGCCTGATACAGGTCGGAAAACAGATCAGCCACCTGTATAACCCGGACCACAAGAACTTCGGCCCTCGTATGGGTTTCGCGTGGGACATCGGCGGAAATGGGAGGACGGTGCTGCGCGGTGGGGGCGGACTCACCTACGAAACCGTGAACTGGCAGTCGTTCATCGCTTTCAACAACGCATTCGGCCCTGGCAGCGTTCCGACGGGAGCTCCCATTGACGCATCGAACAACACGTCCGGCGGCACGATCACAACCGGAAATACGACGCTGAAATACTTCCTTAGCCCCACTCCGGTCTCATGGGACCCTTCGGCAGGCCCGCTCTACGGCGCTCCGACAATCAATTGTTTCAATAGTCCATGCCCAATCATGACTGTAGCTCGCAATCTCACAACTCCGTATGTCTGGACTTGGACTTTGAACCTGCAGCACGCCCTCACGTCAAATATGTCTGTGGAAGTTGCGTATGTAGGCAATCACGGCACAAGCTTGACCGGGATTCGCGATATCAATCAGCCGCCGGTCGGATCGGGCTGGCCTGCAGCGAATATTGCCGCCTGCAATCTGCCGGCTAACCTCGTCAATGGACAGTACGATACCGCAAATAACCCGGCCTGCCAGGTCGCGCCTGAAGTCGGGCCCTTTGCCGCTAAGTTCCCCTACTTAGCTAACATCTTCCAGATGGCGAACGTTTACCGGTCCAATTACAACGGGCTACAAGTCACACTGAACTCGCGCAACTTTCATGGTCTGAGCATGGTTGCCGGGTACACGTATTCACACTCGCTGGATGATGTGGGCGCGAACTGGGACTTCGGTTATGGCTCTGGACTGCCACAGGACTCCTACCACCTCGGCCGTGAGTACGCCAACAGCGACTTCGATATTCGTCATCGATTCACACTGTCACTTACTTACGCTGTGCCCGGACGTAAGGGTCACGCCCAAGCGCTGGAAGGCTGGGAGATCAACACGATTGCGACCCTGGAAAGTCCACAATATTGGGGGCCGATTGACCTAGGCACCGATGCCGCAGGTACGGGGCCGCTTCCAGTAAGTCCGCCTGCTAACAGCCCGATTCGTTGGAGCTTCCACGGCAAGCCCTCGGATTTCAAACCTACTACGACGGGGATTCCGTTCTTTCCAGGAAACAATAGCCCTTCTGCGCCAACTGATAATGCCGCGTGCAACGCGCAAGCTCTCGCGGTCGACGGAGGCAGCCCTGGTGCATCTACCGAGTCCCTAGCATTCTTTGGCTGCTACGCCCACGGCAACTCCATCATGATTCCGCCGCCGCTGGGGCAGTTCGGAAATATGGGCCGGAATATATTTCCAGATAGGGGTTTCAGAAATCTCGATTTCTCTATCGCGAAGAACTGGCATTTTGGCGAACGCTTGCGAGCACAATTCCGCGCCGAGTTCTTCAACATCTTCAACCATCCAAACTTCGCGAACCCATACGGAGGCCAGAATGGGTTCGGTTTGAACGATCCTTCAGTGCAGCCGTTCGGATGCGGATGCGCCACGCCAGATGTGGCAGCTGCCAATCCCGTGATCGGTTCCGGCGGGAGCCGCGCCGTGCAACTAGGATTGAAGTTTATATTCTAGCCTCAACTTGCATGGTCATCTTGGTGGCAGGACTGAACGGGTCTCTATCGGCCCTTCACTTTTTGTGAGATAGCCAACCTCGCAAGCAAACCAGATAACCGCAGAGTTACATTGGACCACAGAGGAGACGAACCATGCAGCAGAGAGCGCCTAGGGTCACGAGCGCAGTCGTCATCGCGTATCTTTTGATTTTTCTCAGCACAGTCGCCTTCTCTCAAGGTGCTTCCGAGCGCAAACTCGACGAAATAAAGACCGAGGCGGTGGCACGCGCGGAGCAGGGGCGATATCCGCTGATCGGTCTTGATCCTGCTGATGTGCGAGAAGCTTTTGCCTCGATTAAAACGCGCGACCCAGATGAATGGGCTGCTTCGTTCATGAAAGTAGCCGATCGCTACATGAACGAAGGCAAGTCGATCGAAGCAACCAACCGCGCCAAAGCAAACGCCGATTACATTCGCGCCTGGCGGCTCTATTCTTTCGGGCGCTGGCCCGTTCCGTCATCTCCCGGCAAGCAGCGCTCTTATGCCAAGGCCATCGAAGCATTCCTGGCGCACGCCGGCTTTTTCGATCCGCCGCTCGAAGTGGTGCGCATTCCGTTTGAAGGCTCACAGATCATTGGCTACATGCGGCTGCCAAAAAATGCCAAGACCCCGGTGCCTCTGGTTATCGCAGTCAACGGTTTGGATAGCCGGAAAGAAGACTTGTCCGAAAGCTTCGCTGCAATCCTGCCGAATGGCATCGGTTTCCTGGCCGTGGATGGGCCAGGCACTGGTCAGGCACCCATCAAGGCCAGCGAGACTGCGGATCGCATGCTGTCTCGTGTGATTGATTACATTCAGTCGCGTCCGGAAATCGATAAGAGCCGGATTGCCATTCACGGGGTCAGTTGGGGAGCATACTGGGCGACAAAAATGTCGGTTGTGGAGCGTGCGCGCCTGCGAGCTGCCAGTGCCCAGTCGCCTCCGATTCATGAGTTCTTTCAAAGAAATTTCCTCATGAATTCGCTCCTCGGCAACCGGGAATATTTGTTCGACCAAGTTCCGGCGCTAATGGCAATTTTCGATGGAGTCAACAATGTTGACCAGTTGGCAGCAGCCTTGGCCAGAATGTCCCTTGTGACCCAGAACATTCTAGGCAGGCCAACCACTCCCATGCTCGTGCTTGCAGGAGTCTTGGATACACAGGTCCCAATCTCAGATATTTACTTGTTGCTGAATAAAGGCGATGTGCCCAAGGATGCGTGGATTAACCCGCAGGGAGGCCATCTTGGGCGGCAAGTAAAAGTGTGGCCTGATCCTGTAATCTTCGGCCAAGTCATTATTCCCTGGCTGGTACGGGCATTGAGTGTGACAAAGCCGGGGTCGCTATAATGAGCAGGATGTTGCGGGTGGACTCAGATACTCTCGCAGAAGCGGCGGTCATCCGGCAAAGAGTGATTGGTTCACAACGGGCAACTTCCATTTGTCCCTCATGCAACGTACCGTGGTTTTTTACTGCATAATCTACTGCATGATCTTTCCCAAGCACGCCCAAAATGCTCCGACCAAGGTGCATCTCGGCAATGTAAGTCCTTTAAAAACCGCTAAAAACACGGCTTTCGACGCCTTATGACACCGTCGCTCTAGCCACCTGAGCGCCGCCACGGTGCAAAACCTAAAGGGAATGAAGGGGAAGTCTAAGAATCCGGTCCGGATTGGAGTTCCCAAGTAGCAGTGCGATTCTATGAGGCAGCGCAAAGTAGTGTCAAACCGTTGCACCCTGTGCAAAACAATTTCACCGAAAATTGAAGTTTCTTTCTCCAATCATTTCCAGTCCGTGCCAAAGGACGGGAGTGTGCCAAAAAGGATGCAAGTTACGCTTGGGGCTACACCGGCAATGCTACGTAAGTGCGTGCGCTAATTCAGCGCAAGCGCACTTCGCCCGCTCATCTCGCGATCCTGGGAGGGAGCAATGGCGGACTATTGATGGGCGCCGCTCTGACCCAGCGTCCAGACCTATTTCGCGCAGTTGTTTCGTTCGTCGGAATCTATGACATGCTGAGGGTCGAGGGTCGAACTCGACTCGAATGGCGCCTTCAATAACACGGAATTCGGAACGGTCGGAGCAGTTCGAGGCGCCGTACGCGTATTCACCGTATCACCATGTGAAAGATCGGCACCCGATGTCCCGCAGTGCTGTTTCTGACGGGTGAGAACGATCATCGTGTGAATCCCATGCAATCGCGCAAGATGACCGCGCGCTTATAGGCTGCTAATGCCTCCGATCATCCGATTTTGCTGCGCACCACTGCGAGCGCGGGTCATGGTATCGGCACAGCTCTGAATGAGAGGATTGAGCAGAACGCCGATACTTCAGTTTCTTGTTGGATCAGTTGCAATCCTCTACACACAGCGCTCAAATTGAGGATTGAAGACTCAGCCGTGACCAAAGGCAGCAAGGTTCGTATTGAGTGAGGCAACACCGCTATTTCACCAGCAAGCCTTGGTCTTGAGCGCAAACGCCTGTGGGTGTTGAAAAAGGAACCAGAGCAGTAATTTCGGTGAATTTCAGCGCCTGCGGCGAACGAACATTCAATAACTTGCGAGCAAACTTCGTTATTGAAAAGTGCCAGAAAAGAGTTTTTCGACCGCCACTGTTTTCGTCAACTATAGGTCCCAGACTACAATGTGGTGCTCCATAGAGGTTATTCATGTTTGAGAGGTACACGGAAAAAGCGAGGCGCACGATCTTTTTTGGGCGCTACGAAGCGAGCCAGTTCGGATCTCCTTACATTGAGTCGGAACATCTTTTGCTCGGTCTGCTGCGCGAAAACAAAGGTCTTGCCGACACCTTTTTGCACTCACACGGGGCCGTCGAATCCATCCGTAAGCAGGTCGAAGGCCAGACTGCGATCCGTGAAAAGGTCGCGACTTCCACTGATTTGCCTCTCAGCAACGAATGTAAGCGCATTCTTGCCTACGCGGCTGAGGAGGCAGATAAGCTTTCGCACAAGTTCATAGCTACTGGGCACCTGTTTTTAGGTGTGCTGAGAGAACAGGATTGCTTTGCCGCAAAGTTGCTTCGCGAAAGAGGCGTCGCCCTCGGAACGGCTCGTGAGCAGATCGGGAGCACCCCCTCAGAGCAACTTGGCCCAACTGCTAAATCGCCCGGTCTCCCTGCCGGGTACACCTCTCACAGACTTCTGTACAACAATGTCACCGAAACACTCATTCTTGAACTGCGTGCCATTTCGAGGTTTCTTCTCCCGGCCCGGTTGTTTGTGCGGCACAAGGACAAAGAAGCCTATCAACAGATAGGCAGTCCCGCCGAGGAGGTGTCTTACGAATCGCCCGTGACTTGCGAGAGCCTTCCGCTTGTGATGTTCAACTCCTTGAAGCGGGGCAAAATGGGCGCGGATTGGGAGGGAGTGTATTCTTACAACCTCAACAGTAAAGAGCTTAAGCTCTGCATTTCCCCAGAACATTTGCGATTCTCAGAAGCCCACGGGCGGCTATGGATTGCAGAACTTGTTTCACTATCAGAGGATGCTCAGACAGTTTGTGTCAACATCGCTGTCGAGAAAATCGTTTCGGGAGGCGGGATCATTCACTACTATCTGGCGAAGGTCGATTTGCGCGATCAACAGGTCAGTCTCTTGTCACGGCTGCTAGACACTCGCTTCTGAGAGCGTCGCTTCCGTTCGTCAGTTGACGTAATATCGCGTTGGTGTTGAAAAAGTCACCGAGTTGGTGCTTGCGAGGGCGACAACAGCAAGGTTATAAGCAGACGAGAGTTAGTGATGCTGCAGGCAATCGCCATTCTCGGAGGCTGGCTGCTTATGATGGGGCAACAC
>WNGJ01016587.1_pt1 | contig 14861 bp, 13 predicted proteins | sample 5400611 | NCBI WGS metagenome assembly WNGJ01 (sample SAMN13153375, study PRJNA577476) | soil metagenome | isolation source: 40 cm soil or saprolite under Garry oak tree replicate 1 | place: USA:California | collected 2016-06-15
CCCTTCTTGTTCAGCCCCATTTGCCGGGACATTGGCCGGGGTAGTAATTGCTGCTGTGCCATCCGATCCATCCTCTTGTCCAGTCCCATCTGAAGGGGCATTAGCCAGGTTGGCAGTTGGTTGCGCGCCATTCTGGATATTGTTAGGGCTGGGCTTGCCTTCCAGGCTCTTGTTAATGGGCTCGGTGGCTGAGGAATCTGCGCCCTGTTTGGCCTGCTGAGCACGTAGTTCGGTGAGAGCTGCTTGCATCTGTTGGACCCAACCCGCGTTTTCGCTTTGCAGGGTGGTTTCAACATAATCTACGAGTTTATCGACGTTTGACTGATCCGCTTGATCGTCCCCCAGGGCTATCCACCAGTTTTTAATATTGGTCAGGCTCAAGACGGCATGGTTGTATTGTTTCAGGTTGTTGGACACCTGGTTGTACTCCAGGAAGGTGACCAGAGCAGTCACGCAGGCTGTCGTTACTGTGATGATCAAATCAGCCTGTAATGCAGCCAGGAACGTAGCGAAACCTCCCAGGCCAAGAATAAGCCATTCATAGAGCAATAACTGCCGTCCAAGCTTCAGGCTACTGTTTTTATAGTAATTAACCTGATTGTCCAGCCGGTCGGTAATGTAGCGGTTGGGTGGAAGGTAATCGGAGGGACTATCTTTTGGCTTTCCTTGCCCGGATTGCTTAGTGTTTGACCCAGTTTGCGATTTTTTAGAACGCCTGGATGAAGCTTGACCAGGGAAGATAGTATACTCAAGGTTACCCTCCACCCACTGCCTGGTGATGGCCTCTATCATACTGGCTAGCTTGGCCTGACGAGCGGTCCCATTTTGGGCCACAAAACTATCGCTGTAAATTCCGGTACGGGTGCGGTAGCGAAACATCTCTCGCTTGAAAGCTTCGGCGGCGGTTCTTCTCGTTATATATTTGTTACCCGGATTGAAGCGATTGGTTCCAGCTATAAGAAGAGCCAACACGACCGGCACGCTAATGAGAGAAATACTCAGCACATCATTTGGAAAATTTACCTTAATAATGCTAAATTGAATAGGTATGTTCCATTGCATTTGCCTGGAAAATGCTGCTAAAGCTGCCAGAGCGGTTATAAGCACGCCCAGGATCAATATCGAGTTTTGCCCTAGACGATAGAGCCCCTGCTTTTGCCTGGCATCAGCGCTGTAAACTTGCTGCTGTTCATAAACTTCTTTAAGAATGCTATTCGCCTTTAGCCTGAGATCTATGCGCCGCTCCAGGTTTTCCGGCAAATCAGTTATCGAGAAAAAATGTAGATCGCCGTCGGCAATAACTTCGGCCAGTACCGGATCAGGTACAAAGGGGGGAACAGGTTTAGTGCCTTTTGAACTGGACTTATTCCACTGAGAGAGCGCTACTATATAGTCTTGCTTTGCCTGCCATGCTTGTTGGATCTCGTCTGCAAATCCGCCACTGCCAGTGATTACCAGGACCGGCCACCTCTGCCGCACACTTCTCACAACCTCATCTTTAGCCAGAGGACTGTCATTCACTAACACCGTCAAAATAGGTCCTTCAGATAAGGCCACGGCTAACGCGTACATCTGGTCTACTTCGCTATCCGAATTGGTGCTTTTGACAGCTACGAAATGGGTGTGATAGGACTCAAGTGTCTTGCGCCCATTGGCACTATCCACAGTGTTGGTGATCTGACCGTCATTGGTAATACCTGGCGATTGCGCATTGCTGGCCTGCTCTGTCGTGGCTCGCGGTATGTTCAGTTTGCTTTCATTGGCAATACCTAGTAATTGCACATTGCTAGCACGGCCTAGCAGAGCCTTACCCAGACCTGTCATAACTTCGCTCTCGATACCACCGTCTATGATTAACACGTCGTTTTCGGCAACTGCGCGAGCTAGACCGCGGCTGAACAACTGAAGCAGGCGCAGGCGAGGACGTGAATCGGCATCTGGAATATCAGTTTCACCCAGGATGAGGATTACCGCTTTGTGCTTATCCAGTTTGAGCTGTGTTATTATCTCATTGGCGGTCGCGTTCGGGGAAGTCTCTAGCAGTATAGTGTGTCTTCCATTGGGGAAAGAATTTGGGCTGGTATTGCTTTGATCCTGGCTCACGGTCATCCTCCTACCAAGTGCTAAAGCTCATTTATATTGAACCACTTCATAATCGTAAAAAATCACCGGGGCAGCTATGAACAATATAACGGGGCCATATTACTATATTGCTGTGCATAACATAGTTGAGTTGCATTGTTAAGTACTATATCTTACAATTTGAGCAAACAGCTTGAAATAATGAGTAGTTGTATAGATGGTAAAAAGATGGAAAAGCCTACGAAGTTTACTTTTTCAAATGGGAGAATAGCACAGGCCGTGCGAGTGCAGCATATAGAAGAGTTGCCGGCGGGTCTACACGAACTGGGATTACACAGCGGCCAGCCAGTCCTGGTGCTGATAGGTGGCGCCAGCAAGATGGACACCGAAGCGATGAATCGCGTTCGTGCGTTTTTTGCGCAGATGCTAGTCCCGGTGGTTGTAGCTCTGGGTGGATTTGTGATTGATGGAGGCACTGATACTGGAGTGATGCAACTTATGGGCCAGGCACGGGCAATTACCCACGGGGCCTTTCCCTTGATTGGCGTAGCTGCAACTGGTAAGGTCGCAACGCCTGACATGTCTACCCCACCTCCACGGGCGGCCCAGTTGGAGCCGCACCATACTCACTTTGTGCTTGTCCCTGGCACGAGTTGGGGCGATGAATCCCCATGGATGTCACACGTAGCAGATGTACTGTCGGCCGGGGCAAACTCGGTGACTGTCCTGGTCAATGGGGGTAAAACCGCCTGGGAGGATGTCACACAGAGTGTGAAAGCCGGTCGCCAGGTAGTAGTCGTCGGAGGCAGTGGACGAACGGCAGATGAACTTGCCAGCGCCTTGCGCGGGGAAACTGCTGATGCAGGTGCGAAAAGTTTGGTGTCTTCTGAGTTGCTCCGAGCGGTAGATATCACGAGTAGTTACGACGAACTGGCCAGTGTAATTGAAGCAATACTCTCCACAAAAACCTGAGTACCCGGGATAGTTTTGTTCGAGAATTGCTGATCCGAGCGATTTTCGCTTCTTATTTGCTGATAGGTTTCCTGAAGTCATCGGTGGTGAATGTTTTTAATTCACTTGTCTTTGTCTCCGTGAGGATTCTGTGCATTTCTTCGGCACGATCGACGATGGCTTCTTTAAGAACCTCCAAAAGCTGAACTTCTACACAATCCGCTTTACTGAGGGGTTCTCTAAAGTCCTTCCAAAAACAAATGTGAAGCTCATCCTTGCGAATAAGCTTCACACCTCTTGGTAGCGGCGACAAGAATCGAACTTGTGACACAGGGCTTATGAGTCCCTTGCTCTACCGACTGAGCTACGCCGCCTCGTGATTAGCTCTACAGGCTGGATCATACGATTTAAGGAACCTTCATTTTCCGAAAGTCTCTAGCTCTGAACCCCTGCATCTCTTGCTCTACCGCCAATAATATCATACATAGTCAAGAGGCGGGGTTGGTGTATCATGGCGGTTCGATTATTCTTCATCTGTGAAAGTGTTGTCAAAGGTTGTTTTTTCATAAACCTCCGCAATAGGAAAATGTACGCTTACACTGGTTAACTCTAGAGTGTCACCTTGTGTGAAGTTGCGCATTGTCCAGTAGTCCGTTTCGCGCCGGTAAAGTTGAATTCTCATCACTTGTGTATCAATGAAGAGAATTTCTTGAACTGTTGGGATGTTTTGATACAATTCAGATTTTATTCCCCGATCGTGTGCTTTCGTGCCAGATGAGAGTACTTCAGCAACGACACAAGGATAGTGGATGACTTTTACTGCGTGACGGTCCCGCCGATCGCAGCTCACAAACGCATCAGGACAGAGGCAATTGGTTTTATCAGATAGTTCGATGTAAACATCAGAGTTGTAAACAATGCAAGGGCGTTTCCGAAGTTGTTCGCCAAAGATTCTATTCATATTCGCGCCAATGATGGAGTGATCGGGCGTACCACCTGTCATCATATAGGCGTAGCCTTCAATGTATTCGTAGCGGTGTTCAGGATCGCTCTCTACGAGTGCAAAGAATTCCTCAAGGCTTATTCTTTCTTTCTGTTTACCAGGAAGTATTGCCATTGGTTTTTCCTTCTCTTGCTCCCCATCGGTCAAAACACCTATTTCATACATCAGTTCCATTATATCACGAGTTGGCTAAGCTTCCGTAAGTTGTTGCCTGCTTTGCCGTAAGGTTTTTGGGGCAGGAATGCCTGAGCCGCAAGGAGACGACAATGGATGCAACGGAGGTGGCAATAAGCGCGAGGCTAAGGATAATGAAAAGAGCGTGTTGCTACAGAACGGCAACTGCATTGGTAGAAAGAAACGCCTTAAGTAGCTTATATGCTGGACTGGGGCGTTTCTTTTGTTTTCATTAGTAGCGGGAACAGGATTCGAACCTGCGACCTCCGGGTTATGAGCCCGACGAGCTAACCACTGCTCTATCCCGCGTCAGTATGGTGGCTTTGCCGACCTGTCGAAGATTGGTAGCGGGGGGAGGATTCGAACCTCCGACCTTTGGGTTATGAGCCCAACGAGCTAACCACTGCTCCACCCCGCGTCGGCTTACTTATCATACAACAGACTTTGCGACCTGTCAACTCTCGATAACTTCCGTTTGCCAAACGCGCACGGCTCCGTCTTCAGCACTATTTGCCAGCAAGCCATTGGCCCCAAAGACCACGCCATACACTTCTATCCTGTGATTAATGCTTTGTAGTTCACGACCCTGGTGGACATCCCACAACTTCAACGAGCCATCCTCGGAAACTGAAACCAGTAAACGACCATCAGCGGAGAAATCTACGGCCCAGACAGCCCCATTATGTCCTGTCAGTGTTTGCACGATCTGCCCAGTCGTTGTATCCCACAGGCAGATCATGCCATCCGCTGAACAGGAGGCCAGCAAATCCCCACCAGGCGACCAGGCCACGCCGTATACGATATCGCTGTAGCGCAACCGGCGCAGGATGGCGCCATTGCTGACATCCCACAAACAGATTGTCTTATCAAAAGAGCAGGAGGCCAGCATTTTGCTGTCGTATGAAAAATCGACGCCCACAACTACGTTGTGATGCCCTTGCAATATATGCTGCGATTCCCCCGTCACCAGGTCCCAGATGCGCACTGTTTCATCATTTGAGCAGGAGGCCAGCATGCGGTTATCGAGAGAGAAAGCTACCGTCCACACTGCACTGCTATGCCCCTCCAGGGTCCGTAGGGCCTCGCCAGTGTATGCATCCCACAAGCGTACCGTCTTATCCTCTGAACAGGAAGCAATCAATTTGCCGTCGGGCGAAATATCTACGCCCATCACGGCCCCTTCGTGTCCGGTGATGGTTTGTAGGAGCTCACCCGCATCTGTAGACCACAGGCGTACCGTCATATCCTCACCGCATGATGCAATGCGCTTGCCGCCGGGCGAGAAGACGACGTCATCGGCATGACCTCGATGTCCGGTTAGAATATGCAGTGGCGTTACCTCAACTCCAACCACGTGGCTTTCCTTGCCCAACGACTGTGGAGCAGAAGCCGTCTTCCACTCGGGCCATTCAATTAAGATCATCGAGCCATGCTCATAGCCGAACTTCTGCGGGTATTGGGGCAAATCCCGGCTCATGTGTTCATCAAAATAATCATAGAGCGTGCCCAGCGTAATGCGCCCGGTACGGGGATTAGCTGCCGCTCCCTCTAAAGCATCGAGCAGTTGAGCCATGAAAATGCCGTGTCCCTGCTCCATTTGAGCTTTCGATACCTCGCCCTGGCGACGGGAGGTCAAGATTACACGTCCCCTGGTTCTTGGCAGATCCAGGAGTGATTGCCCAAACAGGAGGTCCGCGTCTGGCTGGCTCTTGTGATGTCTCCATCCCGAGCCTGCATGCGAAATATCCAACAGGGTCAGGATGTTCCCAGCTTTTGAATCATATAAATAGTGATCGACGATGGTTGGGATGTGTAAACCAGTGGCGGGGCGATCCGCATGCGTAGCTCGCAGCGCCAGGTAGCCATCCTGCGTCGCGGGATCGAGCAATGCATGCCCTGCAAAATAGAGCAATACCAGGTCATCCTGCTGAGCGCGTACCAGGCAGAGTTCACGCAGCTGGCTCTCAATTTCATCGCGCGTCGCTGCTTCACCAGCAAGAGAGACAACATCTTCAGGAAGCCAACCTCCACGTTCAGGGTCGATCAGCAGTTCATACAGGGCCTGAGAATCGGGCTGGGCAAGTGGTAGGGGAATAAAGTGAGCGGGATCATTGTAATTATTGATAGCCACTAGTAGCGCGTAACGGTGTTTCACTTCGTACCTCTGTAGTGTATCTTGCTCGTACTGTCATTTGACCTGATTATACTACGTCAGAGCGCCTAAGTGGTAATAAGAGCCTGTTAGCACTCTCGTATAAAGATTGCTAAATGCAGCAACTTATGGTAATCTAAAACGTATAGTAAACGTATCTATAGTATCGATGGTTTTGTATGTAGCTACAGCATCCCTTGCGGAAAACATCGAAAAAAAGATATTATCACGTATATATGAGTCTTAAACGGTTGGGCGCTGTAGAGAGCGCCCGGTCAGCTCAAGAAAGCAGGTCTGAATCCATGGATGCTCAGGCTATACATATGTACCAGCGTAACCCGAATGAGCAACGCCCGAACAACCCGCAACCTCCCAATAATGGGAATGGGAATAACGGTGGGCCACCACGCACGACCGGAACGGCGCTGCTTGTTCGTTCATTGATCATCATTGGTGTGATTTTGTTGGGTTGGTACCTGTTTCAGTACTTTTTTACTCAAAACTCAAGTAACAACAATACCAATGTGATTGAAATACCCTACAGCACCTTCTACCAGCAAGTGCAGGCAGGTAACGTCAAGAATGTTACCTTCCAGGGACAGGATGTCAACGGAGACTTTTATAAGGCTATAACAGTCACCGACCCCAGTAGCGGCACCTCTAAGAATGGAACCAGCTTCCACTTTACACAGTTGCCCAATGGTGACCCGAATCTTACCACATTGTTAAATACGAATCATGTGACATACACGGCAAAGCCGCCCGCGGATAACAACGTGGTGCTCAACGTTTTAATCAACTTTTTACCCTGGATCTTAGTGATCGCCGTCTTCTTCTTCATTGCTCGCCGTGCTACGCAGGGTCAGCAGAACATCTTCAGCTTTGGTAAGAGCAAGGCCAAGGTCATATTGGAAGATAAACCGAGTACCACATTTGCTGACGTAGCGGGTGTCGATGAAGCAAAAAACGATCTCGTAGAAGTCGTTGAGTTTTTGAGAACACCTACGAAGTTCCAGAGACTGGGCGGCAAGATTCCGCGTGGCATACTGCTGGTAGGGCCTCCGGGAACAGGTAAGACACTGCTGGCGCGTGCCGTTGCAGGCGAAGCTGGCGTGCCTTTCTTCTCGATCAGTGGTTCTGAGTTTGTCGAAGTGCTGGTGGGTGTCGGGGCCAGTCGCGTGCGTGATCTCTTCGACCAGGCTAAGAAAGCAGCGCCGAGTATCATCTTCATCGACGAAATCGATGCGGTGGGTCGCCAGCGCGGTTCCAGCATCAATAGCAACGATGAGCGCGAGCAGACACTGAACCAGTTGCTTGTCGAGATGGATGGCTTTGATGTCCGGCAGGCTGTAGTCGTCATCGCTGCCACAAACCGGCCGGATGGTCTGGATAAAGCGCTGTTGCGCCCAGGACGTTTCGATCGCCGTGTGACTGTCGAACGACCCGACTGGAATGGTCGCCTGGCGATACTTAAGATTCACTCAAAGGGCGTACCCCTGGCTAGCGACGTAGACCTGATTACGATTGCTCGAGCCACTCCCGGTATGGTGGGCGCGGACATTGCAAATCTCGTAAATGAAGCCGCGTTACTCGCCGCTCGCCGCAACCTGGATGCAGTCACCCAGGCCTGCTTCGATGAGGCTCTCGATAAAATCCTGATCGGTGCGGAACGTCCACTAGTACTGAGTGAGGACGACCTGAATGTGGTTGCTTACCATGAAGGTGGCCACGCGCTAACCGGCCTGTTGACGGAGAATGTTGATCCAGTCAGCAAAGTAACGATTGTCCCACGTGGACAGGCTCTGGGTGTGACCCAGTACACGCCACTGGATGATCGCTACAATTACTCGAAAGAGTTCCTGGAAGCTCAACTGGTCACAGCTCTGGGTGGTCGCGCGGCCGAACAAGTGGCGATTGGGCGCATCACGACCGGGGCAGAAAACGATCTGCAACGTGTCACAGCCATCGCGCGCCAGATGGTTACACGTTGGGGCATGAGCGAGCGGCTCGGCACGATCTCGTATAGCGATCGCGAAGACCCATTCGCGGGTACCGCGCTGGCGACTGGCTCGCATGAATACAGCGAGAAGACCGCCAGTATCATCGACGAGGAAGTCAATCGTATTGTGAAGTGGGCGTACAATCAGGCAGTTAAACTGCTTACGGATCACCACCAGACGCTTGACCGCATCGCACGCGCACTTCGCTTGTACGAGACGCTCGATGCCAAGCAGTTACGCAAGATCATGGAAGAGACTGGCTCAATCAACGCTGCGCCAGCATCGTATCAATAAAATACATATAGCAAAGCCATGCAATCCCCTTGGGGCATACCCAAGGGGATTGCATGGCTTTGCTATACAGGTGCCTTTATCCTGCGGTCCGTTCGCCGGTCACCTCGGCAATGACCTCCTCATCACTCACACTGGACTTGATTGTCGCCTGACCGATGAAAAAGACGACGATTCCCACGAGCAATGAGAGCACAGCGATCCCGCCAATCCACATATCCCACTGGGTCGTGGTCATCAAACTCGCTATCCAGGGGGAGATAAAGATCACAATGACGCCCACCGCACTCGCGATGAGCCCCAATGCCGAACAGAGGTAGAAGACCCAGTCCGGAGCAAGGCGCGCACGCGTAAAGGTCTCATGAAAACGGAACCGAATGATGATCACATCGACAAACAGGATCACCATTGAGATGCACCAGATCACCGTCACCGCCGCTTGCAGAATGTTGTACACGACCGTCGAGAGATCGGTCGAGCTTAATCCTGTCTTCAAGGTATAGGGAACAATGATGAAGGCCAGGGCGGCAAAGAAGGCCGAGATGATGCTCTGCACCAGCACCGCCACATATGGCACCTTGTTCGCATTGACTTTGCTCATAAACGTTGGCAGACGCCGATCCAGACCTGAAACAAAAAGCAATCGGCCAAAGGAGTAGTTGTAGACCGCAGTGTTAAAGAGGAAAAAACCAATGAAGATGAGAGTGACAATGGTTCCAACTACCGTGCCAGCCGCGCCAAAGCCGTTCTGCACCGCTAGTGCGACAGCGGCTGGACTGCCCTGACTGCTGGTCGGGGCCGCCATCATCACACCAAAGGTGCCGATCAGATAGGCCACAATGACGACAGTGGAACCCCACAACAGATAGCGGGTAATGGCGCGTGGATTACTGATCTCCACCCCCATATTCAGTGGCACCTCGATGCCCAACAAGGCCAGGATGACCAGGCCATAGAAGGTGTAGTTGTTTTTCGTCAACGCCCAGCTGGACGCCGAAAAGTTGGCCTGGGGCGCATGGCCCCCGAAAAGCCAGAGCAGTCCAGCCAGCCCAATCAGTAAAATCGCTCCGCCATAGGCGACGAAGACGACGTTGACAAAGTTCTGCGTGACCCGGAAACGCAAGACGGACAGGACCAATGAGAAGGCGATCACCGCGATGATCATGACCCCCTGCTGCCAGGGTTGCGTCAGTAAGTTGTTGTTGAGTTGCTGGATGAGCGCAACCACAGCGGCACCGGTGGCGATCATCACCAGGATACCGGGCCACCAGGCGCAAAAACCGGCGAAAAAGCCCAGAAAGGGGCCAAAGGCCTTGTTTGTCCAGACGTAGATCGAGCCTTCACCGGGACCTTCGGGAGTATACCCCCCGCGATACGCTCTGAACGCAAGACTTCGCCGCCACCAGTGCCAGCAGTTGTTGCCATTGAGCTAGACCTCCTAAAATAGTTCTGTAGTGTGTGAAAGCTAGAGTTGTGCCATTCCACAAATGCTACAGATACCTGTGTCCATATTCGATAATCGGCTAACGAGAATACAGTACAGTGGAGTAAAGCTTACAAAAGGTGCTGAACTCCTTGCTTTCAATTCTAGCAAGAGGATGAAAGGCTACCTCCTTTCTACCTGAAAAGGCGAATATGACGCATCGGTACGTTGATGATTGGTTACGATTTCCGCAAGGTACTTGTATTTAATGATAGATTGCTCGCTTGTGTAAGTCAAGAGATGTTCAGATCTGCTCATTTGAGCACATAGAAGCACGCCAGTAGTGACAAATGGGTTCATCCCTTCATTTTGTGTTGCAGGTGTCGTATTTCTGGCGTTGAGTGGCTTTCATCCAGCAAATACACCCGAGCTTTTGTACTTTGCGACAAAGAAATGCTCCATTGACTCAATAAACCCGTCAGAGGCAAACCTTTGTGGCAATCGTCTGTCTGAGTATGAAATGATCTTCGCTCAGGTTCTGGCCTTATTTCTGCTTAGGGTCAATGTTTAGATAGCTCAGCAATGTATTCAGTGGAAGGTTATTTTGCACATCTTCTACCACGTCCACAGGGAGCACTTTGTCATTCCTTTGCACAAAAATAGCTTGAAGTGGTTTAATTGAACTGTATGGTTGATTAAACGCGTCAATATAAGTTTTTAACCTGTCCGGATCAGTGAGCCATTCCACGAATTCGTGGTCAGGTCCATGAGTCATCCGGAGGCGAATGGCCACGACGTCCGTTTCTGAGGTCTGTGAGGTGCCTTGTAGCGGGGGGGGTGGTGCGTAGTGCGCCATTCTCTCCACCGTCTCTCGATAACGTCAAGCCCTCCAATGATGGACATAGCAGTTGCGGTTGCAGTTGCAGTTGTGACAAATAAATCTCTTACTGAGGAAATCACATCGCCCCGCTTGGGAGATGTGGTGCTTGAAGGACTCTTTGGTGGAGGGGAATCTCGTATCTCTACAGAAGTAGCACAAAAGAGAGCATTGATACGCCTGTTAAGATGATAGCGGTTGAACTCGGACTCATCCATAACGAGACGAGTGAGATGAGTACTTGCCAAAGTCTGTCCTTCTCCTAAAGTGACAGGTTTTGAAAGGCTACCTGGGAGGAGAGGAGGGATGCCCTGCCAAGATGCTTCGAATGCTTGTAGAACTAAATTGTAGCGCAATCGCAGATCATCAAGAGGCAAGAGACGACCACTCTGAATGAGCATCCTGACCATTTCCTCGTAGGTTGTACTTTCATCAAAAAAGAAGAGAGTGACTCTATAAAAACCGCTTTCTTCGGGAATATTAAGGTCACCATGTATATCATTATCATGATGATCGAAGAAAACGATGACTCCGACTTTTTTCATCGATGCTCTGCTCCTCTTTGCTCATCCACTAGCCAGGAAAGGTTGACATTAAGGATAAAGCAGCTTGTTGCCAATCTTGATGGCAAGTTTCAGCTTTGTAGCGGATCACCGGTTCCTCTGAGGCGACGAGTTGCTCAATGATGGTATTCATGATATCTTCTTGCGCGCTACTGCACATGCAGAGATGCCTATCAACAACCAGGAAATGGATAAATTGGACCTCTACGGATTTTTCGTCGTTGATGATGCCTTAGGCGTTGGTGTGACCTGTTGCCCGTTAAGCTTTGCCTGCTCTTCCTGGATTTTTCTTTGCAAAGCACGTAGATAGGCTTGCGCTCCGTCCAGGTCGGTCTCGGTAATGGTCTGTAACTTTTTTGGCATATTATGGATCTGGTCCACCCAGTTTTGGAGCACTGCTTGAAGCGCAGCCAGTGTAGCGTTATCTGCACTAATCTGATCCAGCCAGCTACGGGCTTTTTTAAGTGCGGCAAGAGTTATAGACAGAAAATCGTCCGCGACGGTGGCTGCAAGCGTGACCAGCGGAGAAACGAAAACATCGTAGGCGATACGAGTAAGTTTGGCCGCCCCGATGGCAGCTTCAAGCGAGATACCTTCAAGCGTATCCAACGCATTAATAAATTCTTTGCGCACAGCTTCCTCACCAGCGGCTACCCCTTTATTGAAGGCGTCCTGTAGCTGGTGTTCGATATTTGTTCCGGCTTGCTCGAGCGCCCCAGGTACTTTGGGAATCAACTCATAGCCAGCGATGGCAGTGCCACCTGCGGCAGCGGCGACAAGGAGCAATTTCCGTCGAGAGATGCCTTTCTTCTTGCGTTTAGCTGGTGCCTGGTCTTGTTTGTCTTCATCATATTCCACCGGGGCGCTTCGACGCCTGCCTCGTTCGGTAGTTTCAGGCTGTATACGCGAACCGGCAGATTTCACACGGGGCGATTCAGTATAAGGCAGCCGGTTCGCGAGTGGGTCTTCTTCCTCATCGTAGTAGTCATAATCATACCCCCGGTCAGGGTCTACATAGACCGATCCTTCTTCTGCAAATGGTCTATCTCCATATCCCTCATCTATTTCAGCATAATCTTCCTGTACCATAGGAGGCAATTGAGCCGAGCGAGGGCGGCGATATTGGTAAAAAGGAGTATCTACCTGGTTCTCAAACATCCCTTGATCTTCACCGGGAGCCGCATAACGATCGCGCAGTTCAGGATCAAGTTGCCCGGTATCATCCGAAAGTGCAGATTTTGCTTTGCTGGCAATGATATTCTGGCGAACAAGTTGACGTGTGCGTCGTGCATCAGGTCGGGGTCCTAGCAATCCGCTAGTTTGACGACCAGTGCGGCTGCCGGTGTCATTGCGGGTACTTAATGACCCGCTCTGTAAAGCAGCATCGGATCGTCCTTGTTGACCATTCCCGGTCAGGCTCTGGCTATGTAGTGGATCGTAATCGTATCCGTACTGCCTACCGGGACTTTTACGGTACAGTCTTCTTTCTGAACGATCTCTAATCATCTCCGCCTGCCTTTCAAATCAAAATACCTTCGAACACAAAAATTGCCTGGACGCGCTATTTCCAAGGGGGATGGGTTACCATTTACACAGACATATTGCAGGTATTCGACTCAACACTATGCTATTTCCTTATAGTGTACCATAAAAGGTATGAGAGTCAAGCATCCACAATTGAGATACTTGACGCAGCCAGGAAAGCCAAAGGGCTCTTACTGTCATGCTATTTAAGGCCATACCAAAATTTTGCGAAGTCTTTTGAATGAACGCTTTATCTTAGCAAATTATACGCTGATAATTAGAACATTTGTATCAATAAGAGAGTATACCACAAGTACAGCTATTTTGCAACTTTTTGAGAAAGTCATTACTGGCATCATGTTCTTCCCAATTGAGGAGCGCTCGATCCACGTGCCAGCATCTGTCCTTTCAGGATTACCTGACGAGTAGGACGACCGGGATCTGCAATACGCTGCATGAGGAGTTGCGCCGCCGTCTTGCCAATCTCGTAGGTTGGCTGAGAAATCAGAGTAATGGCCGGTTGAACCAGAGAGGACCAGGTGGTTTCGTCAAAAGTAACCAGGGCGATATCATCAGGAATGGTAAGGTTGCGCTCTCGAATAGCTTGCAGGGCTCCCTCTGCGATCAGACTGTTCACCGTGAAGAGCGCATCAGGCGGCTCGGCCAAATCGAGCATTTTCAACGTTGCCGTGTATCCAGCCTCAGCCTTCGGAAGAACATACTTCATGTATTCCGATTTTGGAGCGAGACCATGAGTACGCAACGCCTTTTCATAGCCTATCTGTCGTTCTAAACCGGTGCTCATCTCACTACAGAGGGCAGCGATCCGCCGATAGCCCTGCTCGATAAGATGCGCGATGAGGCGATACGCTGCATCGACGTTATCAAGCAGCACGGCATCGACATCGCCATTCGAAATGGAGCGATCAACGACTACTATGGGAAAGGGAAGGTGCGAGTCAGCAAAGTTGGCGATTGTTTGTCGCGTTGGCGACATAATTGCACCAGCGACAGCGGTATCACGCATCAGATTGAGGTAGATCGCCTCTTTCTCAGGATTCTCATCCGTATTGCACAGCAGTACGCTGAATCCCTGGTCATACGCAGTGTCCTCCACTGCACGGCTGATTGCGGTAAAGAATGGGTTGCTAATGTCGGAGACAATCAAGCCAATCGTGCTGGACTGCTGTGAACGCAAGCTCCGCGCCACCAGATTCGGCCGGTATCCTAATCGTTCCACTGTTGCCATCACACGTTCGCGCACTTCAGGCCGGACATGCAGACCATTGGAGAGTACACGCGATACTGTGGCAGTCGATACCCCAGCAGCTTCTGCGACATCTTTGATGCTGACCATTCGAACGCTTACCTCCTATAAGTAAGAGCAAATCATTGTAAACGATTTACTACGATTATAGCACATTAGAACAAAAAATGCTAGAATTTTTGCAAACGATTTTACTGACATTTACTCATAATGGGATATAAAATATAATCCCAACCTGGAATACCGTAGGGGCGAGGGCGGCTGGGTGGACGGGGTGTGGGCCTTTACGGTCGCTCGTGGGGTTGGGACATGCTGGCCATTCGTCGATGAGCCAGCGTCCATAGGCGACCATAAAGGCCCCGCCCCTGCGGATGTTGATGTAACGAAATTTAAGCTGATTTCGTGTATATTTTGAGAAAGAGAACATTTCATATGAAAACCTCTTGACAATTTCTTTGTAATCGTTTACAATTACAACATCAAAGACGTTCCTTTCATCGCGGCAGTTGAAACCTTCAGGCGAACAGTTGACGAAGAGGCAACACAATCACCTG
>WNGJ01005955.1_pt1 | contig 14858 bp, 10 predicted proteins | sample 5400611 | NCBI WGS metagenome assembly WNGJ01 (sample SAMN13153375, study PRJNA577476) | soil metagenome | isolation source: 40 cm soil or saprolite under Garry oak tree replicate 1 | place: USA:California | collected 2016-06-15
TACGACCCGTTTGGAGCCGAGCTCGTGATGTACCACGGCTTCGACGCCGTCTACTTCAGCGGTTACTCCTTCGCCATCGGCCATCTCGGCACGACGGACATGGACATCTACTCGTCGGTCGAGATCGCTGACGGCGCTCGCCGAACGGTCAGCGCCTTGCGCAAGTTCCAGCTCACCATGGCGATGGGCGATCCCGAAAAGGGCGTCGACCCGGTTCACCTCGAGATCCCGCCCGTCGTCGTCGACATGGACGCCGGCTACGGAAACCTGTTCAACGTCCAGCGCACCGTCGACCTCTATGTAAGAGCCGGCGTCGCGGCCGCGCACCTCGAGGACCAGGTGATGCCCAAGCGCTGCGGCCACATCGCCGGCAAGGCCCTCATCTCCGCTGATGAGTTCGTCGGCAAGCTGAAGATGATGCGCAACGCGGCCGACGATCTCGGCCACAAGGACTTCGTCATCATCGCCCGCACCGATGCCGTCTCGGCCACCGAGGCTCCCGAGACCAAGCGCGGGATCCAGCTCGCGATCGAGCGCGGCCTTCGCTACCTGGACAGCGGCTTCCCCGACCTCTTGTGGTGCGAGTTTCCGACGGCCGAGCGCGGACCGACAGAGCAGTTCTGCGGCGAGATTCGCAAGCGATTCCCGGGCGCGCGCTTCGCCTTCAACTATTCGTCATCCTTCAAGTGGCACAACGAGAAAGACCCCATCACATGGGATGACCTCGCCGGCCTCGGGGTCGGCTTCATCTTCATCACGCTCGCGCTCCAGCACGCGGCGGGCCACGGCATGTCGGTCCTGCTCGACGACCTGAAGAACAACAAGGAGCAGGGCTACATGTCGCTGCAGCGAAAGGAATGGGCGGATGACGCCGACATCCCGACACGCAGCCATCACCTGTTCACGGGCGTGCCGTATCACCAGCACGTCGGGCAGGGGTACGGGGCGACTCGCTTGAGCGAAGACCTCGACGAGCACCTGGAGATGTCGAAAGTAGTCTGAGCCTGCGACCCGGCGCCAATTAAGCTGTGGCTTAGAGGCGGGGTGTGATCCTCTATCCGTTCCGATATATCTGGTGGCTGCTGTCGCGCGCCTGGCGTTCGATCGGCAAGGCGCCCGATTACGTCATCTTCGTGCTGGAGTCGGCTCTCCCCACCCTACCCGACCCGCCCGGGCCGTTCTGGCAGCGGTTCGTCTCCGAGCGGCGACTGAGCGTCAAGGAGCTTGGCGAGCGCTTCGACGCGATCGCGCGCGATTCTCGCACCAAGGGCGTCGTGCTGCACCTCCGACCTGTGCCCATGCCGATGGCGACGCTGCAGGACCTCCGCGCGCTGGTCTCGAATCTGCGCACCCGCGGCAAGCGCGTGATCGCGTGGGCGCCGTTCTACACGACCGCCACGTACTACGTCGCGTGCTCCTGCGACGAGATTCTCATGATGCCGTCCGGCGTCGTGTTCCCCCTGGGTTTCGCGTCGACCGGAGTCTTCCTCGCGGACGCACTCGGCCGCGTGGGGATCAAAGCCGACTTCATCCAGGTGTCGCCGTACAAGGCTGCCGCCGACCCGCTGACGAAATCGAAAATGTCTCCCGAGCTCCGTGAGCAGGTGACGTGGCTTCTCGACTCGCATCACAAGGACCTGGTCAATGCGGTCGCGGAGAGCCGGCGAGTCGACCAGGTGGCGGCCGCGAAGCTGATCGACGCCTCGCCCTATACCGATGACACGGTCGTCGAGCAGCACATCGTCGACGCCGTGCTGCCCGAGGAACAGCTGCCCGATCATCTCGGCGGGGAAGGCGAGCGCGCTCGGATCGCGGCCTGGGATCAGGCGCGCCGAAGGCTGCCGATCCCACGTCCATCGACCGGTCGCGGCCGCTACGTGGCCGTGATGCGAATCGAGGGGACGATCATCGACGGGCGCAGCGGCCGGCTGCCGGTCAAGCCGCCAATCGACATCCCCCTCGCCGGCGACGACCGCGCGGGTGATCTGAGCGTGGTGCCGCTCGCGCGCCAGGTCGCCGCCGACAAGCGCGCCGCAGCCGCAGTGCTCTTCGTGAACTCGCGCGGCGGGTCGTCGTCAGCATCCGAGGCGATGCGCCAGGCCCTCGAGCTGATCGCCAAGCGCAAGCCACTCGTGATCGCGATGGGTGCGGTGGCCGGGTCGGGCGGCTACCTGGTGGCGACGCCCGGCCAGTGGATCGTGGCCAGGCCGGGAACTCTGACGGGGTCGATCGGGGTCTTGACCGGCAAGCTGGTCACCAGCGGTTTGTTCTCGAGGCTCATGGTCAATCGAGAGACGATCGCCTTCGGCCGCCATGCGACGCTCGAGGCCGACGACGATCCGTTCACCGACGAGGAGCGAGAGATCGTGCACGGCGCGGTGAACCGCACATACGAGCTGTTCCTCGCCGCCGTGGCATCGTCGAGGCACATGAGGGACGACCAGGTGCGGCCGATCGCAGGTGGTCGGGTCTGGACGGGCACGCAGGCGCTGGAGCGGAAGCTCATCGACGAGCTCGGCGGCCTCGACACGGCGATCCAGAAGGCACGCAGCCTGGCCGGCCTCCCCGAGACCACGCCGGCGCGGGAAGTGAAAGCCCCGCGCCGGCCCGTCCCTCCTCGGGCGATGCCGTCGGCGGCCGGGCTGATCGGCTACGTGCTGGAGGGGATCAGCCTTCTCAGCCGAGCGCCATCCCTTGCGGTAATGGAGGTTCTCCCCAAGGACGAGTACTAACTCGCCTCCCCACGCAGTGGGGAATTTGCCTCCCCACGCAGTGGGGAGGTCGGCTCCGCCCGCGTAGCGGGCGCAGCCGGGTGGGGAGATTCACGTCTGAAGGTCGAATCAGTCAAGTCCAGATAGATGGCGTGAATGACGTCGTCCAATGACTCGTCTACAGCCCTGACAGGAAACCGATGAACCCTGTAGCCCTTCGACTTCAGGTAGTCGTTCTTTCTTTCGTCCGAGTCGTCTTCATGTCCCGGACCGTCAATCTCGATCGCCAGCCGCTCGGATACGCAGGCGAAGTCGATAACGTAGGGTCCGACCGATACTTGGCGCCGAAACTTGAATCCATCAACCTGCCTGCCTCGAAGGCGCGACCACACGCGTCGCTCGGTCTTGGTCATGTTGTCCCGCAGCCAGCGGGCGCGATAGATCTCCGGCGAGTGCATGGAAACAGACTCGCTTGAGAATGCGTCAGGGTCAACGCAGGTGGTTAAGAGCGCTTTCGGGGAAGTGCGACTCCCCACCCGGCCGCGCGCTTCGCGCGAGGCCGACCTCCCCACTGCGTGGGGAGGCAAGAAAACCTAGTCCAGGGGTGGGAACTTTTCCGGGTGGCGTTCTCGCATCAGCGAATAAACCGCCTCTACAACGCTCTCCCGGTTCGGCTTCGTGAAATAGTCGCCGTCGGGTCCATACGCCGGGCGATTGGCCGATGCCGCAAGCGTCCGCGGCGCGGCGTCGAGGTGCCACCACCCATCCTGCTTCTCGAGCACCTGCTGCATCATGAAAGCTGACGCGCCGCCGGGCATGTCCTCGTCCAGGAACAGCACCGCGTGCGTCTTCTCGACCGAGCGGACGATTGAGTGGTCGAGGTCGAACGGGTTGATGGTCTGCACGTCGATGACCTCGCACGACACCCCCAATTCGTCGAGCGCGCGCGCCGCATCGAGAGCGATCGCGCAGCACGCGCCGTACGTCACGACCGTCACGTCGGTGCCGGTGCGAAGCACCTCCGGCACGCCGAGTGGCACCGTGAAGTCGCCGATGTTGTCGGGTACGCGCTCCTTGAGGCGGTAACCGTTGAGCGCCTCGATCACGACACCAGGGTTGTCGCCGCGGAAGAGCGTGTTGTAGAAACCTGCCGCCTGCGTCATGTTCCGCGGCACCGCGATGTACACGCCGTGGAGGGCGTTCAGCAGCACCGCCATCGGCGAGCCCGCGTGCCAGATGCCGACCAGGCGATGGCCCTTCGTGCGGATGACGACCGGCGCCTTCTGGCCGCCGGCCGTGCGCCAGTGCAGGCTGGCGAGATCGTCCGAAGCGACCTCGAGCACGTAGAGGAAGTAGTCCAGGTACTGGATGTCACAGATCGGCCGCAGGCCGCGCATCGCCGCGCCGATGGCCTGACCCAGGATCGTCGCCTCGCGGATGCCGGTGTCGGTCAGCCGCAGGTCACCGTATTTGGCCTGCAGGCCTTCGAACACCAGGTTCACGTCACCCAGCCGCCCCACGTCCTCACCGATGACGAAGAGACGAGGGTCGCGCGCGAAGTTGGCGTCGAAATTGCGAAGCAGCACCTGGCGGCCGTCGACCGCGGGCGCCTTCTCCGCGTACCTGGCCGGCACAACGGGCACCTTCAGCGGCGACTCGTCCGAATCGCTGTAGACGTGTGAGCTGTAACGCGTGGCGTTCTCGCGCCGGTAGTCCTCGATGAACTGGATCAGCTCGTTGCGCTCGGGAGAGTCCGACCCGCGCAATGTGCGCAGCGCGAACGACGCCCCCGACAGGATCGCCGACCGCGTGACCTTGTTGGCATCCGTCAGTGTCGCCGCGACCTCAGCCACCTTCGGCGTATCGATGCGGCGCAGGATCGATACCGCGCGATCGCGCTCCTTTCGAACCGGCACCTGGTAGGCCTCCCATGCAAGGTCGCGCGCCGCCTCGACCGCCTCCTTGTCTGCCGCCTCCCATCCCTCCAGCTGCGATTCGCTTGCGATGCCCGACTCGATGATCCAGTCCCGCATCCGGGTGAGGCAGTCGTACTCGACCTCGAAGCGGAGTCGTTCCTTCGACTTGTAGCGCTCGTGGCTGCCGCTGGTCGAGTGACCCTGCGGCTGAGTGAGCTCGGTGACGTGAAAGAGCGCCGGCTTGTGTTCCTTGCGCACGCGCTCGACTCCGTTCAGATATGCCTCGATGAGCGCGGGATAGTCCCAGCCCCTGACCACGTAGATGTCGATGCCGGCGCGATCGTCGGGCACGAACCCTCGCAGCACATCGGAGATGGATGCCTTCGTGGTCTCCGCGGTGATGGGCACCGAGATGCCGTAGCCGTCGTCCCACACCGACAGCGCCATCGGCACCTGGAGGACGCCCGCAGCGTTGACGGTCTCCCAGAAATGCCCCTCGCTCGTGGCCGCGTCGCCGATGGTGCCAAAGGCGACCTCGTTGCCATTGACGGAGAACCCATCCTGGGCGCGACGCAGCTGCGGGTTGCTGCGATAGAGCTTCGATGCATACGCCAGCCCGAGGAGACGCGGCATCCAGCCCGCGACGTTGGAGACGTCCGCGCTGGAGTTGGGCGTTTCGACCGACCGCATGAACTCGCCGCGGTCGTCGACGAATCTCGTCGCGAAGTGGTTGCCCATCTGGCGCCCGCCCGAGGAGGGGTCGGCGTCGAGATTGGTGTTGCCGTAAAGCTGGGCGAAGAACGCGCGAACGTTCGACATGCGGGTCGCCCACATGAAGGTCTGGTCGCGGTAGTAGCCCGCCCGCCAGTCGCCCGGCCGGAACGCCTTCGCCATAGCGAGCTGGGCGACCTCTTTGCCGTCGCCGAAGATTCCGAACGTGGCGTTCCCGCGCAGGACCTCGGCGCGCCCGATGATGCTGGCGCGGCGGCTGGAGTAGGCGAGGCGGTAATCGGCGCAGACGGTCTCGGCGGCCAGGGCGAGCTTGGAGTTGCGAAGCGCTTTGGCCATCTGGAAGGCAGAACTTACGTTATCACGGCGTTTGCGCGGTGCCGCTTACGGGGTCTGGGGCCCCCCACACCCCGCCGCTGCGCGGCGGGGAGCTCCCCCCACGTGGTGGGGAGCCCGGTGAAATCGATTTCCTTACGCGGACCCGGCTCGTTCCGTCGGTTTGCCCGTCTCCCGAAGGAGGCCTGGCCGGCTGGCCGACAGCGCCTTCTTCATATGCCCATACGCCCGCTCGAGGTCGCCTCGGCGCTCGAGGATCTCCGCGTACATGCCATGGCATCTCAGCAGCCTCTCGCCGCTTCCAAACTTCCCAAGGCCGTGCAGCGCAAGCTCGAACTCGCGGTCGGCGCCCGCTGCGTCGCCGCGCTGGTCGGCAACCCTGCCCAGCCACATGTGAGCCTCGGCGATGTTCATCCCTTCCTGCAGGCGCTCGGCCAGCTTGAGCGCTTTCTGGGCGAAATCGGCGGCCGCATCGACGTTGCTCTCCTGGAGGCTGAGCTCGCACAGGCTGAGCAGCACGTGTGAGCGCCCCGTCTCGAGGTCCGTCTCCTCGCTCAGGTCGAGGGATCGGTCCAGGTGCTTGCGTGCGGCCACGTGGTCGCCCTTGGCCATCAAGATGAGGCCGAGCTCGTTCTCCACGCGCGCCAGCGAGATACGGTCGTGAAGAACCTCGAGCAGGGCCACCGAACGGCGCGCGTATCGGGCTGCGACCTCGATCTGGCCCTTCTCGCGGTAGGCGATGCTCAGCCCGTTGTACATCTTGGCAAGCCGCCGCAGGTCGTAAAGCGAGCCCGCGACGTCGATCGCGTCTTTGTAATAGCGGGTCGCGAGGTCCCACTCGTGATTGACGATGTGAACGGTGGCCAGCACGGCCAGGAGACGGGCTTCGGTCGTGTTGGGGACCGGGTTCAGGCTGCGGCAGAGGGCCAGTGCACGCTCCGCAAGCTCCAGCGCCTCGGGTTTCTGGGTCATGTAGGCGAGCGTCGCCTGAGAGCCTGTGCACTCGGCGAGCATCAGGATGTCACCGCCGGCCTCGAAATGCGCGGCGGCCTGTTCAAGAAGGCCGGACGCCTGGTCGGGTTTCCCGGTGGCAAGGTAGGCCTGCGCGATCTGATAGCGGATGTGGCCGAGACGGTGCGCGGAAGAACCCAGGCTGAGCAGTTTCTCGCCGAGCTCGATCACCTCGTGCTCGCGCCCGTCGAGCAGCATCCTTTCGAGCTCGACGAGACCGTCATGCGTTTCGTCGCTCATCCCGGAGGGATCGGCGAGGAAGAACTCGACGGGCTTGCCCGTCCGCCGCGCGATGTGCTCCAGCGTGGGCAGAGACGGTCGTGTTCGCCCGGTCTCGATCAGAAAGATCGCCGGAGCTGTGACGTGGCCTTTGCCCACCTGGGCAAGACTCAACCCGGCTTCGTGGCGCGCCTGTTTCACAGAACCGGCCCTCAGGTTCACCCCGGGCAACCGTCGCCGCTCCGACCTGACGGGCGCGCTCTCCGCAACAGATGCGGCCCGTTGGCGACCCACGATCGGAGAGCTTAGACCAATTTACTTAATGGGTCTATACACCCGGATCTGAAAAGGACGTTCCAGCGTGGGCAATCAGTACTAGGCGGCCGGGAACGTTCCAAAGAGCTTGATCTGTGCGGAGGCCTCCTCGAGGTCTTTGAGCGCGGCCTCGGCGGCACCGGATGCACCCTCCTCGCCGTTGATCGAGAAGTCGAGGTAGAACCGGTACTCGAACGGCCGGCCGAGCATCGGCCGGCTGTCCAGCCGGGTGAGGTTGACGTTGCGCCGCGCGAAGCAGTCGAGCGCGTGCGCGAGGCTGCCCGGCCTGTGCGCTGCCACAAACGCCAAGGAACATTTAGACAAGGCGCTCACCACCTCGGGGGGAGCGCCCCCGAGAAGCGAGGGCGTGGGGCGATTCGAGCTCGAGTTGACCTCGCGTGGTCGCATGGGCTCTCCCTTCTCGACGACAACGAATCGCGTGCGGTTCTCCGAGTCGTCCTGGATCGACTCGGCCAGCACGTACAGGCCGTATCGCTTGGCGGCCGCGCGACTCGCGATGGCGGCCGTGCCCGGCTGGCGCTGCTCGGCAACGGCGCGCGCCGCGCCGGCGGTGTCGTGGAACGCCACCGAACGAATCTGTCGCTCGTGCAGGTAGCGGCTGCACTGCGCGAGGGCCTGCGGATGAGAAAGCGCGCGCTCCACCGGCCCGGGCCAACCGAGCAGGCAGTGCTGCACCGGCTGCACGTGCTCGCGCACGACCCGCAGGCCAGGCAGCTCCCACAAGAGGTCCGAGACCTCCTGCACCACGCCGGCGCTGCTGTTCTCGACCGGCAGAACCGCAGAGTCGACAGCGCCCACCGACAGCGCCTCGAACGTCAGGCGGAAGGTCGCATACCCAACGGCGTCGGCGCCCGGAAAGAGCGCCGCCACCGCCTCGTCCGAGTAAGCCCCAGGCTCGCCCTGGTACGCAATTTTCACCCTCCCCACCCCGTGGGGAGGTCGGCTCGCGCGCAGCGCCTGCCGGGTGGGGGGAAACGAGCTGGCAATATCGCCTAGCCGAAGATCATGTGGCGCAGGGTGTCGGCGACGTGGTTGTGCTCGTTGGGCACGTCGATCGCGGTGGCGTGCCCGTTGCCGTTCGATTCCCCGGATGCGATCTTGCGAAGGTCGTCGTCGTTGACCTCGCGCTTGGTGTCGGCGACCTGCAGGAACCGCTGCCACGCCGCCTCCGCCTTCCCGTCGGCGAGCTTGATCCCCAGCCGGCCAAGTCGGTGGTGGAACGCGTGCCGTCCGGAGCGGGCCGTGAGCACGATCCGTGAGTCGTCGAGGCCGACGTCCTCGGGCTTCATGATCTCGTAGTTGAGGCGGTCCTTCAGGACTCCGTCCTGGTGGATGCCCGAGGCGTGAGCGAACGCGTTGGCGCCGACAACCGCTTTGTTCGGCTGCACCGGAGTGCCCGTCAGCTCGGCCACCAGTCTCGACGTGGTGGTGATCTGCGTGGTGTCGATGCCGCACTCAAGGCCAAGCCGAGCCTGGCGGACACGCAGCAGCATCACGATCTCCTCGAGCGACGTGTTGCCGGCGCGCTCGCCGATGCCGTTGATCGTGCACTCGACCCGGCGCGCACCCGCGGTGACCGCGGACAGAGCGTTGGCGGTGGCAAGCCCGAGGTCGTTGTGGCAGTGCACCGAGAAGAGCGCATTCTCGCTGCCGCGGGCCTCGGTGATGACGCGCCGCACCAGGTCCCCGAACTCGCCCGGCAGGCAGTAGCCGGTAGTGTCGGGAATGTTGATGACGTTGGCGCCGGCGGCGATCATCGTCTCGACCGTCTCGATGAGGTAATCCACGTCGGCCCGCCCCGCATCCTCGGGCGAGTACTGCACGCGATCGCACAGCGACCGCGCGTACGCGACCATGTCCGCGCCGCGCTGCAGAACCTGGGCGCGGTTCATCCCCAGCTTGCGGTCGATGTGGACGTCGGAGACGGAAAGGACGATGTGAATCTGCGGGGTCTCCGCATCCTTGATCGCGCCCCACACCGCGTCGATGTCCTCTCGAACCGCGCGAGCGAGAGCGGTCACAGTGGTGCCGCGGATCTCGCGCGCGATCTGACGGCAGGCCTCGAAATCGCCAGGCGAGGAGATCGGGAAGCCGGCCTCGATCACGTCTACGCCAAGCTTTTCGAGCTGGCGCGCGATCTTCAGCTTGGAGGTGGCGTCGAGGTGAAAACCTGGCGACTGCTCGCCGTCGCGCAGCGTCGTGTCGAAGATGTATACGCGGTCCACGTCTGATCCTCTCGTCATTTCTCTACCGGCTCCAACCAGGTCATCATCGAGCGGAGCTCGCGCCCGACCTTTTCTACGGGGTGTTCGGCGTCCTTCTTCCGCATCTCGTGAAACTTCTCGCGACCGTTCGAGTTCTCATCGAGCCATTTCTCGGCAAACGAGCCGTCCTGGATCTCGCGCAGCACCTGGCGCATGTTCTCCCGCACCTGGTTGTCGATCACGCGCGGGCCCGACACGTAGTCGCCGTACTCGGCCGTGTCCGAGACCGAGTACCGCATGAACCCGAGGCCCCCGCGATACATGAGGTCGACGATGAGCTTCAGCTCGTGGAGGACCTCGAAGTAGGCGAGCTCGGGCTGGTAGCCGGCTTCGACCAGCGTCTCGAAGCCGGTCTTGACGAGCGAGCTGACGCCGCCGCACAGCACCGCCTGCTCGCCGAAGAGGTCGGTCTCCGTCTCCTCCTTGAACGTGGTCTCGAGGATGCCCGCGCGGCCGGAGCCGAGCGCACGCGCGTAGGCCAGGGTGCGCCGGCGCGCGTGCCCGGTGGCGTCCTGGTGGATCGCCATCAACGCGGGCACGCCCTGCCCGGCTACGTACGTGCTGCGCACGAGGTGGCCCGGGCCCTTGGGAGCGATCATCGCGACGTCGATGTCCTGGTTGGGCTTGATCTGCGCGAAATGGATCGCGAAACCGTGCGCGAACATCAGCATCGCGCGCTCCTGCAGGTGCTCCTCGATCGACTCGCGGAACAGCTTGCCCTGGCCCGCGTCGGGCGTGAGCACCATCACGACCGAGGCCTCCGACACCGCTTCCGGCACCGGCACCGCGCGCAGGCCGTCCGTCTCCACTCGCTCAATCGACTTGCTGCCCGGGTAGAGGCCGACGCGGACGTCTTCGCCGCTGTCGCGCAGGTTCAACGCGTGGGCGCGGCCCTGGCTGCCATACCCGATGACCGCAACCGGCTCGCCGAGCTGAGGCGGGCAGTCCGCGTCGTAATTGATCTTCATGCGGTTCTCCTCATCACGACGGGGCCTGAGCGGACCACGTCCTTGACTCCATGCCTGGCCAGCTCATCGACGAAAGTACCGACCTCGTTGCCGTCACCCGCGAACTCGACCGTGGCGCCGGCCGGTCCGCTGTGCAGCAGCCTTGCCCCTTTTTCGAGCAGCTCGGACAGGTCCGCCGAGGCAACCCGCGCGACGACCAGCTCGCGGCTGTGGACGTCGTGGTCGGTGAGGTCTTCGACCTCGACCACCTCGACCAACCGCTCCAGCTGCTTGCGCACCTGGTCGGCTTCGGCGTGACCGTGGTCGATCTGCAGCGTCAGCCTCAGACGTCCCGGCTCCGGGCTCGGTCCGACCGAGATGGCGCGCACGTGAAAGCCACGCCGGCGGATGACCCCGGAAACCTTGGTCAGCGTGTTGGGCCCGTCCTCCACCAAGACAGAAAGAACCCGGATCTTGTCCTTCACCTCCCCACCCCGTGGGGAGGTCGCCCCCGCCGAAAGCGCGGGCGGGTGGGGGGATCCAACTGGCAAATTACTCACGACTCCGGCGCCTCCCAGAAATCATTCAGGCTCTTTCCGAGAGGCACGATGGGGTACACCTTGGCCTCGGGGTCGATGCGGAAGTCGATCAGGAACGGGCCCTTGGTGCGCTCGGCCGCATCGAATGCCGCGCTGACCTGGGACAACGAGTCGACGCGCATCGCCGGCAGGCCGTATGCGTCCGCGAGCTTGACGAAGTCGGGCATGTGCGTGAGGTCCACCTGCGAGCGGATGCCGCCGTAGAAGTCGTCCTGGAACTGGCGGACCATGCCAAGCGAGAAGTTGTTGAGGAGAACGATCTTGACGTCGAGCTGGTGCTCGACCGCCACCGACAGCTCCTGCGCGGTCATCACGAAACCGCCCTCGCCGGCGACGCACCACACCGGGAGCTCGGGGCGCGCGAACTTGGCGCCGATCGCGGCCGGCAGCGCAAAGCCCATCGTTCCGGAGCCGCCGGAGTTGAGGAAGAGACCAGGACGGTCGTAGTTCCACCACAAAGCGGCCCAGATCTGGTTCTGGCCCACGTCGGCGACGACGATCGCCTCGTTGCGGCACCGCCTGTACATGGCCATGAGCACGTCCTGCGGCTGGAGGTGGCCGTTGGAGTGCGTGTAGCGAAGCGGGTGCTCCTCGCGCCACGCATCGATCTGCGCCAGCCACGTGCCTCGGCTGTTCTCGGGTTCGGGAAGGTGCGGGATGATCGCGTTCAGCGCCTGCTTCGCGTCGGCGACGAGCTCGATCTGCGGGCGGACGTTCTTGCCCATCTCCGAGCCGTCGATGTCGATGTGTATGAAGGTCTTGACCTTGGGTGCGAAGTCGGCGAGCTTCGCGGTGACGCGGTCGTCCACGCGCATGCCGACCATCATCAGGACGTCCGCGTTCTGCACCGCCTTCAGGTTCCAGCCGGTGCCCATGAAGCCGGTCATGTGCAGCGAGAGCGGATGGTTGACTGGAAACGCGCCGATGCCGAGCAGCGTCGTGCCGACCGGCGTGGCCGCGCGCTCGGCCAGCTCGCGCAGCTCGGCTTCCGCATGGCTGAGCAGGACGCCGTGGCCGGCGAGCACGACCGGTCGTTTGGCTCCGGCCAGAGCGATCGCGGCGGCCTGGGCTTGCCCGAGGTCGGCGTGGCCGTTGGGCTTGTAGCCGGGAATCTCCAGCCGCTCGCGCGGCACGCTGGGCGCGTCGGCCTGCTGCACGTCCTTGCAGATGTCGATCAGCACCGGCCCCGGCCGCCCGGTGGTCGCGATGTGGAAGGCCTCGTGAATGACGCGCGGCAGCTGGCTGATGTGGGTGACCAGGTAGCTGTGCTTGGTGACCGAGCTGGTGGCGCCGATGACGTCGGTCTCCTGGAAAGCGTCCCGCCCGACCTGCGTGCTGGCGACCTGGCCGGTGATCGCGATCATCGGCACGGAGTCCATGTATGCGGTGGCGAGCCCGGTGACCAGGTTCAGCGCGCCGGGGCCGGAGGTGGCGAACACGACGCCCGGCTTGCCACAGGCGCGTGCGTAGCCGTCGGCCATGTGGGCGGCGCCCTGCTCATGACGCACGAGGATGTGCTTGAGCTTGGGATGGCCGGGCAGGTGCTGATAGATGGGCAGGTTGGCGCCGCCCGGGTAGCCGAATATCAACTCGACCCCCTCGCGCTCCAGCGCCTCCAGCACCATGTCCGCTCCGGTCACTTCGGTCGCAACTTCTCCTTTACAAACAAGAAGCCCCCGCCTTTCGGTCGGGGGCTTTGCGATCTCTTTACGACTTGGGTTAGGTCGCGCGAGCCCCCGACTGACCAAGGCCAATAAGGCCCAGGAGACCAAGAAGGAGGCCTACGATTCCAGGCCGCTCACCTTGAATGGCTTGCACGCACGGGATGTGCCAGGGGCCGGTAATGTTGGCTCTCCGATGCCGACGCTGGGCCAGAAACTGTGGGATGCGCACGTGGTCCGCGCGACACCCGGCGAGCCCGACCTTCTCTATGTGGACCTCCACCTGGTCCACGAGGTCACGTCGCCGCAAGCGTTTGAAGGGCTTCGATTGTCGGGACGAAAGGTCCGCCGGCCCGACCTGACGCTCGCCACCATGGACCACAACGTCCCCACCCGCGGTGGCGCGCGCGCGGCGGACAACCTTTCGCGCAAGCAGATGGACGTCCTGGCTGAGAACTGCCGCCGGGAAGGCATCCCGCTGCATCAGATCGGGAGCCGGCGGCAGGGAATCGTGCACGTGATCGGCCCCGAGCTCGGCCTCACGCAGCCGGGGATGCTCATCGTCTGCGGCGACTCCCACACCTCCACCCACGGCGCCTTCGGCGCGCTCGCCTTCGGAATCGGAACGTCCGAGGTCGAGCTCGTGCTGGCCACGCAGTGCCTTCCACAATCGCGTGCCCGCGATCTCGCCGTGACGGTCGACGGCGACCTGCCGCTCGGCGTGACCGCGAAGGACGTCGTCCTCGGGGTGATCGGCCTCACGGGGATCTCGTTCGGGCAGGGCCACCTCGTCGAGTACCGCGGGTCGACGGTGCGAGGCCTGAGCATGGAAGGCCGGATGACCATCTGCAACATGAGCATCGAGTGGGGCGCCAAGGCGGGCATGGTCGCTCCCGACGAGACCACGTTCGCCTACCTGGAGCGCCGGCCGCACGCCCCGCGCGGCGCCGCGTGGGACGAGGCGCTCGATTACTGGCGGTCACTGCCCTCAGACGCCGGCGCTGTCTTCGACCACGAGATCCGCCTCGATGCGGCAAAGCTCGAACCGCACGTGACCTGGGGCACCAACCCGGGTCAGGTGGCGCCTGTGACGGGTCGGGTCCCCGAGCCGCGATCCGAGACCGATGCCCGCGCGCTGAAGTACATGGACCTGCGGCCGGGGGTCGCTCTCGCCGACATCGCCATCGACAGGGTGTTCATCGGGTCGTGCACCAACGCCCGCATCGAGGACCTGCGCGCCGCTGCCCATGTCATCGCGGGCAAGCACGTGCATCCGAAGGTGCGCGCGATGGTGGTCCCGGGATCCACCACGGTGAAGCGAGCGGCGGAGGACGAGGGCCTCGACGCCGTGTTCAAGGCCGCGGGCTTCGAGTGGCGCAACGCCGGGTGCTCGATGTGCCTGGGCATGAATCCGGACATCCTCGCGCCCGGTGAGCGCTGCGCGTCGACGAGCAACCGCAACTTCGAGGGCCGTCAGGGCGCCGGCGGGCGCACGCACCTGATGAGCCCACCAATGGCAGCGGCGGCCGCGGTGACCGGGCACCTGGTCGACGTCCGGGAGCTGCTCTAGCCGGTGGAACCTGTCAAGAGCGTCAAGGGCCGCATGGCGCCTCTGGACCGCGCCGACGTCGACACCGACCAGATCATCCCCAAGCAGTTCCTCAAGCGCATCGAGCGCACGGGCTTCGGGCCTTTCCTTTTCTATGACTGGCGGCAGGAGGACGACTTCGTGCTGAACCGGCCCGAGCACCAGGGCGCGTCGGTGCTCGTCACCGGCGCGAATTTCGGCTGCGGGTCCTCGCGCGAGCACGCTCCGTGGGCGCTTCGCGACGCCGGCTTCAAGGCGATCGTCTCGCCGAGCTTCGCGGACATCTTCCGCGCGAACTGCTACAAGACCGGGCTGCTAGCCGTGACGCTGCCCGACAGCCAGGTGCGCCACCTCATCGATCTCGCTTCGGAGGATCCGCAGGCCGCGGTGACTGTCGACCTCGTGGCGCAGGAGGTGCGCGGCGACGGGTTCACATACCCGTTCGCGATCGACCCGTTCTATCGCGACTGCCTGATCAACGGCCTGGACGAGATCGGCCTGATCGAGCGCCACGACAGCTCGATCGCCGCGTACGAATCGC
>WNGJ01011197.1_pt1 | contig 14858 bp, 7 predicted proteins | sample 5400611 | NCBI WGS metagenome assembly WNGJ01 (sample SAMN13153375, study PRJNA577476) | soil metagenome | isolation source: 40 cm soil or saprolite under Garry oak tree replicate 1 | place: USA:California | collected 2016-06-15
CTCCTTCAAGGTTTGCACCCCATCCGCTCAGCCATCATCGTCGAACTCCTCACCGATCCTCCTGCTGTCACAACCTGGTTGGAAAGCGCATGTACCTGTTTGCCGTTTCTCTACGGGCCAGATGTTGAGCCGTTCTTGCTCTACACCTTCTCTCGCCGCCGGACGGAGCGTGAACCGCTGCTTGCGTTTCTCGCGTCGTACCAGGCCGATCAGTTGACCGCATTAGCAGGAATCACGAAAGCACTGCTCTGGCTCGGGATACGGGACTACGCCGAAGCAAATTTTCCGCTGATCCGGGAGGTCGTTGAAAAAGTAGGACTCGGCTGGTATCTGGCCTTGGATACTGATGTTACCGACGCCATCCCTGGAAACGCCGGAAGGATGTGGGAACACCTGGACCACCCCCTCTCTCCTGAAGGAAAGCAACAGATGCAGGTGTTTCGGGCGCGCCAAAGCGACAAAAAGCAGGCGTTCGCCCACGCCAAAGTCTGGTTGTCGCATCAAGATCTGAGATTTCTTGTACCTGTATCGGAAAGCGACTGGTCTGCACTGGCAGAGGCACTCTTCTGGGTGGGGCATTTGGATGTTCAGTGGCAGTTGGAAGAGTGGCTGGCGCATCTTGATCTTGAGTCGGCCCTTGATACTCTGCCGCTCGATACGTTGGCCGATCTGGTTCTCGGAATATCGCATGCTCATGGTGATTGTATCCCTAGCTGGCTAGAGCATCTTCGCCCGCGTCTCTTACGCCGCTTTCAACGCGAAATGCAGACCGCTATCGTGGATGACGATGGAACGACACTGACCGCTCACTTCCTCATCCTGTTAGCGTTTTTCGAAGAGAATGCATCTCAAAATGAAGGGATAGCCGCTCGCGAGACGGATGATCACTTACATGCTGAAACAATGAGGCGTATTACCTTCTTACGCAATGTATTCCCCGAGCGGGATGCGTATGGGAGTCAAGGGTATGGGCACCGACTCGTGGAGGCCCTTAATGCTTACGACAGTACTCACAAAACCGGTATTCCACGCTTACAACTGCCGCCAGACTATCTGACGATGGTCAACGGCACGTTTCGAGGAAAAGTTCACTACGAGATGCGACCGGGGACCTGGCAGGAGTATGCCGAACGCGCGTTGCAGCTTCGAAAAACCGTGCTGCGTTCATTGCAAGAACTGGAACAGGGACTTCAAGCCTATTTTCGGAAGCAACAATCGATGCAAGTCTTTGGTTCTTTCGTCGATACAACCCGCTGGATCCATTGCCAGCAACTGCTACGTACACCTACACTCCTGCCAAATTGTGCCGTGGATGAATGGGGATTTGTTGATGAAGTCAGCGCAAAGCGCACGAAACATTCTCTAACGGATGTGCTGGAACATAATGGGAGTCAGCGCTCCGCACAGCCGGAGAGGAGGGGACTGGTTTTCCAGGAGTATAACACATTCTTGAATACCTTCTCGGAATACAGGCGCACCCTTTCCAATTTCTTTGGAGACAGGCAATCTGTCCTCGTCATGCGCATCAATGCGGCGTTAGAGAAGCGCACGAATACTAGAGCGGAGCGTATGCACGCGGCAGAGCAGGAAGTGTCCAAGGAAATGAACTCTGATGTATTCCATCTCTCTACGCTCAATTTTGGCGACGCGCTTCTGACGCTAACAGCATTTCAACGAGAATTTCACCGTCTTCTAGTTCCCTTTTGCTCCAGCGCTGAACTGACGGAGTTGGAACTTCAGGAGCAGCGGGTCTTCTCCCGCCTCTGGAACATGTGGTACTTTTTTGCCTTTCACCCGCAGCTGATCATGCCAAATGCGATCGAGGAATGCACGGAGAAGCTCGAGTCGAAACGACAAATGGTCCAAAGAGATGTACGAAATGCCTTCCGTCGTCTTGCCCAGGAAGGGCTGCAGGTAGATATTTTGTCCAGAACAGTGCCTTGGAATCGTGAACCCGCCCTCTGGATCACCGTTGACGCGAAGGAGCCACTCGACGCATACCGTTCAGGAGAGCGCGTCATCGCAGTGCTGCGAAAGGCAATGCATCGCGTCAACGAGAAACTTCTCCGCCGCTATGCGCTTGGCTTCCTTACTACATGTGCGCTCATTGTCCCTGTCGTACAAGGCAAGAGCCTCACGGCTCAAGCCTGGCGCGTATTTCTCCCTGGTCTCCTTGTCAGCGACGACGAAAGCCTGCCTCTCCTTGTCCCGCAGTCTCTTCCTCCTGATACGCTGTCCTCGCTTGGCATCGAGGTGTGGGCACTGCCACAGGTCGAAGCGGCAAAACAGGGATGGGAAAGAACAGTGGAGTTGTCATTGCTGACCGCGCATCTCCGGGATATTCAGCGGCTTCCACCTTTTGAAGATGAGCAGGAAAGGGAACTCATTCGTCCGTACATCGACCAGATAGTTGCCCGTGTCAATACTGCCCTCCAGGAGGTCCTGCATACAGAGAAAGCGCTCGTCGATAGATGGAATAGCCTCTCTCCAACAGAGCTATCTCAGCGGCCAGCTTTTGCGCAGGCGATGCATCACCTCAGTGAGTTGCATTTGAGCGTTTTGCCGACGGCAGACTTTCAGGGTGAGGTGGAAATGCGCCTGGAACGAGTTGCAGAATGGGCACAACGACTGGAAAAAGGGCGTGAGAATGCCTTCCTGATCTATTTATTCTCTGTTGCTGATGTGCTGGATGAGAAAAAGGTTGTTCGAGAGGGTGAGGAGGGAAGCACGCTATAAGCTGGTAGCAAATGAGGGCTTTATCTATGCGCTTGAGCAATGCGTTTATCAGTTTCTTAATCCTGGGCTAGAATATGTCTTCGTTTGAAAGTGTATAAGGAGGGAGGGTCATAAAGATAGATGCAGAGGTTTTGTTGTGTATAAGTGTAAGAGACCGTTGAGGGTCAATAATTATGTCTCGGCAGCGACGATTGTTTTGTGCGGCTAGAGAATGTCCACACGGTGAAATGCCTCTATGTCCTGCATGGAAACCCCATTTTGTCTGCTCTATAACAGATGTATTATACATTTAATCCTATCAATACTATTTTTACACAAGGTTTTTCATAAACTTTACATGTTTTTCATTGACAGGCATAGTGTAAGTATGAGAGACTTAGCTTCAACAATATCAAATCTCTGGCATTGAGGATCCCAAATGGCACACATGTATCCAGAGCACCTCCTTGACTTTGTAGAGAGTAGTGCTGAGCGACTGCTATACAAGCTATTTGAGGCGCAACTTCCTGATAGCTTTATAGTTATGCATAGTGTTAAATGGCTCATGCGGGATCGCCGTCACCACGACCAGGATGGTGAGATCGATTTTCTGATTGCGCATAGGGAATTGGGGTTACTTATTTTGGAAGTAAAAGGTGGCCGCATCCGGGTTGAAAGTTCGACAAGGCGATGGTATACCAAAGATCGTTTTGATCAGGAAACTCAATTAAAGGTCAACCCATTTAGCCAGGCAGAGAGAAATCTCTACGGTTTGAGAACAAAGCTGGCTGAGGCTCCCAAAACGAGGCCATTCTCCTACCGATTTCAAAGAGGAATCGCCTTACCTGATGTGCAAATTGGTCACGGAGACATAGGGCTCTATGGTAATAGAGAGCTTATTATTGATTCCACTGATCTCTCTCGACTCGAAGCTGCTATACGGCGTATTATGGGTACTCCAGATAAGAAAGATGCACTTGGCGATAACGCAATAAAGGCATTGGTTGATTCGTTGCAGCCTTCACTTGAGATTCACCGTTTCGCCTTAAGTACGCAATTACTTAAGACAGAAGAACAAATCGCCACACTGACAGAGAGTCAGTTCGCTATACTTGATGCACTTCTGTTGCATCCACAGGCTGCAATCAGCGGTTGTGCAGGTTCAGGCAAAACAATGCTTGCCATGGAAAAGGCCCGCCGGCTAGCAAACGAAGGCTTTCAGGTGCTCTTCACCTGCTTCAATAAGTACTTGGCGCAGTGGGTTAGCGATCGTTTTAGGCAAGATCCTTACATTGTTCATGAACGAATCTTCGTAGCGCATTACCATGGTCTTGTACGAGAACTTTGCCGTAGGTGCGGTTTCGCTTTACCGCCATTGCCGCATACGACTGACGCCAGGGCATTAAGTGCTTACTTTGACGAGGTGCTACCACAACAGCTTCTTGAGGCGATTAGCAAGTTCCCCTTTGGATTTGACGCGATAATCGCAGATGAAGGTCAGGATTTTGCCGAGATGTGGTGGATTACATTGATAGATCTCTTGAGGGACCAGGAGCACGGGGTGTTCTATATTTTCTACGATAACAACCAACGAATCTATCCCAGAGAGATAATGCTTCCTTTTGATGAACTGCCCTATTCTCTCAATCTGAACTGCAGGAACACGTTTCAGATCCACGAACAGGTCCTGCGCTTTTATCAAGGTGACCCCAAGCCCCGCTCTCGAGGCCCTGAGGGAACGGTACCGGAATTTATACCAATAGAAGCGGGGGATGAACGCGAAACCCTGCGCCATGTGTTTGCACGGCTTTTTACAGAAGAGCGGATTCCCAGCAATAGCGTAGTGATATTAACACCCCGCAGTGCTCGCACAAGCCGGTTCAAAGAGGGAGACAGAATCGGGAATGTAGTTTTGACGTGGGAATGGCATCCAGGGCCAGGACAAGTCCAGATCAGTAGCATCTTTGCTTTTAAGGGACTTGAGAGTCCGATCGTAGTTTTGGTTGAGCTTGATAAGCTTGATCCTCCAACTGAGGATTATCTCTTATATGTTGCTCTTTCCCGTCCCCGCGATCACTTGATTGTGCTGGGTAAGCTTCCAGACCCTCGGGCAGAGGTGAATAGCAAAGAATCGAGAGAACGTTGGTTGGCAGATGAGGTTTTAGACTGAGGGCTAAACCAGGTCATTGGAGACCGAAATGTCTATATGGAAAGGTGGTTGCTATGAAGCTACGCTATAACCCAGACTCAGTACAAGAATTGCTGCTTAAGTCATTAACAGGAAATAGTCTGGAAGATCTGGATTGACTGAGCAACTGCCTGGACAATCATTGGTCAGAATTCCATTAAGTGGGCCAGATAATCTTATTCTTCTTCTCACACGTAATGCGGTCCAGGCCCACCAGCACCTTGGTATAGCTGTACCTCCTGGTACAATAATGATGCCAATGCTGATGGTGTGTAAAACATTCTTAGGAGATCTACTTGATCAACAGGATATGCTAGGGAGAGTTAATTGCTTGCCGAGCATCAAGGAACTTGGCGGAATACTCCTGGTGAGCCCAGATGCAGAAATGCGCGCTCGTTATTTCAGCATGCGTGTTGGTCCGGAGAGTGTCGTGACAAGTTATCCTGCATGTCGGATGCGCCCTGATGGAAGTGTCGCTGCAGTAGCCACTAGCGATGCAACGCTAAAGCAGTTCTCCGTTTGTTTCTTTCTTGCCCACTTGAGGGCATTACTATCTTTCCGCTCGATAGTAAAGGAGTACTAGAGTTGGAGGATGGCTTTATGACGATTCCTCCTCCCCTAGATGAGTTTACGCGTGATGCTTACAGTGCGTGGTCCTTAAGTGCATATGCTTTTGAAAATCCTCAGAAGCGCAGGCATACCATCTTTCAGATACCCGATAACAATTCTGCCGATGTACTCGAAATTGCTGAGTACATTTATCAAGCTCTTAATGGAGTAAACGAGAAGTATACTCATCGTGACTTACGCCTAAGTGGCTGGCTCGTAGGCACGTTATTACAGCTCCCTGTACCAGTACAATGGTACGAACAGCACGCTTACTTGATGGGCAACCGCCAGACGCTAAAGAAATTAATATCTAGCATAGGAAGTAATATTGGAGGGACTACTTATCTTGACCTAGCACCTGTTCTACAATCCTTGCGGGGGCAGCTGGAGATTCTGTATTCTCGATTATCAAATACCAACCCTAAAAGTGAGGCTTTCTTACAATACTATCGAGAACATCTATACTCATTCCTGGCGGCCAACAAGAGTATAGCTTTGTTAGTGCGCAACGATGTGGTATCACGTGCCGTATGGCCCTGGTTACTCAGTGAAGGAATCGCGGCTGAACATCAACGCAATCTGCGCGTGCTACCCTACAAACAGGTGGACGGCCGCGAGATGTTTGATCACATGATTGCAATAGGTCCATGGCCAAGCCGCTACCGTTGGCAGATTAGTGGCAGGCTTGGTCGAACGTTAGACTTCCTCTTATACCGTGGCGAAGAAATTGCTCTTGAACAGCAAATGGGCATTTTCTACAGCGCTCGATCCCAAACCTTGTGCGAAAAAGTGCGTTTTTCTCTCCTAAAAACATTCGGTGATATACACACTCTTCCGCAACCCCAAAGCCAGCCTATCGATCAGTCGGCATTGGATCTTGTTACAGTCGGCGATGGGGGCCGAAAAGAGGAATACGTGCAACGAGAAGTGCTTGCTTATGAGGATTTGGATGAACCTGATCCTGATTTGAAGTCATTGTTCGATATGGTTTCGATTGATATAACACCTCTTACTCCCGCTACCTCGATGCCTTTCACCCATTCGGAAGAACCTACAAAGACTCAACTTTTATCCTGGCGTGATGATTCATTCCTTGATAGCGGAGATCAAGCAGAGTTTGATGAGGACGACAGTCACGTTCCCTCTGGCGGCCCTGTAGAATCGTGCATCTTGCTGAAGATACAGATGGCAAGCACTAATACTACTGCTGAGGTCGTTAGGTATCTTTACCTTAGTAGTGAAGGGGCGACAGAGTGCTATATATCCGAACAAGGCGATGGCGATTTGAAAAGAGTGCCAAATGATGAGATTGAACCGGGCTTTATCCTCATAAAAACAGACCAGGAAGACCGTCAGACACTCTTTGATCAGATTGTACAGCTCGCCCATGCACAACCGACAATGAAATATCTCAGGGTTTGGCGTGAGTATTGGTTGGAAGCGATACATAGTTTAGTACAACAGAATTCTTCAGGTAAGGCAAAAAGGGGTGCATATCAACAATTACAACGGCAGTTGGCCAGTATAGGAGTGCGTGTCACCATTGTGACTATCCGCGATTGGGCACAGGGTGAGCGTATAGGGCCAGGTAGTATCACTTCAATTAAAGCGGTTGGAACCCTTTCCCAACATCCCATGCTGCAGCAATATCCTCAACAGGTTGACGAGGCATTTAAGCAAATCAGAATAATTCATCAGGTACTCGGCCGAAGAATTAGCTCCACTCTACAGAAGTTGGGTAAAGTGGCGCAGCAGGGCAATAGCGTTACCGCAACTAAGGCAACTAAAAGAGTAGTCCAACTGGATCCTGCCCTTTCGGTGCCGCTAGACGACCTTTTAGATATGCTCCAGTTTTGGGAGGTAATTGCGGTGGACCAGGGGCCATGGAGTGTACCATTGAGTAAAGTCGGAGTGATCATGCAAAATGCCTCGTACGGAGGGATCTAAGGCAAATTATAGATAGGTAGGATTGCAAGGAGCTTGTTATGGCTATCGATAGCTTTCAGGAATTGCGTTTTGTGCAACGACTACTCGATCGTATCAAAGATGAGCTAACGGGGCGAGGCGTGGCTGAGATTCTCGGTGATGGGCCACGCGACCGACTTCATGCCGGCGTACTGCTTCCCTCCGAGCCGGATCCTTTTGCATTTGCGACAAATGAAGAAGGCGGCCTGCTTAATAGTCCTTTGGAGGGTAATGGGCGTGCTAGTGGGAGCAGTTCTCAAGCCTCTAGGGCCAATTCTGAGTCCGCTATGAGCATGGACTTTCAGATTTGCATACCCGAAGGGGTAGAGCGGTTTGTGATGCGTATCGTGCCACATCTCAGCGTCTATTATGCTGCATTTCCTACCTGGATAGAGGTCCAGGCCGGCTTGGATCAAAGTACGATAGAAGAAGAACTGATAGAAGAAGCCACGGCTGAAGATGACACCGATGAAGTAGATGATCCGGAGAATCAGGAAGCAGAGCCAGACGCAGAGTTGTTGAAGAATACCGTGGACCGGAGCATACCACATCAAATTGCGGAGGCTGTAGCCCGGTCGATTGAGAAAACGGAGAAAAAGCAGGGTGATAGCCTCGTACTACCGCGGAAGTTCAGAAGACGACAGGTCGAGATGCCTCCCATTGAAATTACCTTATCTCCCCAAATTATGAACCCACCTTTAGAAATTCGTGACCCATTTATTTCCACGCTGTCAGATGTACGAACAGCAATCTTAGAAGAAGACCCGGCCGTTTGGCGGCATTTAGGTAAGCCAGCGGATGGCAGTAGGGAGTTGCACGGGGTTGATCTGTTAACAAATGATGAGACTTATCAAAAAGCTCTTCGAGTAGCGGCTCAGGGCGAAGTTGCTCTCCCCGCGTGGCGTGCTTATTTAAGCATCTCTGGTGAGCAAAGCTTACTGAATTCTTCAGGTGATAATAAACAGGTGCTGCGAATAAATGTCGCCCTAGTCAATGCAACACCCTCCATTCCTCGAGCCGAGCACAGACGTGCTCAACTGGAGGAGTGTGCTCTCTTTGATTGTGGATTCACTTTGGAAGTCGAAGAATGTGAACTGGTACCGTTTGAGTTCCAAGGCACCGCCAAAGATTATCGGTATGATCGGCTCTTCCCTGCTATCGGGAACAATTGCATAGCTTTAGCCGCTGAGGAGGGCGTTGGGCAGAGACTATATACTGAAACTGTTCCCTTATACCAGCAGCTTTGGTATCGTACCCGCAATGATATACCGGTGGCCTTTGCCGACCTCGATGATAGTTCCACAAGCAATCCTCTCGAGATATTGAGCGAGGTTGGAAACCGCATGGCTGCCTATTTAACTGAATGGGATGAGTATCTTCGCGCACAGTCTCTGACAGATCTCGATTCAGAACAAAGAAAAGCCTGTTCTGAGGATCGGGAAAACTTTGCAGAGGAAGTAGCGCGCTTTATGTTGGGGGTTGAGGTACTGCAGAAGGATACTAACCTTTTTCGAGCATTTCGACTTATGAATAGAGTGTTTCGTGCGAACGGCGAACAACGGACATCGCCGATAGTGAGCTGGCGCTTATTTCAGGTGGCGTTTATGGTTATTCAATTACCAACATTAGCTGCTCGCGAATATGATCTAGAGAGTGGTGAAGAGTATGCTCATGCATTGAGAACCGCACTGCAGCAAGTCGATGTTCTCTGGTTCCCAACTGGCGGGGGGAAAACCGAAGCTTATTTAGGACTCATTACAACAGCCCTCTTCTACGATCGGCTACGTGGGAAGAACCGAGGAGTGAGCGCATGGATGCGCTTTCCCTTACGGATGCTCAGTTTACAACAACTTGAACGCTTAGCCAGAGTAGTAGCACGAGCCGAAGTGATTCGCGCTTCCGAGCGCGACTTGAGGAGTTTAGGAGGCGATCCATTTGCGATCGGCTACTATGTGGGCGCTGGTAACACCCCTAATCGGCTTCGAGAGGGAGATCTACCAGTAGGAAGCACTACTGAGAGAAGCTGGGAGAGACAGCAGATTATCAGGTACTGCCCTTTTTGTAGCGACAGCGTCGGGATGAAGTTCGAGCGGAAACAGTGGAGGTTAATACATTTCTGCCACAATCCGCAGTGCTATTCGAATACTTCAGAGAGCCTGGGTGATCTCCGCGGAAGTTTGCCAATCTATGTCGTGGATCATGAAATTTATCGTTATCGCCCTTCGGTACTGGTCGGTACAGTCGATAAACTGGCTGTACTCGGTTTTCAGAAAAATTTCGCTCATCTCATCTCTGCCGTTACCCAACGCTGTCCTTTACACGGATACACTTCGTTTGGGCAGTGCATCGAAGGCGGGGATGGACCTTGTAAAATAACTCCTAGAGATTTAGAACGCCTCCAACCGGATAAAGATCCTGTTCCAGCTTTCTTAATTCAGGATGAACTACACCTTCTGAAGGAAGAGCTAGGTACATTTAATGCGCATTATGAAGGTTTCCTGCAGTATATAGCTGACAAACAGGGCCAAAAGCCGTCTAAAATTCTGGCAGCGACTGCCACTATAGAAGCCTACGAGACGCAAATTTATCATCTATACTTGAAGGATGCAAAGCGTTTTCCCCAACCGAGTTGGAGGGCGGGGGAATCATTCTATGCGACTTCCACTCCTAGGGTTTATCGACGTTTCTATGGCGGTTTGCTTACACATCAGCGGAGCCCTGAGAATGCATCGCTCAGGGCGCTTGAAATATACCATGGAGAAATTCAGCGGATGCGGAATTTCCCTGACGAGGCACTCGCGGAGCTTGGTTTTGAAAATGTCACCCAAGATGAATTCCTAGATTTCTTACGGCTCTATGACCTGTCCCTTACCTACGTCAATCGTAAAGCTACCGGTGGCAATATCAGCTACGGCCTCTACCAAATTGTCTCTCCCCGGCTACCTCACCTACTAACTGCTGAAATGCTGACCGGTGATAATACCATGACGGAAGTTGGCCAGGTCATCGAGCGGATAGAGAAGGAGCGTTACGAGGTAGCGGGGGAGCGTCTCGATGCGCTTATAGCAACGAGCTTGATCAGCCATGGCGTCGATCTCGAGAGGATCAATTTTCTCTGCATGGTGGGGATGCCGTCTAAATTTGCAGAGTACATCCAGGCGAGCAGCCGCGCCGCACGCAACCATGTAGGACTTGTGTTCGTCTGTTTCAAGAAGAGTGATCTCCGCGAGCGCTCCCAGTACCACTACTTTCTTCCCAATCATCAATATCTTGATCGCTTGGTGGAGCCTGTCTCCATTAACCGCTTTTCCTCCTATGCTGCACAGCGCACCGTACCGGGATTAATTGTTGGGATGCTCTTATCCTACTACAGTAGGGTATTATTCAATGCGAGACGCATCAGCAAGCCACTGGATAACATGCGCCAGCTGCATGAAATGATCAAAAATGGTGTTATTTCGATGGAGCAATTACTTGAGGACCTGGAGCATATTATCGGTACTGAGGACCCGAAGCTGGGCGATCTACCACGCCGCTATCTGGTCGAGGGCATCACCCAGGCACTGCAAACAAATTGGGATCAAATACAGCGATCACTGGATTCGCAACTACGCGATGCGATACATCCAATGTTGAGCTTCCGCGATGTAGACGAGACACTGGATTTTGTGGCAGACGGCGCGTCGGGCGTATTCGTGGAGCGCCTCCGCAACTAACGAAGCCGTGAAATGAAAGAGATAGGAGTACCTGCATGCCAGAGATGCACAGAGGTAAGAACCAGGTTTTATTCCGCTATACTCCCGAGGCAGTATTTCGCTACAACGAAATCAACGCATGGTGTAAGGTCAATTCCATTGAGATGAAGAACTCCAGGAGCCTTCCTAAGGCTCTCGCAGAATCTCTTGCGCACATGTTACATGGCTGGGATGCGATAGGGCCAAATAACTTTCCAGATCCCGAAAAGTTTCCAAATAAATATGAGGTGGGTGAGCCCTATCAGGTTCATTATACGCTCTATCCGCTCGTGTTTGTCTGTCGAGATTGCAAACGCGTTCATTGGTATCAGAATATCGACAACCTGATGAAGTTCAATTATAACCTAAAGTGCCGTAGTTGTGAGAGTAGAGATGCGCTCACGCAAGTCCCATATATGTTTATTCATGAGTGCGGAAGAACGGAGAGCGTCTACATTCCAAAACATTCTCGTGAACATATCATCATAATGATTAACCGCGGACGTTTCCAGGAGTCAAACTGGTATTGTAAGACCTGCAATCTGCCACTTACCACGCCCGGCAAGCAAGGGCTGGGTTTACGAGCTTGTCAGTGTGGCCCCAGGAAGTTGAAACGTGGCAGCACATTGCAGGATCCATCTGTACACTATACTCATACGATCAGCCTAGTTGACACTGGAGATACCTTTTTAGAGCAGGCCTTGGAGAATAGTAGTCTGGGCGAGACGCTCCTAGGAGGACTTTTGAGAACCGAAAGCTACCATGCTGAGGATTTTGAAGATTTACTTGTGTCCGGTCCTGTAGGAGGGGAAGTAGAGGATAAGCGGGCACGCCTGCGAGAAGATCTTATGAGCAAGGGCAAAACAGATGAGCAAGAATTAGAAATGCTTTTGAACCTGATGGAGTCGCATTTAGCGATACCTCAACTCAGCAAGCAACAACATTTACAGAGTGAAGTCCATGCTCTCGTTGGTGCAACATCGCCCTTCATCATGCAGGCCGGAAAAAGCCGACCATTGCTTGAGTACCTGTTCGTGAGAGATCATCCCCGTATGCAATCATACGAATTATCGTCATTGCTGGAAATGGCTCTTGAGCAAGGAGATGAGTTAGCTCGTGAGCGCTTCAAAGCCGATAAGCAGGTAGCCGAACGGCTGGGCATCGTCAATTTGTCTGTGTTAGATGCTTTCCCGCTTCTCCTGGCCGCTATAGGGTATAGTAGAGTCTATTCGGAACCCAAACTGGGTACTACTGCGATGATACGCCCGTTTATCGACAATCGGCCTAAGATTCCAATCTATGCAATTCAGAGTACTACTGAAGCTATGATGTTTGAACTGGATCCGTGGAGGGAAGCTGCCTGGCTCCTCGAGAATGGGTTTGCGGCAAATCCCGGTAAGCTCTTTACAGATGAGAGCCATCTGCGTCTGTGGTTACTTAGCCAGCGGGAGTTATTCTTACAACTGAAAGAGGCTCACCTCGATCTCATGCCGTGGGAGAAAGAACAGGGTCAACAACTCAATTATACAACAGCTGCTGTCTTATTTGGCCTGCTTCACTCAATGAGCCACATGTTAATTATTGCAGCGAGTACACTCGTGGGGCTTGAAGCAGACAGCCTCGGCGAATATCTCTTCCCTATCGCCGATGCAGGGGTAATTTACGCGGCTGGGCATCAAGAGTTCACATTGGGCGGCATTGTTTCGGCTTTTCGGATGAATCTCAGTTACTGGCTTCTTGGTGCATATGAAGCGGCACAACGCTGTATCTATGACCCTTTGTGCAAGTCCCGCGGAGCTGCATGCCATGCGTGTTCCTATCTGCGTTTTAGTTGCCCTCACTTTAATCGAACCGTAAGCAGGTCATTTCTCCTAGGGGGCCCAGTGATTGGACTTTCACATGATATCATAGGCTATTGGAGTACCAAAACCTACAATCGTGCACTTAAATTGAAACAGGAGGCGTCCTTATGAAACCCACCCCGGTTCAAACGACGAGGGCTGGACAACTCTTTGTTGGAAAATCCGAAGAACTACTAAAGGGGTCTTTAGCTGAAGCCCTACAAGGTAAAATACAATTAATTTTTACTTCGCCCCCATTTCCATTGAATGAAAAGAAACAATACGGCAACCTCCAGGGTGAAGCATATGTAGAGTGGCTCACCTCTTTTGCGCCACTTTTTGCTGATTTGCTTACACCTACTGGCTCTATTGTTATAGAACTTGGTAATGCCTGGGAGCCGGGGCGACCTGTACAATCTCTGCTCCCGATGAGATCATTGTTGGGTTTTGTACAACATGAGGATGCAAACCTGAGGTTATGTCAGGAGTTCATCTGTCACAATCCAGCGCGACTTCCATCGCCTGCTGAGTGGGTTACAGTCAAGCGCACTCGCGTGATAGATAGCTATACGCATTTATGGTGGATGGCCCAAACAGATCATCCAAAGGCAAATAACAGGAATGTTCTGAGACCTTATAGCAAATCGATGCATCAAATGCAGCAACGTGGAACGTTCAACTCTGGCCCAAGGCCCTCAGGGCATGTGATAAGTCAACAGAGTTTTCTCAAGGATAACGGTGGAAGTATCATGCCGAATGTTCTAGAGATAGAATCCATTGACACCAGTAAAGAAGCTAGATTTCCGACAAACGCCTTTGCCATTGCTCACACTAATTCCAATGATTTCTATTTACGTGAGTGTAAAAGACAACAAATTGCACCACATCCAGCTCGTATGCCTATAAGATTGATTGACTTCTTTATCCAGTTTCTAACGGACCCAGACGATCTCGTTCTAGATCCCTTTGCAGGTTCAAACGCAACTGGCTTTTGTGCCGAATGCACTGGCAGGCATTGGGTGAGCATCGAGGCAAATCCTGATTATGTGATACATTCGGAAATTCGGTTCAACCAGCAGGCTGGGCCAGTAGTTCACACCTAGCTGTGATAAATCTTCAGCCTGAACAACTTTACATTTAGTGTGATGGCTTGGGTCCTTTATATCGATCTATTTCATTTGTGTGTCATGACCTCACATATGGGAGGTTATAGATTTGATTTGCTCTTTGTGATAGGAATAGTGTTTCGGTTTGAGCTAGCCGCGTTCTCTTTGGTTCACGATTCAAGACCAAGTTCACGAAGGGTAGTATGCCATTCTGTCAATCCTTTGCGAGTACGCATCATACCAGGTTCTGAAAGCCTGCTTGCCACTCGCTGTGCGCTGGGATTAGTTCCTTCTGTATATAATTTCAGAGTTGTTTGACGTATCTCACTACATCCCTGCTCCATTCGCTGTCTCGCATGTTCTGCACGATAGGATTGGTATTTAGCGGTAACCAGAGCGCATTCTTGAGGGAAGTGATAGATGAGGGTCCTTGCTCCGAGACCCAGACTTCTTTCAAGCTGTCGAACTCCCATAGGGGCTTCTCGACCGTCAAGCACTGCCTGGATAAGTGCTAAAGCTTGCTCACGATCCACAGAGTGGAGACTAAGATGCCTGGGTTGTGGGTGTCGATGTATCTCCCTTGCGTGCAAGGCTTCTTTCAAAGCTTCCAGGTTATTGGTCATAAGTAGCAGCGGCGAAATATCCAGTACATAACATAGTTCAAGCATTCTCCCAAAGGAAGGCGTTTGTTTGCGATTTT